>Ga0209039_10000103_pt1 | contig 75312 bp, 63 predicted proteins | sample BogFormECP12_OM1_FD_188238 | JGI IMG/M metagenome (GOLD analysis project Ga0209039, IMG submission 188238) | Bog forest soil microbial communities from Calvert Island, British Columbia, Canada - ECP12_OM1 (SPAdes) (version 2) | ecosystem: Environmental > Aquatic > Freshwater > Wetlands > Bog ...
CTCCCGTTGGTCGGCAACCAGGCGACAGAAAAAACCAGCCAAAACTGGAGTTTCTTCCCTTGACACGGGCCGGCCTTCTCATGGAAGGCGCGGAGACGCCGAGAAAACACGAGAGAAACAAGAACTAGACAAAAACCTCGATGAGGTCTGGCGAACGGGGACTTGGAAAAACTCCTCCGATTCCTCAGTTTTCTCCGCGTCTCCGCGTTGAAAAATCTCGCTTCATCGCATTTACAATGGTCCTATGAAAACTTTTGCCGTCGCGCTGGCCGCGGCCGCCGCACTCGTGGCCGGATCCACCGCCAACACCAATGGGAACACTTATGGGGAACCGCATGCGCCGGTGATAATCGAAATCTTCAGCGATTTCCAGTGCCCCGCCTGCAAGACGCTTCACGACGATACGTTTCAGCTCATCATGCGCGATTACGTCGTGCCCGGGAAAGTCTACATCATCTACCGCTATTTTCCGCTGGCGATGCACCCCTTCGGCCAGCCGTGCGCCGAGTTTGCCTGTGCCGCCTCGCGGATCGGCCGCTATCAAAAAGTGGCCGATGCCCTCTTCGCCCAGCAGACGAATATTTCCATGTCCGGCAAAGTGGAGGACGTGGTGAACAGTGTCCTTACGCCCAGCGAAGCAAAAAAGGTGAAGAGCCTTCTGCACGATCCCGGCGTGCAGCGCGAGATCCAGACCGATATCGACGAGGGCAAATTGGTCCCGGTGGCCGGCACCCCCACTCTCTGGATCACGCATGGCGGGAAAAGCCAGGCGGTTTCCTGGCCTATCAATTACTCGCTGCTGAAGTCCTATCTGGATGCCCTTCTGGCAAAGAAGTAAGTGCATATACAATAGAAATATGAAGCTCTACCCGATTGCGCTGGTGGCGTTGCTGCCCTGCCTGGCTGCCACTCCGGACGTCGACAAAGGCAAAGCTCTGGGGTTGCCCACCGCGCCCATTCGCATGGAGATTTTCAGCGATTTTACCTGCCCGCACTGCCGCGTGCTGCATGAAGAGACCCTGCCGCTGCTGATGAAGGAATTCGTGGTCCCCGGCAAGCTGTACATCATCGACCGCGCTTTTCCCCTCACCGGTCCGGGACACCAGTATTCGCGCGAGGCTTTCGGCTACGCCGTAGCGGCGGCCCGCATTGGCAAGTATCAGGACGTCGCCGACGCGCTCTACGCCTATCAGCAAACCTGGGCGCTGGCCGGCAACGTGTGGGACTGCGTCTCCGCCGTCCTCAAGAACCCCGCCGATCGGAAGAAAGTCAAGGACCTCTCCAACGATCCGGGCGTGCTGGCCGAGATCGAAGCCGAATATCAGGAAGGCGTGCAGGGCGGAATCAACGAGACGCCCACCATGGTTGTGACCGTCGGCGGCAAGCGCTATCCCCTGCCGCGCGCGCCGAACTACGAACTATTGAGGTCGATGCTCAATGATCTTTTACGAAAATAGAGCGCTCCGCGGAGTCCTGCTGGCGCTGCGCATCATCCTCGGCGCCGTTTTTGTTTACGGTGGATACGTGAAACTCCGCGCTCCCTGGGCGCTCTTCGGGATGGCCATCGATTCGTACCACCTGGTGCCGCTGCGCTACATTGAGCCGCTGGCGCGCACGATTCCCTGGTTCGAAGTGGTTCTCGGCCTGTTGCTGATTTTCGGCTGCTTCATGCGCATCTCCACGGCCGCCGTTTCGCTGACCCTGGTGATTTTCTTCGCCGCCATGCTGCATGCTTTCCTCAACCATCAGGCAATCAATTGCGGTTGCTTCGGCCCCGGCGAACTGATTTCCAAGTGGACGCTGCTGCGCGATGGATCGCTGCTGGCCGGTTCGCTGTTCCTGACGTGGATGGCCTTCCACAGCCCGCGCCGGATGGCGTAATGTCCGATTCGGACGTTTCCGCCCGCGAACTCGCCTACCACGAGAAACTCTATTCCGGCTTCGCGCAGGCGCATTTCGCGCGGCCCGCCGTGCGCGCTCTGCGGCGCGATATGGTGGCCCGCATCCGCTCGCTCACCGGAGTTGGCTCGCGCTCGCGCGTGCTCAGCCTGGGCTGCGGCATCGGCGACACCGAACTCCTGCTGGCGCCCCACGTCCACGAGATCGTGGGCGTCGATCTATCGCCCGCCGCCATCCGCCAGGCCAACGCGGACGCCGCAAGCGCCGGCATTACCAACGCCCGCTTCGAACTGGGCAGCGACGCCGCTGGCCGCTATGACGCCATCATCGCCATTTTCTTTCTGCACCATCTGCCGGATGCCGCGCTGGCCGCGCTGCCCGAGCGGCTTCACGAACGCCTCGCGCCCGGGGGCGTCTTCTACTCGCTCGACCCCAGCTGCCGGCGCCTCTCGGGAATCATCGGCCGCCTGCTGTTTCCCGGCCTCATGAAAAAATACCAGACGCCCGACGAGCGCGAGCTCGAGCCCCAAGCCACGCGCGATCTCTTCGGCGGCGGATTCGACGCTCGCATCGAGATGTATGATTTTGGATCGTCGCCGCTGGCCGGCCTCTTTCCCGGCTGGGGCGCCGGATATCGCGCCGCGCGGACCGTGGACGACTGGCTGCTGCGCGCAGCGCCGCTGCGCACCCGCGGCAGCAACTTCGAGATTATCGCCCGCGCCCCCCCGTAATCTCTTCCACGGTGGCGAGGCGCCCGCCGCGGGCGACAATTTCTTCGATGGCGCGCCGCGAGCCCTCCGGCGTCAGCGCTTCGATCGCGTCAGTCACCAGATCCACCGTCTGGCCGCGCTGGAGCAATCCGCGCGCCGCATAAAGGACGCAGATCTCGGTCACGACTCCATAGAGCACGTAGCGGCCGGCCTTCAGGAGATCCAGCACGCGCGTGAGATTAGGCGCCTGGAAGACATCCACCGTCTGCTTCTCGACGACGATCTGCTGGGCGCCTTCGATCTCAATGGCGCACGCGCGATTGGGAACAACCACGCGCCGCTCGAGCAGCGTGGATTCGGCCTTGTGCTGGCCCATGGTTCCGGCGACGCAATGGTGCGGCCACTGGGCGAACTCGGGGTCTCGCTCGCCGTGCGCGTCGGTGGTCGAGATCACCGGCAGACCCTGCGCCGCGGCGAAGCGGTTCAGCCGCGCGATCGAGCCCAAGATCCGTTCGGCTCCCGGAACGTACAGCGCGCCCGAAGGAAACAGGAAATCCAGTTGCGAATCGACGTCGACGAATACTGTTCTCATCCCAGCAGATTGTGGCGGGTGCGCTCGATCAGCGCGCGCATTTCGCGGCTGAAAATCACCGGCCACGGTTCCCCTGTATCCAATTGTCGCAAAGCCGGCGGCATCTTCGACAGGCATTCCGCGGCACGCTGCCGCGCCTGGCCAAGGGTGGGAAGCGGTTCCACCAACCGCCCGCCCAGGATCACCGGCCGCAGCAGCGCTTCGCCCTTGCCGCACTCGCCGGAGCGCGCAATCACGTCTCGCGCCACATCGCGGAAGACCTGCTTCGCGCCTGGGTAGGACGGCTTGTCTTCGCTATACTTCGCCGTATAACGATGGATGCCGGAAATTTCCAGTTCCACCAGCTTATAGACGGCGTTTAGATTGGGAGCGTCCGCGGAGGTGGCCAGTTGGGTGCCCACGCCGAATGAGTCGATGGGGGCGCCTGCCTTCACCAGATCGCGAATGCGATATTCGTCCAGATCGCCGCTGGCCATGATGGTGGCTCCGCGCAAGCCGCCCGCATCGAGGATCTGGCGCACCTGCCTCGAAAGCGCCAGAAAATCTCCACTATCGAGGCGCACGCCCGCGAGCGGGCTGCCCCCTTGCGCTACCCGCCGCGCGCCTTCCAGCGGTTCGTAGGTGTCGATCAACTGCACGGCGGCGTCGCCCAGCACGCGCTGCAACTGGCGGAACGCCTCTTTTTCGCCGCAGAACGACATCACCCACGAATGGCCGGCGGTCCCCATCACGGGAATGCCGAAACGGTAGCCGGCCAGGGTGTTACTGGTGCCGGCACAGCCGCCGATATAAGCCGCCCGCGCTCCCAGCACGCCCGCCTCGGGAGTGTGCGCGCGCCGCGTGCCGAACTCCACCACGTCGCGCCCGGCCGCGGCTTCCACCGTGCGCGCCGCCTTAGTCGAGATCATCGACTGGAAGGCGACCATCGACAGCACGTACGTTTCCGGAATCTGGGCTTCGATAATGGGGGCGCGGATGGTCAGGAACGGTTCGTCCGGAAACAGCGGGGTGCCTTCGGGCGCGGCAAACAGGTCGCCGGTGAAACGAAAATTGCGGAGGTAGTCGAAGAAGGCGTCCGGCGCCAGGCGGAACTGCGCGAGACCGCGCAAATAAGCGATTTCATCCGCGGTGAAGCTCAGGTTCAGCAGGTAGTCGACCACCTGAGGCAGCCCGGCCGCCAGGATGAAGTTGCGTTGCGCCGGCAGACGCCGGAGGGTGAATTCGAAGGTGGCTTTCTCGGCGGCCTTGCCGGCCTCGAAGTAGCCGGCCGCCATGGTCAGTTCGTAGAGGTCGGTGAGAAGGCCGTTCATGCTGGTAGTGGGACAGGCCTCCTGGCCTGTCTTCGCGCCGCAGATTCGGAATGACAGGCCAGGAGGCCTGTCCTACTTCTTCTTGGCCGGCTCGGGTGCGGCTTCCTTCACGTCGGACGCCGCCTTGAGCAGGTCGTCCACCGCCTTCCCGTCCAGTTCATAGATGCTCGGCTCGCCTTCGCGTTGCGCGAAATATTCGGTTCCCTGCTTGCGGATGGTCACTTTTTCCACGCGTTTGCCGCTGTTGGAAGTCACGGTGGCTTCGAAAACCTCGTCGCCCGCGCCCTTTTCGGGGAACTTGGTGGCGGCCAGGTCGCGCAGCTTGTCGATCAGGTTCTGTACGCTGGAATTGTCCATGGTCTTCGCGCCGGCCATCCACTTGTCGCCGCTCTTGGTGTAGGTAACAGCCTTGAGCTCCATTTTGGTCGGATCGCTGAAACCGAAATCGAAAAGCTTCTTATTGCGGAAATCGTCGAGCCCTTTATCGGTTGCGTCGCCGATATCGGCCGGCACCTTGAACACGCCTTCCACCACGGAGCTTTTGGCGTAGTAGTTTTTGTCTTTGTCCTTGCGCGTCTCCAGAGTTTGATCGCCGGAATTGTCCGAGAGCACGGCCACCGCTACCTTCGTGCCGGAGGCGAATGCCGCGGCGGCCTTCTTGGCGTCTTCGTCGGAAACCGCGGGGTCCATGCGCGCATCGCGCAGCTTCGAGATCAGCGCTTCCACCTGCGAACTGTCGGCGCGTAGCGGCCGCGGCTTCAGAATCTGCCACTCGTTCTGGCCGTTCTTGCCAAACTCGATGGCGGGTCCCTTGGCGGTCAACTGCACGCGCGTCAGCTTGTCGGAATCGAAAGTCAGCAGCCGTTTGTCGCGCAGATCGTTGACGCTCTTGTCGAGACTGGTCTTCACGTAGCTGGCCAGCGTGAAGACGCGCGGGTCGCCGGCCAGTTTGGCGTACGCGCCCGAATTGGTGGGCGTCGAATCGCCTACCAGCACTTCTGCCGTCTTGCCGTCTTTCTTGGTGATAGTGATATCGAGCGTGGGAATGTTGAGGCCATAGGGCGCAAGATCGGTGGCATTCGGCTCGATAGTCTTGTCCGCCGTGAGCGCCCCCAGCGTCGTAACCATGGAACCAACGGTATCCTGATCGGCGGCCAGCGGCTTGGGCTCGATCAACCGCCATTTGCCGTTGTCGCGCTTCAGATCCTCGACTTCGCCGGTGAGTTTCTTGATGCGGATTTCCTGAAACTGGTCGTCGGGAATCGTCAACAGCTTGGTGGTGGTGTCGGTGGCGGATTTCTCCGGAGTGCCGGCCTGCTTCTTATTCGACCACCAGATCAGGCCGCCCAACACGGCCAGAACGACTACGGCAATCAGCAGTCCCTTCGGCCGCATGCTACCTCCGCTTCCACCACGTGGCGATGCCGATGGCCACCACGCCCAGCGGGAAGATCACGAAGCTCAACCAGAAAATCGTGGACAACCTCTGCGTGGTGAGCGTCAGCGGCCGGTCTTCCGGCTCCTTGGGACGAATCGAGATCAGGTCTTCGTCGGAAGACAGCCAGTTGATCATGTTGCCCAGCAGGTCCCGGTTGCCCAGCGAGCGCGAGCCCAGAATGCTGTTCTGCGACCATAGCGAAGTGCCCACCACGATGAACCGTCCCGCTGTGGCGCCGTTGTACGTGCCGGCCGCCCCGATAGTCAGCGGGCCTTTCTTTCCTTTTTTCGGATCGATGGCGCCGCCCGGCCCGATGCTGGTGACGGCGACGCTGTCCTCGGTGGTTCCAAACAGTTTCGATACGGTGGTCTTATCGCCCGATTTGATATCGAGGGACCGCACCAGCGGATAAGCCGTGGGTATGCGGGTCATTGGCGCCGTGATGGGATGCGCTTCGTAGGAGAGCAGCACCGGCACTTCCGGCGGCAGCCCGAAGAGCTGCCCCATGCCGCTCAGATCGAGCACCAGGTCTTTGTTCACGGTGACGCCCCAATCGGCCAGCACTTTGGTGAACGCGGCGTTCTCCGCGGCGCCCTCGTCCCGTCCCAGGCGAATCACGTTGTCCAGCATGATCAGCTCGCGCCCGCCGCCTTCTTCGTAACTCTTCAAGGCGTCCACCGCCGCGGTGGTATAGTCCAACTGCGGACCGCCTACGATCAGGACGGTGCAGTCTTTCGGCACTTCGGTGGCTCCCGCGGCCGGCGCCTGGCCCACCGCTAACGGCTTACTGGCGTCTGGCGCGGCAGCCTTGAAATCCACCGTGCGGACTTTGTAGTTATCGCGCTCCAGTAACTGCTTCAAGAGCGAGTAACCGCCCGCGTCCTGATTGTCGATGTTGTGCTCACCCGCCGCGTTCAGCACGCACACGTTGCGCTCGCCCGATTTGAGCGACCGGATGATGGCTCCCGTGATCTCTTCCTCGGAAAGGCTCTTGGCGGCTTCGGTGCGCACGCCGCTCGAGATCAGCACCGGCGAATCCGGGCGGTATCCGGCGGCCTTGGCCATGGCCGGCTTGCGCTCCGCGTCCACGTAGGCCACGTGAAATTTGGGCGACAACGCGGCGTACCGGCCCAGGATGTCGCGCGCATTCGGAAAGGTCCCGGTGTCGCCGAAGTAAGTCGCGGTGATATCGCGCTTCTGTCCCTTGACGACCTTGATAGTCTGGTCGGACAGGCTGAACTGCTTGTTGGCGGTGGAATCGTACGACTTGTCGTAGCGGTTCGCCAGAAAATTGACGGCCACCAGCACCGCCAGGACCACCAGGATGTAGGTGATGGCGTAGGTCCAGTACTTAGTCTGTCTTGCTTGCAGCCACTTGGCATTCATATTAGGCCCTCCACCGCAGCGATTCCATGGATCGCGAGGTCAGGAATAAGGAGAAGAAAATCATGGATAAGTAGAAGACCACGTCCTTATTGTCGATCACCCCTTTACTGAAATTCTCCATGTGGGTCACGATCGACAGGTAGTTGATCACCTGGGAGAACGTCGTACTTTCAAAGGCCGTAAACCAGCTCAGCAGCCACAGCAGCAGGCACACGAAGAACGTGACCCCGCCCGCCACAATCTGGTTGCGCGTGGTGGTGGATACGAACGTGCCGATGGCCAGCAGGCATCCTCCCTGGAGCAACAGACCCAGGTAAGCCACCAGCACCGGCTTCAGATCGGGCTTGCCCCACATGAATAACATGGCGATGTCGAGGGCCGACATGCCCAGCACGCACATGTACAGCAGCAGCGCGCCGCACCACTTCCCCAGGATGATTTCGATATCCTTCACCGGCGAGGTGAGCAGCAGCTCAATGGTACCGGTGCGCTTTTCCTCGGCCACCAGCCGCATGGTGATCATGGGAATCAGGAACAGCATAATGGTCCCGGCAAAACCCAGCAGGGGCCGGATCACCTGCTCGTTCACGCTCATGGGCTGTTGCTGGCCCATCATCTGCGCGCGAAATCCGAGTTGCACCATGTCGCGCGTGGCGGTGTAAAAACCAAATCCGAAGATGAGCCCGAACAGCGCCATCACCGCATAGCCGATGGGCGAAACGAAATAACCCTTGAATTCCTTGAAACAGATGAGACGTATGTTCTTCATTTACTGGCTCCTTCGGCTTTTTGCGGCACGTCCCCGCCATCGGCGCCTTTTTCGGTGGCCGTCAACTGCAGGAAGATGTCCTCCAGGCTCAGCCCCACCGGGCGAAGTTCGCTCAGGTTCCAGCCCGAATTCACGACGGTGCGCGCCAGCTCGGCGCGAATGTGGCGGCCTTGCAGGCTCTCCACTTCAAAAATCAGGCGGCCGTTCCTGAAGTCTTTCATCACCACCCGGCTCACGCCGGGAACCACTTCCAGGCGCTGCTGCACATCCGACGCATCCGGATAGCCGCCCGACGACTCCACTTCGACCGCTACGGCTTCCGCTCCGCGCAGCCGGTTGGTCAGGTTGGCCACCGAATCGATGGCCACCAGTTTTCCGTGGTTGATGATGATGACCCGCTCGCAGGTATGTTCCACTTCCGAGAGAATGTGCGTGCTCAGAATGATGGTGTGCTCGCCCGCCAGGGATTTCAGCAGCTCGCGGATTTCGATGATCTGCTTGGGATCGAGGCCCGACGTGGGCTCGTCCAGGATGAGCACTCCCGGATTGTGGATAATGGCTTGCGCCAGTCCCACGCGCTGACGGTAACCTTTCGAGAGCTTCCCAATCAGCTTGTCGCGCACCTCGCCCAGCGCGCAGCGCCCCACCGCTTCATCCATACGCTTGGCGATATCGGCGGACGAGATGCCTTTGAGCTGCCCGACAAATTTGAGGTACTCGGACACCTCCATTTCCGGATACAGCGGCGGCGTCTCCGGCAGATAGCCGATGCGCTTCTTCACCTCCATGGGGTTCTCCAGCACGTCGAAGCCGGCCACCGAGGCCGTCCCCGCGGTGGGAGGCAGGAAGCAGGTGAGGACGCGCATGGTGGTAGTCTTGCCGGCGCCGTTGGGGCCCAGGAATCCCACGATCTGTCCTTTTTCCACTTCGAAGGAAATGTTATCGACCGCCACGGTGCGGGCGTATCGCTTGGTCAGACCCTCGACTTTGATCATATTGTTTTGTTCCAGATCACAGCAGACACGAAAGTCGCCGCTTGGGCGGAGATTGCTTCACAAAAACCGGCTCAAGCGGCTTTATTCAAGGTGAAACTTTATGATACGGACGCAGGGGAAGGCTTGTCAAATGACGCAAAGCTTCGGCCCCGGGCAGCAGCGGCCATAAGCCAAACGTTACTTCGTTAGCCGCTTGCGGATCTCTTTCAATTCCTCCCGGTGTTTCGGCGTGGCCCTGGGATATGCCATCTTCAGCTCAGAGAGCGCATCAAGAAGAATTTGGGAAACGATCAGGCGGGCGTCATCCTTATCGTCGGCGGGAACCACGTGCCAGTGCGCGTGATGGGTGCTTGTCGCGCTCAGACAGTCCTCATAAGCCTTCATGTAATGCTTCCAGTATTTCCTCTCATGAATGTCCGCCAGGCTCAGTTTCCAGTTCTTGTCGGGCTGATCGATGCGCTCGAGGAATCGCTTTCGCTGTTCTTCCTTTGAGACATGGAGGAATATTTTGATGGTCCGCGTTCCGTTGCGATAAAGGTGGCTCTCCAGGTCCCGGATAGAGCGATACCGATCTTCCCAGATGGTTTTCTCGTCGCGCAACTCTTCCGGAAGCCCCTGGCTGCGCAGCATCTCCGGATGCACCCGAACGATCAATACCTCTTCATAATAGGAGCGATTGAATATGCCGATGTGCCCGCGTTCGGGCAGCCGGCACGTGGTGCGCCAGAGAAAATCATGTTCCAGCTCTTCGGCAGTCGGCTCTTTGAAGTCGAAAACCTGGCAGTCTTGCGGGTTGATCCCGGACATGACGTGTTGAATGGCGCCGTCCTTGCCGGCAGCGTCCATCCCCTGAAGAATCAGCAGCAACGCATAACGGTTGGATGCGTAGTGAAGGTTTTGCAATGAGCTCAACTGCGCAACGTGTGCTTGCAGGAGTTTTGCATAATCCTCCTTCGACTCGCAAAAGGGCTTCACCCTTGTCGGCCACTCCTGAAGTCGGACCTTTTCTCCGGGCCGCACCCGGAAGTTCTTTGAATTGATTCTCATATTCATCCTTATGCCGCGGGTTTCGTGAGCCGCGGGCTACTTGTCGTGCTTTCCATGGCGGCATTATATTCCCCACGGCGCGCAGCCCGATTACACCGGGCTCGATGAACCAGAGCCTGCTGCGCCGCCGATACATTGGCCTCATTGCCTTGCCAAATCTCCAAAGCCGGCTGCTGGATAGCGCGGGCAAACGAAAATGCCAACGCCCAAGGCAGCCGCGACTTGAATCTGACATTCATGGCGTTCAAGCGGGCCGAGGCCAGTTCCGCGGATTGGCCGCCAGATAAGAAGGCAATCCCCGGAACGGCAGCGGGGACGGCTCGCAAGAGACATCCTACCGTAGCCTCCGCCACCTGGTCCACCGTCTCCTGCTTGGGGCATGCCAGTCCCGGCAGGACCATATTGGGTTTTAGAATCAGGCCTTCCAACATCACCCCTTGCGTGTAGAGCTGGTTGAAAACCGTTCGCAGGACTTCCTCCGTTACCTGTCCGCACCGCTCCAGGGTATGCCCGCCATCCATGAGCACTTCCGGCTCGACGACGGGGACCAATCCGGCTTCCTGGCACAACGCGGCATAGCGGGCCAACGCGTTCGCGTTGGCGTCGACACAACCCCGGCTGGGAATGCCTTCGCCCACCGCAATCACGGCGCGCCACTTGGCAAAGCGCGCGCCCATTGGAGAGTATTCAGCCAGGCGGTCGCGCAATCCGTCCAGGCCTTCGGTGATTTTCTCTCCGGGATGACCCGCCAGGTCCTTTGCACCCGTGTCCACTTTGATGCCGGGAATGATTCCCGCATCGGTCAGGACCTTAACAAAGAGAGTGCCATCTTTCTTCCGCTGGCGGATTGTCTCGTCATAGAGGATCGCACCACTAATGGACTCCCCGAGACCGGGCGTGGTCACAATCAACTCCCGCCAGGCGCGCCGCGCCTCCACGGTCTGGGGAATCCCCAACTTGGCGAATCGTTTATTACAGGTTGGATTACTTTCATCCATCGCCAGCAGGCCTTTGTCGTCGGCGACCAGTGCTCTTGCCGTGTCTATAAGCTGTTGCGCGTTCATTTGGTGTTGCTCCATTTCCAGTTGCGGACTTCCGGCATGTCTTCGCCGTGCTTGTCGATGTAGTGCTTGTGTTCAATGAGCTTGTCCCGCATGGTCTGCTTCAGGTAGGCTCCCTGGGAACCCAAATGCGGCAGCCGGTCAATCACGTCCTGCACCAGGTGGAACCGGTCCAGGTCATTTTGCACCCTGATGTCGAAGGCCGTCGTGATGGTGCCCTCTTCCTTGTAGCCACGGACGTGCAAGTTGGCGTTGGTCCGGCGATAGGTCAGCCGGTGAATCAGCCATGGGTATCCATGGAAGCCGAAGATGATGTGTTTGTCTTTGGTGAAGAGCGAATCGTAGTCTGTATCGCTCATTCCGTGCGGGTGCTCGCTGGTAGGTTGCAGCTTCATCAGATCGACGACGTTGATTACCCGGATCTTCAGATTGGGCAGATGCTCGCGAAGGATCGAAACGGCCGCTAGAATCTCCAGTGTGGGCGTGTCTCCGCAGCAGGCCATCACCACGTCCGGCTCGGCGTCCTGGTCGTTGCTGGCCCATTGCCAGATGCCAATTCCTTCCGTGCAATGCACCACCGCCTGGTCCATGGTCAGCCATTGCGGCAGGGGATGTTTGCCGGCAACCACTACGTTGACGTAATGCCGGCTGCGCAGGCAGTGATCGAAGACCGACAGCAGACAATTGGCGTCGGGCGGCAGGTAAACGCGCACGATATCCGCCTTTTTGTTGACCACGTGGTCGATGAAGCCGGGGTCCTGGTGTGTGAATCCATTGTGATCCTGCTGCCAGACGTGGGAGGCCAGCAGATAGTTCAGCGACGAGATCTTCCGCCGCCACGGCAGTTCCAGACATACCTTCAGGAACTTGGCGTGCTGGCTGAACATGGAGTCAACGATGCGAATGAAGGCCTCATAGCTGTTGAACAGCCCGTGCCGCCCGGTCAGCAGATATCCTTCCAACCAACCCTCGCACTGGTGCTCGCTGAGCATCGAATCCAGCACGCGTCCGGTTGGCGCGAGGAATTCGTCATTTTCTACTTTCCGCGCGTCCCACTGACGGTTGGTGACTTCAAAGACCGCGCCCAGGAGATTCGAGACTGTCTCATCCGGACCGAAGACACGGAAATTACGCTGATCCTGATTCAGCTTGGCCACGTCACGCAGGAACTTGCCGAGCACCAGCGTATCCTGCCCGTCAACGGCTCCGGGTGTGGGCACGCTTACGGCATGAAGGTGAAAGTCCGGCATGCGCAGATCGCGCAGCAGAATTCCGCCGTTCGCGTGCGGATTGGCGCCCATCCGCCGGTTGCCCTTCGGCGCCAGCTCGGCCAGGTCCGGCATGAGCCGGCCAGCTTCATCGAATAGTTCCTCGGCCTTGTAGCTTTTCATCCAGCTTTCCAGCAGCTTGACATGATCGGGATGCTCGGAATCCACCAGTATCGGCACCTGGTGCGCCCGGAACGTGCCCTCGATTTGCAACCCGTCGACCACTTTCGGTCCCGTCCAACCCTTGGGCGAATTGAGGACGATCATGGGCCAGCGCGGCCGCGTGGGGTCGTTCTTGCTTCGTGCGTTGCTTTGGATCTCGCGGATTCGCTCGATGGCCTGGTCCAAGGTGGTGGCCATGAGCTCATGCATTTTTTCCGGCTCGTCGCCCTCCACAAACAAGGGCGTCCAGCCGCAACCTCGCAGAAATTGCTCCAGTTCCTCATGCTCGATCCGCGCCAGGACGGTCGGATTGCTGATCTTGTAGCCATTGAGGTGCAGGATCGGCAGCACGGCTCCGTCGGTGACGGGGTCGAGAAACTTGTTTGACTGCCATGCGGTCGCCAACGGGCCTGTTTCGGCTTCACCGTCGCCGACAACGCAGGCGACGATCAGATCGGGATTGTCCAATGCCGCCCCGAAAGCATGGCTGATCGAATACCCCAGCTCGCCGCCTTCGTGAATCGACCCCGGAGTGGTCGGCGCAACGTGGCTGGAAATCCCGCCGGGGAAAGAGAACTGCGTGAACAGCTTCTTGAGCCCCGCTTCGTCCTGGGTGACGTTTGGATAAACTTCACTCCAGGTGCCTTCCAGGTAAACGTTGCCCACAATCGCCGGGCCGCCGTGACCGGGACCGGAGATGTAGAACATATCCAGGTCATACTTCTTGATCACCCTGTTCAAATGCACATAGATGAAGTTCTGACCCGGCGTGGTGCCCCAATGCCCGACCACCAGCGGCTTCACGTGCGACAGTTTCAGCGGCTCCTTTAGCAGCGGGTTGTCGTAAAGATAAATCTGGCCGACCGACAGATAGTTGGCGGCGCGCCAGTAAGAATTCATTTTGTGGAGCAGCTCCGGCGTGAGTGTGTTGGTCTTGGCGGTTAAGTCCTTAGCGTCGATGGTGTCGGGTTTCTTGTGAAGCTGCTCCGGGGTAACTGTGTTTTTCATGGTTCATTCCTTTCCGTTTCCCGCGTCGGTTTTGAGAATGCCCCACACCGAACGCGCAATCATCATATCTTCGTCCGTTGGAATGACGCGAACCGTGGTCCGGCTGGCGTCGGTAGAAATCACTTTCGCATTCCCGGCATTGCGCGACTCGCTCAGTTCGATGCCGAGGAACGCCAGTCCCTCGCAGATGCGCGCGCGGACCAGTGGCGCATTTTCGCCGATACCCGCGGAGAACACCAGCGTATCCAAACCGCCGAGCGCGGCGGCGAGGGCGCCGATCCACTTTTTCGCCTGATAACAGAACAGCCCCACGGCTTCCGCCGCGCGGATATCATGGGCTTCCCGCGCCAGCAAGTCCCGCATGTCGCTGCTGGTCTCCGAAACGCCGAGCAGGCCGGAGCTGTGGTTGACCATTTCGGAAAACTGCCTGATGGTCATCTGCTCGGTTCGCGCGAAATACGGCAACAGGCTGGGATCCAGATCGCCCGTCCGGGTGCTCATCACCAATCCCGCCGTTGGTGTGAAGCTCATGCTGGTGTCAATGCTCTGGCCGTTGCGCACGGCGGCCATGCTGGCGCCGTTCCCCAGATGCGCCAGGATCACGCGTCCGGCGGTCGCTGCCGGGTCGCCCAGGCGCGCCAGTTCTTCTATCAGATAGGCATAGGACAATCCGTGGAAACCGTAGCGTTGCACTCCCTTCGCATCGTAGCGGCGCGGGATGGGAAGCAGCTTGGCCACGCGCGGCATGGTGCGGTGAAACGCCGTGTCAAAACAGGCCACCTGGGGCAGCTTCGGATGACGCTCGAGAAAGATCTCGATCAGTTCGATCTCGCTGGGCAGATGCTCCGGGTCGTATGGGCTGATGCGATGCAGTTCATCCAACAATGCCTGAGTGACCAGTTCGGGCGCGGTGTGCTGCATACCCAGCACCACGCGGTGTCCCACGGCCCGGGCAGATTCGAAAACAGTCTGCTTTTCGAGCCAATTCATCAGAGAATTCGCCGCCGATTTGTGATCAGAGGCGTCAAGGGGGCGGCTGTTCCGCTGGTTCGTCGCCGGGTCTTCGAACGTCAGGTTCGTCCCGCTCAGGCCGATGCGATCGACCATTCCATAGAGCCTTCGCTGCAACGGTTCGCCGGTCTGGTACACCCCGAACTTGATGCTCGAGGAGCCGCCATTAATCGTCAGGACACATGAGTCAGCGGGTTTCATGCCAGGCTCCTTCGCTCGGCAAGCCGAACGAAGCCAATTTCGCGCAGGTGGACCTGTAATCCGTGTGGAGAATGCTTTGAATCCCCAGACTTTCGGCGACCTGGACGAACATCGGGGTGTTCTCGATATAGACGATCTGCCGCAGCGGCGTCTGGGCGATGTCCAGCGCAAGCCGGAAGATGTCCGGGTCGGGCTTGCGAATGTGGACGAAGCAGGATGAGATAAAGGCATCCACGAACCCGGCGAGCTTAAACTTGCGAATCCGGTAAGCATTCACCACGCGGGCTTCGTTGCTGATGACGATGGTCTTCAGCCCATGCCGGACCTTGAGCTGGGTGATGAGCTGAATCATCTCGGGGTAAGGTTTCGATTGCTCGCACATGAAGCGCCGAAACTGAGCCCGGGTGAACGGTCGTTTCTGGTAGAAGACCACCAGGTCTAAATATTCCTCGAAAGTAAGCTTCCCCTCCTCGTGGATTTCGAAGACCAGGCGATGCCGCTCCTCCATCTCGGCCGGCTCCAGCTTGAAGTGCTTGGCCGCCCGTCTGCGTTCAATATGATCCCAGCCGTTGCTGAGCAGGACGCCGCCGACATCCAGAAACAAGGTTGTGATCGGCATTCTTAGTTCACCAGTTCCTTGTAACTCGCGTTGGGGCGTCTTCATCATCGTTGCCACAGGATTTGAGCAGACTCCAATGGAACCGACACCCCGGAATGCTGAGGCATCACTCGCGCCGTGTAGTCTCTGGCTGGACGTGTAGCGGGGACCGTCGCGCGATAAACCAACCGGCCGGAAGCGTCAGGCAGCGGAGCGCACTTCATTTCCACCCGTACGGGATCGCCGCCGCCGACTCCGTCCGCATAGAGCTCAACTCGCGCCGCGTTCGGATCGAGATCGTTCAGAAAGACTTCGGCATCAAATACGTAATGGTCCGCGTTGGTTTCGACGCGCAAGTCGCCGAAGCGCAACGAGCCCCACTTCCCATCTATGGCATGGCGCCAATCGACTACCTGCCTGCCCATCGCGCCTTTATTCGCCGCGCGCTCACGATAGGCGGATGCCGCCGGGAGGTAGTGTTGCTCCACGTAGTCACACACCGCGCGGCTTGCGGCAAAGGCCGGCGTCAGGCGCGCCATGCTCTCCCGCATCCGTGCCACCCAGGCCGTGGGAATACCATTCTCGCCGCGCGTATAGAACTCTGGAATTACCTCCCGTTCCAATAGATCGTACAGGGCTTCCGCTTCGGCGGCGTCCCAGGCCGGGTCGTCGTCGTGTTCCTGGCCATCTCCCAATGCCCACCCGACTTCAGGTGTGTAGGCCTCCGCCCACCAGCCATCCAATTCGGATAGATTGATGCCTCCATTGACCAACAGCTTCATGCCGCTGGTTCCGCAAGCCTCCCAGGGCCGCCGTGGCGTGTTGATCCAGACATCCACGCCCACGGCCAGTTGCTCGGTCAGGAACATGTCGTAGTCGCTGAGGAAGATGGCATGCGGGCGCGCCTCGGGGCTCCGGATGAAATGGATCCATTCCCGAATCAGGGCCTGCCCCGCCTGGTCCGCCGGATGCGCCTTGCCGGCGATGATGAGTTGCACCGGGCGCTGGGAATTGGTCAGGAGACGAAGCAGCCGCGGCGGGTCGTGCAGCAGCAGGTTCGGTCGCTTGTAAGTCGCGAAGCGGCGCGCAAAGCCCAGCGTCAGAGTGTGGGGATCGAAGAGATGCTTGGCGGCTTCGACCTCCTCGGGTGGCGCTCCTGCCGCGGCCAGGTCCCGGGACAACCGTTCGCGAGCATACTCGACAAGAGATTTACCGGCGGCGGCGCGAAGTTGCCAGAGCCTGGCGTCGGAGACGCGGCGAATGTCCCGGTCCAGGGTTTCCGTCGTCCCCAGCCAGCGATCCTTTCCACAGGTCTCGGTCCACAGATCGTCGGCAGCGGCCGAGTCCCAGGTGGGCATATGGACTCCGTTGGTCACGTGGCCGACCGGGACTTCGTCTTCCGGCCAGCGTGGAAATAGAGGCTGAAAGAGGCGCCGGCTCACCTTCCCGTGCAAGCGGCTCACACCGTTCACGGCCCCGCTCCCGCGGATTGCCAGGTGCGCCATGTTGAAAGGCTCCGAAGAGTCGTCCGGGTTCTGGCGGCCGAGAGCCAGCAAGTCATGAAGCGAAATGCCGAGTTTTTGCGTGGCATATCCACCGAGGTATTGCTCGATGAGGGCGGGAGCAAAGAGGTCAAAACCGGCGGCCACCGCCGTATGCGTGGTGAAGAGATTGCCGGCTCGAGTCGCGGCCAGGGCCACTTCGAAGGGCTGGCCCATCTCCTCCATGAAGCTACGGGCGCGTTCCAGGACGGCGAAGGCTGCGTGCCCTTCATTCAGATGACAGACCTCCGGTTGCATCCCGAGCGCGCGGAGCAGCCGCCATCCGCCGATTCCAAGGAGCATTTCCTGCTTGAGGCGCAACTCCGGTCCGCCCCCATACAGCTCGCTGGTGATCCCCCGATTCACCGGGAAGTTCGCGGCGTCATTACTATCCAGCAAGTAAAGCTTCGCCCTGCCGACTTTCGCCTGCCATGCGCGCAGCCAGACCGAGTATCCAGGCAATTCGATCTCCAATCGCAACCACTCCCCGTTGGGTTGGCGCAACGGCGTGATCGGCAACTCTCCGGGATCGTTATACGGGTAGAGAGCCTGCTGCCCTCCGTCTTTGTCGATCGCCTGGCGAAAATAGCCCTGCTGGTAGAGCAGTCCCACGCCGGCAACCGGCACACCCAGGTCGCTGGCGGATTTCAGTTGATCGCCGGCCACATTCCCGAGTCCGCCCGAGTAGATCGGCAGAGCCTGGCTCAGCATGAATTCCATGCAGAAGTACGCGATCGAGGTCAGTGGAGCATCCGCATGATTCCGCTGAAACCACGCCGGCGCTTTCGCCGCCTGCCGGCTGGCTTCGACCAAACCATCAACCTTCTTGCGGAAAACTGGGTCGCCTAACACGTGTTCGATCCGGTCGCGCGAAGCCGTCTGCAGTACGACCCAGGGGTTTTGCGTGATCTTCCAGAGTTCCGGATCAAGCTGCCGCCATACTTCGTCGGTCGAGTGGTTCCATGACCAGTGCATGTCCAACGCAAGCGACGCCAGAGAATCGAATCCCTCGATTCCCGTAGGCAGGGCATAGTACAGCGGCTGGTTCGCGGGAATCGGTTCGCTCATGATTTGCCGCTCCGGTCCGGCGTTGCCGCCAAAGCATCGTCGACCATCGCCTGTGCTTCCTCCAGGATGCGGTGCAGATGATCCGCTCCCTGGAAGCTCTCCGCGTAGATCTTGTAAATATCCTCGGTTCCCGACGGGCGCGCTGCGAACCACCCGCTCTTTGCTACCACCTTCAACCCGCCGATGGGAGCGCCGTCCCCCGGCGCGCGAGTGAGAATGGCCTCGATTTTCTCGCCTGCCAGATCCGTGGACCGAACCTGTTGCGGTGAGAGTTTGTCCAACATCTCCTTTTGCTGCATGGTGGCCGGAGCCTCAAGACGGTCGTAAACCGGCTCGCCGAATTCGCGCGTGAGTTCCTGGTAAATCTCGCCGGGATCGCGGTCCAAGCGCGCCGTGATCTCCGCCGCAAGCAAAGCCGGGATGATTCCGTCCTTGTCCGTGGTCCACACACTGCCATCCAGACGGACAAAGGTCGCGCCCGCGCTTTCTTCGCCGCCGAAGCCCAGTGAGCCGTCGAGCAGGCCAGCCACAAACCACTTGAAACCAACCGGCACCTCGTAGAGCTTGCGGCCGATTTTCGCGGTGACCCGATCGATCATCTGGCTGCTCACCACGGTCTTACCCACCGCCGCGTCTTTACCCCACTTCGGGCGGTGTTGGAAGAGGTAGAAGATCGCGACTGAAAGGTAATGATTGGGCGGCAACAGCCCGGCGCTTTTGGTGACAATTCCGTGCCGGTCATGGTCCGTGTCGCAAGCGAAGGCGATCTGGAAGCGATCCTTCAGGCCGATTAACCGCTGCATCGCATAAGGCGAGGATGGGTCCATACGGATCTGGCCATCCCAATCCACAGTCATAAAACTAAAGGTCGGGTCGACGGCCTCGTTCACCACCGTGAGGTTCAGCCCGTAGCGCTCGCCAATCGGTTTCCAGTAGTGGACCCCCGCGCCGCCGAGGGGATCGACGCCAATGCCGATCTTCGCGCCCCGAATGGCATCCATATCGATCACGTTGGCGAGATCGGTAATGTAAGCGTTGAGATAATCGTGACGGTGGGTCGTGGAAGCGCGCAGAGCTTTCTCGAAAAGAGTCCTTCTCACCCCCCGCAGGCCATTCTCGAGAAATTCGTTGGCCTTCGCTCCGATCCAGTTCGTTACCACGGATTCCGCCGGCCCTCCGTTGGTGGGATTGTATTTGAACCCTCCATCATGGGGCGGATTGTGTGACGGCGTGATGACGATGCCATCGGCGAGCCCGGTCTTGCGCCCGCGGTTGTACGTCAGAATCGCGTGGGAAATGACCGGAGTGGGAGTATATTCATCGCCCTCCGCCAGCATGACTTCCACCCCGTTGGCCGCCAGCACCTCAAGCGCGCTGGCAAGAGCCGGCTCGGAAAGGGCATGCGTATCCATGCCGAGAAACAGCGGGCCATCGATCTTATTCTGCTGCCGGTACAGGCAAATGGCCTGGCTGATGGCGAGGATATGCCATTCATTGAAAGCCTTGTCGAATGCGGAACCGCGATGTCCCGAGGTGCCGAAGGCAACCCGTTGTTCCGGCACGGAAGGGTCCGGTTGCTCCGTGTAGTAGGCCGTGACGAGTCTGGGCACGTTCACCAGCATCCATGCTTCGGCCGGCTTTCCTGCATATGGACTGACTTTCATTTTTCTCCCTCCAAAACCTGTGGTGACCTTTGCGCCAGGCTCCTCATCAGCTTGTCGCAGAACGGCCGGAACTGGCCGGAGGCGCTCTCCGCATCGCGCCGTTTCAAAGAGTTGCCGCTCACGATTGGCTCTCCCTGCTTTCCAGACTTGCGACTTTAGCGAGGCGACGCCGGTGCCGCTCGGCGCCACTGAATCGCGCTTGGAGAAATGCTTCGACCAACTCCCAAGCAAGCGCAGTTCCAACCACGCGGCCGCCCAGGCAGATCACGTTCATGTTGTCGTCCCCGACACCCTGGTGCGCCGAAAAATGTTCGTGGATCAGGCACGCCCGCACGCCCGGCACCTTGTTGGCCGCAACGCATGCGCCCACGCCGCTGCCGCAGACGGCCGCGCCGCGGTCCACCTCGCCGCGAGCCACTGCGCGGGCCAAGGGCACAACAAAGTCGGGATAATCATCGTCCGGCTTCGGCTGGCCGTCGCCAAAGTCGAGCACTTCATAATGAGCCTCACGCAACATCCCGGCCAGATATTCCTTTAACTGAAATCCTCCATGATCGGAAGCGACACCAATGCGTTTCGGCGTTCCTGGCAGTATTGTCGGCGGATTGGACATTCTTCTTCTCCAGCAAGGCTAATGCCAGCTTATACAGGTTTTCGGAGACATGCGTGTAGTACGTTCGGTACTTCTAGGGATGGATGTTGCTTTTCGAGTATGGTTTCGGCAAATCCCGCATTTTCAGAGGCAGGTGTTGCTTTTCGAAATCCGATGGCTTTCCGCTCCTCCGGCCCCGAAGGGCCGGTTCCATTATGGAGCATCTCGTGCTTGGAACCGTAGACGTCTCTTGACGCGGGCACGATTCGTGCGAGATAACCAGAGGACACGAAAGGACAACCGGGATGACAAAACGCGCAGATGCCAAGGCCAGGCGCCCGGCGTTGGCACGCCGGGCATGGAAGGATCTCGCAGCTCACTATAAGACGATCCGGGAAGTACACCTGCGACAACTGTTTGAGGACGATCCAAAACGTGGCGATCGCCTCACTGCCGAGGCGGTGGGCCTTTACTTCGACTACTCGAAGAATCGCATCACCGATGAGACACTCAATCTGCTGATCCGGCTTGCCCGGGAATCTCGCCTGCCGGAACGCATCGACGCCATGTTTCGCGGCGACAAAATCAACGTCACCGAAAACCGTGCGGTTTTGCACACCGCCCTACGCGCCCCGCGAGACGCGTCCGTTTGGGTAGATGGCGAGGACGTCGTGCCCAAGGTCCATGCGGTGCTCGATCGCATGGCCGATTTCGCCGGCCGGTTGCGGAGCGGAGAGTGGAGGGGCCACACCGGCAAGCGCATTCGTAATGTGGTTAACGTCGGTATCGGCGGCTCCGACCTCGGCCCGGTGATGGCGTATGAGGCTCTGAAGTATTACTCCGCGCGGGAAATGACTTTTCGTTTTATCTCGAACATAGATGGCACCGACTTCGTGGAGGCCACCCGCGATCTCGATCCGCCGGAGACGCTCTTCATCATAGCTTCGAAAACATTCACGACCCTGGAGACCATGACCAACGCCCAAACGGCTCGCGCCTGGTGTCTCGCCGGATTGGGGGGTGACGAAAATGCGGTCGCCAAGCACTTCGTGGCTGTTTCGACCAACCAGGCGGGAGTCACCAAGTTCGGTATCGATCCCGCCAATATGTTCGAGTTTTGGGACTGGGTCGGAGGCCGCTACTCCATGTCTTCCGCCATCGGTCTTTCGACCATGGTCGCCATCGGCCCGGATAATTTCCGCGCCATGCTGAGTGGACTTCACGACATGGACGAGCACTTCCGCACCGCTCCCTTGGAGCGCAACTTGCCGGTGCTCATGGGTCTTCTAGCCATCTGGTACAACGACTTTTTCGGCGCGCAAACCGCGGCGGTCTTGCCCTACGAGCAATACCTGAAACGGTTCCCGGCATATCTCCAGCAATTGACCATGGAAAGCAATGGCAAGCACGTCATGATTAACGGGAAGAAAGTCACCCATCAGACCGGTCCAGTCTATTGGGGCGAGCCGGGAACCAACGGCCAGCACTCGTTCTATCAACTCATTCACCAGGGAACCCGGCTCATCCCGTGCGACTTCATCGCGTTTACTCAGGCTCTCAATCCGCTTGGCGCGCATCACGACATACTGATCGCTAACGTCTGCGCGCAAGCTGAGGCGTTGGCTTTCGGCAAGATTCCCGAAGAAGTGGAGGCCGACGGCACGCCGGAGTGGCTCGTGCCTCATCGGGTCTTCGAAGGTAATCGTCCATCAAACACGATTTTCGCTGAACGCTTGACGCCGCAGGCCCTGGGCAAGTTGGTGGCGCTCTATGAACACTCCGTATTCACTCAAGGCGCAATCTGGAACATCGATTCCTTCGACCAATGGGGCGTCGAGCTTGGCAAAGTCCTGGCGCAGCGCATCATCCCCGAGCTCGAGAGCCAAGCAGAGCCGGAGCTCTCGCATGACAGCTCAACAAACAACCTGATTCGCCACTACCGAAAAGGTAAGGGGACCGCATAGCGAGCGCCGGCTCTGATTCACGCTAATGCTTACACCAGCTCCGCCGCGATGCCGGCTTCCGCCAGCGTCGCTTCCACGTCCGCGGGCTGTAGCCGGCTGGCATCGTATTCCACCATCAAAAGACCCAGCTCCTTGTCCACGCGCATGCGCTCAATTCCGTATACCGCGCTCGCATTTGACAGCCGCTCCATCATGGCGTCGTCCAGCTTGTTTCGCAAGCGGAAATGTGTCTGTACCCTGGTCATGTCGGTCCCGCTCCCTGGCGGTTTCCGCCGCCCTTCATCTGAATCGTATCACCCTGGCAAGTCCGCCGACCCATTCAACTCAGCCAGCAACCGCTCTACCAGCGCCTGCTGGCCCGCATCGAACTCCGAGCCACCCCCCGCCGGCTGGTGCGCCGCAATCCACGCCTGCAGCACTTCCGTGACCGGTTGGGCCACCGCTTCTTCGGCTCCCGGCTCGAAGCGCAACGGAATCTCGGATCTCTGAATGGCCCCCACCAACAATTCCGAAAATTTCATTCGGCCCCTCCCTTCGCAAAATGATTCACCGGCCCCGCGCCGCGCCCCAACCCGGGGTTCGTACGGATGGCCTCCTGGATGAACCGCTTGGCGCGCCCGACCGCCTCGCCCAGTGTCTGGCCGCGCGCCAGTCCGGCGGTGATCGCCGCCGAAAACGTACATCCGGAGCCGTGCGTATGCCGCGTAGCGATGCGCGGCGCCGGAAAATCGCGCCACTCCGCGCCATCGAACAGTATGTCGGTCGAGTCCTCACCCGGCGCGTGTCCGCCTTTAATCAGCGCCGCGCGCGCGCCCATCGCGCAAATCCGTTGGGCGGCCTGCCGCATGTCGTCCAGGGTCCGTATGGCGATGCCCGCCAGCGCTTCGGCTTCCGGAATATTGGGCGTCACCAGCGCCGCGCGCGGCAGCAGGTGTTCGCGGATGGCATCGACCGCCGCTTCCGGGAGCAGGGGCAGCCCGTGCTTGCTCACCATCACCGGATCCACCACCAGCGGAAAGCCGAACTCGGCCGCCGCTCGCGCCACCGCTTCCACCATTTCCGCCGACCCCAGCGCCCCCGTCTTGGCCGCGTCCGGCGGCATGTCTTGCAAGACGGCCGCGATTTGCTCCAGCACCAGATCCCGCGGCAGCACTTCCACGCGCGAAACCCGCATGCTGTTCTGCACGGTCACCAGCGTGACCACGGCTTCGCCATACACGGCAAATTGATGAAAGGTTTTGAGGTCCGCCTGCAGCCCCGCGCCTCCACTGGGATCGGATCCGGCAATGGTCAAAGCCACGGGGGGCATGCAGCCCTCAGGATAACAGCCTCGCCGCCGGGCAAACCGGGGACAGCTATCCAATTCCAAAGACGGGAATTGGTAGCAGTCCCCGTTTTGCGAGCTATTGCACCCACACCGTCACGGCCGGCGCCTGCACAGCGCCTACCGTCAGGACCAACGGCACGGCGCCTGAGGGCACGAAACTCCCCGGCACCCGCGCATTGACCTGCAGTATCCCTACCAAGCCAGGCGCGCTGCCGGCATAGGTCAGTTCCGCAGCCATTCCCGCCAGCGTCACCGTCACCGGCAGCACCGGGAACGGATACGGAGCCGCCGCCGGCAACCCGGCCAGATCCGGCCCATATTCGATTCCATCTCCTGTGGCGTAAAGAGTCAGGAACGTGCCATGGGGCGCGGGGTTGGTCTGGGAGTTGTATGTGCCGTCCTGCTCCACGATGGTCGAAAACAGCGCCGGCACATTCGCCGTCACCATGAGGTCCAGCGTCCCGGCCGATTGCCCTTGGTAAAAGACTTCCATGTGCGTGCTGCTGTTGCCCGACACCGTGTATGGCACCTGCGCGTTGATCTGGCTCGACTGCGCAAAGAGCAGCGGCGCCGGCACGCCGTCGAACCGCACTTCCGTGCCGGCCAGTTGGTTGGCCAGCAACCCCGACGCATCGTAGGTCCCTTCCACGCCGCCCTGGGGCCCGAGCCCCGCACCCGTGATGGTCACCAGTTCGCCCGGCGCCACCGGTCCAGCAATCAGGCTGGCTGCGTTGGCCACCGTCAGCGGCGGCTCGACCACCACTGGCAGCGGTTGCAACACGCCGTTCGGAATCAGCGCCCGCACCCGGTTGTTGGAGGTGTCGGCGAAGAACAGATCTCCCGCGCCGTCCAGCAAAATGCCCGCCGGTCCAAAGATCTGGGCACTTAGCGCCGCACCGCCATCGCCGCCGAAGGAAGCGGTGCCTGTCCCTGCAATCGTGTGGATAACGCCGTCGGGTGTCACCTGCCGGATGCGATTGTTGGCGGTATCCGAAATGAAGATGTCGCCGTTGTCATCCACCGCTACGCCGGCTGGCTGGTTCAGACTGGCGGACATCGCCGTTCCCTCATCCCCGCCGTATCCCGCCGTGCCGGTCCCCGCCACCGTGGTGATCACTGCGCTGGCGTCCACTTTGCGAATACGGTGGTTGTAGGTGTCGGCGATGTACAAGTTGCCGAAGCTGTCCAAGGCGCAGGCCTGCGGCGCCGAGAGCTGCGCCAGAGTGGCCTGCCCGCCATCTCCCGCCGCTCCCGGCAGGCCGTTGCCGGCGACGGCCGTGACCACCCCGCCCGGGGGCCACTTCAGGATGCGATGCGCATCCGCGACATACACATTGGCCGCCCGGTCGATACACATCCCAATCGGGAGCAGCGAAGTCTGGATCGGCGGCCGCCCCCCCAGCACCGTGCGGATCCGCCCGTCGGCTCCCACCTCTTGGATGCGGTCCGATTCAAGGATCAACACATTTCCGGCCGGGTCTTCCACCACGCCCACCGGATCAAACAGAGCGGCGGTGGCGGCCATGGCTCCTTCCGTGCCCGGCGCTGCCACCCCGGTTCCCGCCAGCGTCGTGATCGTGCCCGAAGAGTCCACTTTGCGTACGCGCTGGGTGCCCGTGTCCGAGATCAGCAGATTCCCGCTGCCATCCAACCAAAGCGCCGACGGATTGAACAGTTCGGCGGCGGTTGCGCTGGCGCCGTCTCCAACGTGCAGGTAGTTGTCTCCGGCGATAGTCTGGATCTTGCCGTTTGAGACCTCTCTGATGCGCAAGCCATCGGCGATGTATAGTTTGCCTGCCAGGTCCACGGCCACGTCCCGCGGCTTATCCAGTCCCGCCTGCGTTGCCGGTCCCCCGTCGCCGTAAAATCCTCCGGTCGCGGTTCCGGCCGCGGCGATCCAGGCGCTCGCCGCGGTGTACTCGTGCACAATGGTGGTCGAGTCCGCCACGTAGAGGTTCAGGTTCAGATCCACTGTCACAGCCACCGGCGTCGACAACGCCGTGCCGGGCGTCTTGCCCAGCACGGTCGATATAATGCCTCCTGGCAGGACCTTCCGCACCAGGTTGTTCCCGGTATCGGCGATGTACAGCGCCCCGGTCCGGTCCACCGCCAGGCCCGCTGGCTGGCTCAGTTGCGCGCTCACCGCCGGGAAGCCGTCACCGCTGGAGCCTAGCTGCCCGGTTCCCGCGGCTGTCTGGATATTGCCGTCCAGAGTCACTTTCCGTACGCGGTTCTCGCCGAACTCGGAGATGTACAGATTACCCGCCGCATCCACCGCCACGTTGCGTGGTCCGAGCAGTTGCGCCGCGGTGGCCGGTCCGCCGTCCCCCGAGGACGCATCGCCGCCGCTTCCCGCGAACGTCGCGATCGCTCCATCCGGCCCGATGCGGCGCACCCGGTTGTTGCCGTAGTCGGCCACGTACACCGCGCCCGCCAGGTCCACCGCCAACCCGTATGGCGTGTTCAATTGCGCCGCCGTGGCCGGACCGCCGTCTCCGCTGAATCCCTTGTAGCCGGTGCCGGCTATGGTGGTGATTACTCCCTTGATGTCGATCTTGCGCACGCGGTGGTGGTCCGAGTCGGAAAGATAGACGTTGCCCAGGCGGTCCACCGCGACGCCTTGTATGGCGCCCATTTGCGCGGCCGTAGCCGGGCCGCCATCGCCGATCTGCCCGCTCCCTGCCACGGTTGCCATCTGGTACGTGGCGCGCTGGAACTCCGCCGCGGCGGCGCCGGCTGTACTGGCAAATACCAAGAGCAAGGAGCTGTAATAAGTAAATCTCATTTCTGAATCTCTTATTTGTGCCTCCGGGCCGGAATAAATCTCAAATTGCGCGAAGAGAATCAGCAGATACACAATGAAAAATCTTTGGGCCGCCGGCTTGATGGCGATCCTGCTGGCGCAAACGGCTGCTTCACAGGGTGTTATCCGTCTGAAAGCAGGCAACATCAGTCCCGCGCCGGCCAACGGCTCGGCGCGCCGGGAGACCGCTCCCGGAGCGGTCCTCCACTTTCTCGTGTTGTTCAACTCCTACCCGGACGCCCATGTGCGCGCCACGCTCGCCACACGCCGCATCCACGTCCTGGCCTACGTTCCCGACAACACTCTCATGGTGTCCGGCGCCGCTCCCTTGAACCTGATGGGGCTCGATGTGGCCTGGAGCGGACGGCTCGATCCCCAGGCGAAGATCAGTCCGGTTCTCGCCACCCAGTCCGCCGGTGCTTATCTGGTGATCTTTCAACCCGATTCGGATCTCGCGACCGATTGGGAATTTCTTGAGAATCAAGGTTTCACGGTCATTGAAAACCCCGATCTGCTGCCCGCGCAACTGCTCGTCACCGGCCCGGCCAGCGGCCTCCCCAATCTGGCCGCTTCCGACGACGTCGTCTATATTTTGCCGGCTTCCGTCGATCTTCAGTCCGGCGTTCCCGTGCTGGGCTGTGCGGGCCCGCTTACCGAAGCCGGTCCGGTAGCGGAGTACGCGCAACCGGTCGCCAACTGGAATTCCACCTCGGGCGGCGGCATCACACTCGGCTATTTCTTCGACCAGCTCACCGGGAAGCTCGAATCGAGCCAGGTGGAGAGCGAAATCGTCCGCGCGTTTGCCACCTGGGCCAGCCACACCAACGTCAGCTTTGCCCCCGCCGCCGTAGCGCAAGCCACCCGCAGTATCGATATCCGGTTCGCCACCGGCGCCCACGGCGATGCCTACCCGTTCGACGACGTCAGCGTTCTCGCCCACACGTTCTACCCCGCTCCTCCGAACCCGGAGACCATCGCCGGCGACATGCACTTCGATGACGCTGAAAATTGGCACATCGGCAGTTATGTCGATCTCTTCACCGTGGCGCTCCATGAAACCGGCCACGCGCTCGGCCTGGGACACTCCGATCGACCCGGCGACGTCATGTACCCCTATTACACCTTCGCCACGGGCCTTGCCCCCGGCGATATCGCGGCTATCCAGGCCGTTTACGGCACATCCCCGGGTTTCGTTACCCCGCCATCCGGCACTGGTACGGGAACGGGAACTGGAACTAGCACTGGTACCGGAACTGGAACTGGCACCGGAACTGGCACCGGAACTGGAACCGGAACTGGCACCGGAACTGGCACCGGAACTGGAACTGGCACCAAGACCGCCAACACCACCCCGCCCAGCCTGACGATCCTGTCGCCCGCTTCCAGCATCGTATCCGTCTCCGCGAGCACCATTGCTGTCAGCGGCTCGGCCAGCGATAGTGTCGCGGTCTCGAGAGTCGCCTGGTCCACTTCGAACGGAGACGCCGGCACAGCCACCGGCACAACCAGTTGGTCCGCGGTCGTGCCCCTGTTGACCGGCACCAATGTTGTGACCGTCCGTGCCTACGATGCCGCCGGCAACTCCTCCTGGCGGGCTGTCACGGTCGTCAGAAACTGAAATGCAGTTCGCATTCTTCCTAGTACCTAGTCCTTTCAGCATTTCAGCCGATATAGCCAAGTAGCGTCATGGATCTGAATCTTGAAAGTGAAGCCAGCTTTCCCGGTGTTCTTCCCGCGGATGGGGTTCGCGCCCGTTGGCACGGCCACCGGCAACCCACCCACTCCACCCTCGCCGAAGTCGATGAGGAAGGCCCCGCCATCTGCGAAACCGAGACCTTCCTGTTCGCTCTGGGCCAGGTGGTGGAACAACGCGACAAGCATATCGCGGGCCACTGCGAACGGTTGGCCTTCATCAGCGTGGCGATGGGGACGGCCATGGGGCTCGATCGCCCGGACCTTCTGGCTCTGTACCGTGGCGGCTACCTGCACGATATAGGCAAGGTGGGAATCCCCGATTCGATCCTCTTCAAGCCAGGCAAGCTGACTGCGCTCGAGTGGGTGGTTATGCGCAGCCATCCAGTGCGCGGCGCGGAAATCTGCCGCCACCTGAAATCGCTCACCCCCGTGCTGCCGCTCATCCGGCACCACCATGAACGCTGGGATGGCACCGGCTATCCCGATGGGCTGCGCGGCGAGGAGATCCCCTTGCTGGCCCGCGTACTGCAAACCGTCGACATCTACGACGCGCTCACGAATCCCCGCCCGTACAAGCCGGCCTTTTCTTCCGCCAAAGCTCTCCGCGTCATGCAGGAAGAAACCGAGCGTGGCTGGCGCGATCCCGAAATCGTGAAGCTCTTCTTCACGCTCCACGACAGCGTGATCTCGAAGGCCGGCGAATTCACCGCCGGCAACGACCGCCATCTCGAAGCCATGCGCCATACGCTCGCCCGGCTAAGCTAGCGGCGGCGCGTCCGGGGCCGCCGCGCCGCAGGGGCCTCCGTCATGTTAGTTTGAAAGCTGGCATGCGAATTTCCCAAGGCTTGAGAAGCACTGTCTGGATCGTCGCCCTGTGCCTGAGCGCCCAGGAGCAACAGCCTCCTGCCAAAGACGCGCCTGCCAAGGAGGCGCCGGCCAACGAAATCAAGGGCCTGCCTCCCAGAGTGGCTCCGGCCGATTATCAGGCCCAGGCGCTGCTGGGCAAGCTGACGATTGCGGCCGACTTCGTGGAGCACTCCATCCCCACGCCGCAGGACCTTTTTTCCACGGAAGATTATGTCGTAGTCGAAACGGGCTTGTTTGGCCCGCCCGGATCTCATCTCACGCTCTCCACCAGCGACTTTTCGCTCCGCATCAACGGCAAGAAGGTACCCTTGCCGAGCCAGCCTTTCGGTCTGGTTTTCTCCAGTGCGAAAGACCCCTCGTGGGAGCCGCCCGAGCCGCCATCGAAATCAAAAACCGGAATCTCGACTGGCGGCGGGGGCGATTCCGGTTCTCCGCCCCCTCCGGTCCACATGCCGATGCCATTACAACACGCCATGCAACAGAAGATTCAGAAAGCCGCGCTGCCCGAGGGCGACCGCCCGCTTCCCCAGGCCGGCCTGCTTTTCTTCTCCTACCATGGCCAAAGCAAGGGCATCTATTCGGTCGAGCTGATATACAACGGCCCCGCCGGAAAAGCCACGCTGAGCCTCCACCCCTAATCCGCAGCCTACCCCTTGTGCTCTTCCGACGGAACCCACAGCGTGCCCCGGCCCAGTATATTGCCTGGGTCCAGTCGGCGCTTCACGGCGCGCATCAGGGCAATGTGCTCGGGCGCATACTGTAAGGCGAGCAGATGCGACTTGCGCTTGCCGAGGCCGTGCTCGGCCGATACCGTGCCGCCCAGGGACACGGCCTGGCGCGCGAATTCCAGGAGCAAGGCGTTGGCCGGGGCTGGATTCGACGGGTCGGAAAAAAGATTCACGTGCACGTGCGCGTCGCCAATGTGACCGAAAATTACATAGCGGCCCGGGAACTCCTGTTCCAGGCGGGTGCGGTAATACGCGAGCATTTCACGATTGCGGGCGAGCGGGACGGCATAGTCGGTGTGCATCTTGAGCGCGCCGGCGCGGCGCACGGTGTCGTTGACGATCTCCGGCAACGCGTGGCGGAACAGGCGGAAACGCTCGCGGTCGCGCGCGGTGGTCGCGAACCAGGACTCTTCCGCCATGGCTTGGGCGGCTTCGACGCGGTCAAGCCAGCGGTCGACTTCCGGATCGTCTTCCGAGGCCAGTTCCTGATCGAAGAGAACGGCGGCGCGCGCGGCGGCCGGAATTTCCGGGAAGCGCGGCCGCAATAACTCGAGCGAGCGGGCATCCAGATATTCGAGCATGCGCGCGGCGCTGGAGCGCCAGGCGTCCACGGCATCGAGCGCGGCGTCGTCGGCTTCGAAAAAGACCACGCCGGCCAACACGGCGCGGGGCGCGGGAAGCAAACCCAGGCGCGCTTCGGTTACCACGCCGAGAGTTCCTTCGGATCCGCAGAAGAGGTCGATCCAGTCCATGCCGGGGCCGAGCAGGTAGCCAGCGGTGTTCTTGGTGACGTTGCGAAGCGGGATCGTACCGGGGTCGAAATCGATGGAGTCGCCGCGGCCGACGTCCAGGGCGCGGCCATCGGCCAGCACGACCCGCAAGCGCTCCGTCCAGCGGCGTGTGGCGCCATATTTGAAGCTGCGGGAGCCGCTGGCGTTGGTGGAAATATTTCCGCCGAGCGAAGCCGAGGTCTCCGTGGGATCGGGCGGATAGAACTGGCCGCTGCGCGCGGCGGCGGCCTGCAAGTCGGCGAGAGCCACGCCGGCGCCCACGATGGCATAGCCCGGATGAATTTCCAGGCGAGTCAGTTTTTCGAGCGACAGCACCCAGCCGCCGAGCGGCACCGAACCTCCGGTGACGCCGGTCGAGGCGCCGGCGACGGTCACCGGGATGGAGCGCCCCGAGGCTTCGCGCAAAACCGCGATCACGCCGGCCTGATCTTCGGGAACGAAGACGCGCTCCGCATGGCCGAGGAACCCGGAAGCGTCCGTGAGGTAGCGCTCGTCTAGTGGAGTGCCGTTCGTCCTGATCTCCGCCAATCCCGGTTGCTCCAGCTTTCCAGAGGGTGCTTCTCTTGTCTGTTTTCTCCGCGCCTCAGCGTCTCCGCGGTTCAATTCTCCGGTGGCTTGGCTGCGACCCTTCTACACTTCCAGAATCACCGGCATGATCAGCGGACGGCGCGAAGTCTCCTTCACGATGTAGCGTTTCAGGTCCGCGCGGATTTTCTCCTTCATCACGCCCCAATCGGTTTTCTCCTCCTGGTTGGAACCCTCCAGTGTTTTGGCGACCACCTGCCTTGCCCTTTCGAGAAATTCGGACCCGTCTTCGGCCACGGCGAAACCGCGGCTCACGATCTCGGGCAGGTTCTCGATGCGGCCGGAATGGCGGTTGATGGCGATGATGGGCAGCACGATGCCGTCTTCGGAAAGATGCCGGCGGTCGCGAATCACCACCTCCTGCACCACGTCGTCGACCGAGCCGGAGTCGATGCAGACGCGCCCCACCTGCACTTTGCCGTTCCTGCGCGCACCGTGATGGTCGATCTCCAGAACGTCGCCCGATTCCATCACGAAGCTTTCTTCCAGGCCGGCGAAACGCAGGTGTTCGGCCAGGCGCGCGTGTTTCGAGAGCTGCCGGAACTCGCCGTGGATGGGCATGAAGTAGCGTGGCCGCACCAGGTTCAGCACCAGCTTCATCTCTTCGACGCTGGCGTGGCCGGAGACGTGCAGCGGCGGGTTCATGTGGCCGTAAAGCACGTCGGCGCCGCGGCGCGCCATGTGGTCGATCATGCGGAAGATGGCTTTTTCATTGCCCGGAATGATGCGGGCGCTCAGCACCACGGTGTCGCCCTGCTCCACCGAAACGTGTTTGTGGTTGTCCACCGCCACGCGCGAAAGAGCCGACATGGGCTCGCCCTGGGTGCCGGAGACCAGGAAGGCCACTTTGTCGGGCGCCAGATTCATGGCGTCCTGCGGCCGCAAGAGAATGCCATCGGGAATGCTGAGCAGCCCGAGCGAGTGGGCAATCTCCGTGACTGAAACCATGCTGCGGCCAATCACCGCCACGCTGCGGCCGTATTCCTCCGCCAGATCGAGCACCAGTTGAATGCGATGGATGGAGGAGCTGAAGCACGAGACCACCACGCGGCGCTCGGCGCGGTTGAAAACTTCCTCCATGCGCGGCCGCACGGCGCGCTCGGACTCCGTGTAACCGGGCCGGTCGGAATTGGTGGAATCGGAGAGCAGCAGCAGCACCCCGCGCTTGCCGTAATCAGCCAGCGTGTGCAGATCGAAGAGCGCGTTGTCGGTGGGCGTGGGATCCACCTTGAAATCGCCGGTGTGGATGATGACGCCGAGCGGGGTGGTGATGGCCAGAGCCAGCGAGCTGACAATCGAATGCGTCACGTGGATGAATTCGATTTTGAACGGCCCGATCTGGACGATCTCCAAGGGCTTGACCGTAACGAAGCGCGGCTCTTGGTCCAGTTCATGCTCTTCCAGGCGCCGCTCGACAAGCGCCAGCGTAAAAGCCGTGCCGTAAACGGGGACATCGATATCGGAAAGGAAATAGGGCACGGCGCCGATGTGGTCCTCGTGGCCGTGGGTCAGGATCAGGGCGCGGATCTGTTCCTGGTTTTCCTTGAGAAAGGTGATGTCGGGCATGACAAGGTCCACGCCCAGCAGTTCTGGTTCGGGGAACATCATGCCCGAATCGACGACAATCATGTCGTTGCCGTAGCGGATGGCGGTCATGTTCATGCCGAACTCGCCCAAGCCGCCCAGGGGTACCACTTGTAACTTCTGATCAGTCATTTTGGTTTAACATTCAGGATAGCGTGTAGAGGGCCTATTGCGCGCGAAATCAGAGCCGCTGGGGGCTCCGCGAGGATTTCGGCGGCCTGGATTGCATCCAGAAAGCCTCCGGAGGCCAGTCGATTTAGCTAAACCCAATGCTTCCATCAAAATACAAATGCTCACCCCGAAGGGTGAGCATTTTCCCCCTGTTCTACCAGGGTGATGTTCGATGGGAGAATCAGCTTCGACGGAATCGCAACCGTCAAAACTTTGTAGTTGGATCTTATTTCCTAATCGCTCTCCAGTCAAGCGAAAATCCGGCGCAAAATTCTTCCCCGTAACCGTCTCGTACAGGCTGACTTGCGGATAGCGCTCATTTCGGCTGAAACAGCCGCAACCGCCCAAAAACTGGTTTTGGGCCTGAGGATTTCGGTCTAAGGCAAACAAAACCGGAAGCTTATGTAGCGGACTCGGTTAGCCAAGATGTAAGGTGATCATGGCGTCGGGATCCTGACCGTGCCGGATGTGCCGCAAGCCGGCCCGCACGCTCCCCAGAGCCAGGCCGGAAACGAGACAGAAGACCATGAGTATCCCGCAGAGAATGCAGGCATTTATGACCAGAACGCCGATGTTGTCGCGGCGCGTGGGAACGTATTCGTCGCGGGTCACTTCCGCCTGATAGCGGACTTGAGAGAGGAGCCGCTCGGCGAAATCCGGGTCGGGGGCCGAGAGCACCACGGCTACCAGGGGGCCGCTGCGTTTTGCCACGGCGCCAGCCAGTTCTTGGAAATCGCTGACTTTCTGGATGGCCATCTGGGGGGTGGGATAGTCGAAGATCGCCAGCGGCAGATCGCCCTTGGGGCTGTGGAAAATCGCCAACTGGGCCTCCGCGCCGAGGTGGAAACCGGCTACCGAAGGCGGGATGGCCGGAGCGAATTTCTGCAAGCCGGCGGGTCCCAGCACGTACCGTTGGCTATTGGCCACCAGGCCCTCTGAGGGCAGGTATCCGGGCAGGGTGGGCAGGACGGTGTTATCGACGTTGAGCAGCGCGGCAGTCACGGCATCGAGTTCCGGCATGGTGGGTTTGTAGCCGGAGAAAGAAAACAAGTAGTTGCCATACGCCAGCAGCAGGCTGCCGGCGGTTTCCGCGGACAGCTTCCCCGCCGTGGAGGGCCGGGCATCTTGCGGCCGCTGCCAGTCGAAGGCGGCCAGTGCGCCGGTGGTGTCGCCAAGTTGGTACGCGGTGGCCACGAACTTCGCCTTGCCGTTCTGATACGCCGCCGATTCCCAGTTCTTCAGGCCGTACTCGTCCCAAAGCGGGCGGCTGTCGAGCGTTGGCTGAGAGACCGCGCCGCGCTGGTAAGCGCCTATGGAATCGGGCAAAATGGCCGCCATGGACAGCCCCGGCAGCAGAAGGGCGCTCAGCAAATACTTCATGTCTCTATTAGACACCGAAATCTGCTGGCAGGCCGACAAGTGAGGTCGCCCGCGAAGATTTCGTCATCCGTGGCGCACGCACTCATGCGTGCCGCGTCGACACTCGTGTCGACGCCTCCTACATTTCAGCAGGAGATTCCACGGTTGAAGGTACTACTTAACTGGCAGCGCCGGCGGTCTTTGCCGCCGGCCCCTCTTTGACTATGTCCCGGCTCGCATCTTAAATCTGGTGTATTCTCTCCATGGTGAGCAGAATCGAGCAGAGGCTCCGCGCGGCGGCGGCGATTGGCGGCCTGCTGGTGTTCGGGGCCATGGCGGTTCCGGTAATCCGCGGCGAGGCCATCGGGTTCGACCAGCCGGTGCAGACGGCCATCCACGGCTGGGCTTTCCCAGCGCTGACGGCAGCCATGCGGCTGATCACCATGATCGGCTCGGAATACTTCCTGGTGCCGTTGGCCGCCGTCCTGGTCTGGCATTGGTTGAGGCGCGGAGAGCGCCAGGCGGCTTACCTGCTGGTGGTCGGGAGCTTGACCGCGGAAGCGGTGCTGCAACTGCTCAAGGCCTTGATACACAGGCCGCGGCCGGAAGTCTTCTTTGGCCTCGTGCCCGCGGAGACGCACAGCTTCCCGAGCGGCCACGCGTTTGTGCCCGTAGTATATTTTGGGATCCTGGCCGGTATTTACTCCGCGGGAGCCGCGGGAGCAAGGTGGCGCGCGGCGGTGGTGGTGATGGCGGCGCTCCTCGGACTCTCCCGAGTGTATCTGGGCTTCCACTATCCCAGCGACGTGGTGGCGGGCTGGGCGCTGGCGGTGGTTTGGCTGGCGCTCTGGCCTATTGTTGCAGATCGCCGCGCGGCTTCCCCTGCTTGATTTCGTCGTAGGCGTCTTTGATCTGTCGTTTGAGCGAGGCTTCGGCCACCCAGTTGCTGACCGAGACCGGAAGGCTGACGGAGGCTTGCAAGTCTTCGACCGGCTTGCCCTGGTCGACGGCGGCTTTGGCGGCCTTGTACAGCTCCACCAGGAACTGCTCCTGGCCGGTGATCAATTCACGGCCGCCGGGCACGCCGTGGCCGGGCAGCACGAACTTCACTTTCAGCTTTTCAGTGGCGCGCAAGACCGTGGGCCAATTGCCGATGTTGGCATCCCTGGTGTTGTTGTAGGGTCCATTGACCACGGCATCGCCCGTGCAGAGGACCTCTTCTTTGGGCAGATAGGCAAAGCCGTCGCCGCGCGTGTGTCCCCATCCGTAGTGGAGGAACTCAATTCTGCGCTGGCCGTCGTTGAGCACGAATTGCGCCTGCTCGATGTCCTGCTGGGGAGGCTCGGGCGTGTCGCGATGGAGTTCGGCGACATCCGGGCGGCTCTCGGCGGCGGCCAGCCAGCGCGCCGGTTCCAGGCGTTTCATTTCGGCGGCCACGCCGGAGAAGGCGATGGTGGTCGCCCCGGCCTGGGTCCAAAGCGCGTTCCCGTAAATGTGGTCGCCGTGGTGGTGCGTGTCGAAGACGTATTTCACGGGCTTGGGCGACAGGCGTTTGCAATCCGCCATGACGCCGCGCGCGCCGCTGGGAAAGTTGGCATCGATGACCACCAGATAATCTTTCATCTCGATGATCGCGTTATTGCAGTGGCCCTGTTCCCTATCGCCTTCGCGGAACCAGACACCGGGCGCGATGAGGCGAATGGTTTCCGGCGCGGCGTCGGAACGCGCGACAAACAGAGCCACGGCGGCCAGCGAGACAAACCCCGAGAGCAAACAGATCCGTACCCCCCACATCGGGCACCCCCTATCCGGTCTACTCTACACCATTCGGCGCGGAGCGCAACCGGGACGTCACTTTACGTATGATTCCTCTAAGGAGCCGGCTGAAAAACCGGCTCCTGGAGTTTGGATATTTCGCCGACGTTGTGGGGCAGGTTGTTAACCTGCGGACCGATTGTCAATCGGTCCAGCCGGGCGCAGCCCGGCCGTGCGCCTGGCTGAAAGCCGGCCGCGGCCGGCCCTGCCCGCCCCACTCGCGTTGCCGCGCGCTACCATGCGGTTGCATGCCCCGCGTCCCACGGGTGGAAGGCCGCAGCGCCGAAGAGACCCGTTTGGCGATTGAGGCTTTCCTCAAAAACTCCCGGCAACCCGCGCTGCTCGAACCTGGCGAGGAGCTCCTGGCCATTGGCGCCGACAACTTCTCGCTCGAAGTGCGCGGAGAGCGCCTGACGCTGCAAGCCTGGGACCGGACCCGCAACCTGGCGCGGCGCGTGACCGGGATCAAGCAATCGTCGCCCGCGCGCCTCGAGATTGTAGTGGAGCGCTTCGCGCGGCGCGAGGGAGTGGTCTTTCTGGTGGACCTGGGGCGGCGCGCGGGGTCGGAGCTGGGACGGCGGAGCGAGCGGCTGGTGTTTCGCGAACGGTTCCGGCTGTTTCTGCGCCGGCAGTTTCCGGAATGGAACCTGGCCGAGCTGAGCGCCGAACCGAATCTCGAATTCAGCCTCTCGCCCGCGTTCCCGCGCGCCTTCCTGAAGCATGGACAGCATGCCTGGGCGGCGATTGCGTGCCCGCCCGGGGGCGATGCGGCGGCCGTGGTTTCCTTCGGCCTGATCTGGCTTTCCTATTTGCGGGCGCGCGAACGCCGCGTCACGGTGGAAGGGCTCGCGCTTTACGTGCCCGCCGGGCGTGAGCAGGCGGCCGCGCTGCGGCTGCTGTGCCTGGATGGGGCGGCCGCGCGATTTGAACTGTTCGCCTACACCGGGCAGGACTTCATTGTGACTGTGGACCCGCGCGATCACGGCAACCTGGATACGCGCCTCGAGCCCTGCAAGGGGCCGGAACCGCGGCCGCCGCGCGGGCCCGAGTATCCCGAAGCGCTGCTCGAAGCACGCGTGCGCGCGGAGATCGAAACCCTGGACGCCGATCTGCGCCACCAGCCGGTCTACGGGCAGGTGCCCGCATTCGCGGGCGGCGATCGCGGCATCCTCGACCTGCTGGCGGTGGACCGCGCGGGGCGCCTCGCGGTGGTGGAATTGAAGGCGTCGGCCGATCTGCACCTGCCGCTGCAGGCGCTGGACTATTGGATCCGCGTGAAATGGCACCTGGACCGCGGAGAGTTTGCGGAGTACGGATATTTTCCGGGGATCGAGCTGCGGCCGGAGCCGCCGCGCATCCTGCTGGTGTCGCCGTGCCTGGAGTTTCATCCGTCGTCGGAAACCATCTTGCAGTACTATTCGCCCTCCATCGATGTGGAGCGAGTCGGGCTGGCGGTAGAATGGCGTAAGGGGCTGCAAGCGATGTTTCGCCTCCGGGGCGCCGAGCCGCCTCAGTGATCCTCATATGATGAAGGTATGGAAACAGGCGCGCACCGCCTTCTCGCTGTTGAATCCGGAGGAAGTGCGCAGCCGCGCGCGTCGCCCGGTGCGTTTCGGCCTGGTGGCGTCGAGCGACGCGGCATATGCGGAGATGGAAGATTTCCTGGCGCCGGCCGAGGGGCCGCTCGAAGACCGCACCTATCTGCTGGACCAGGTACACCGGGCGGCCGACGCGGTGGTTCCCGATAAAGTGGACTTGATTCTGTTCGAGCAGGGAATCGCGGCGCCGCCGGGAACCTATACGTTTTACCGCAGCGACCCCTCGGCCACCATCGGCGCGATTCTGGACGGCAACGAGGATTTGTGGCTGGCGCTCGGGCGCCAATACCCGGTCTTCCGGCGGCCGGTGGTAGAACGGACCATCCATGCCATTGCGCGGGAGAACGCGCTGTTCGCGGTAGCGACGGCGCTGCCCGACGTGATCCCGAGCCTGGTGGAGCTGCCGTGGGCGTTCGGGGAATTCGCCTCCGACACGGCGTTTCTGACAGGCAACCAGATCCGCATGGCGTTTCTGATCGCCGCGGCGTGCGGGCGGGATGCCGGCTTCGGCCGCCAGAAGGGCGCCATCCTTTCGATTGTGGGGGGAGCGTTCGGATGGCGGGCGTTGGCGCGCGAGCTGGTGGGCAAGATTCCCTTGGGCGGCGGGCTGATTCCCAAGGGCGCCATCGCCTACGCCGGAACGTATGTAGTGGGGAAGGGGCTGGAACATTATTACCGGGGCAATACTGCCTACACGCGCGCGCAACGCCGGCTGGTTTATCGAAAGGCGTTCGAACGCGGCCGGTCGGTGGTGGAATCGGCAGCCAAGGGCGCCTAGCTCCGATGCGAGCCACGAATGTGGAGCAGGCTTTCCAGCCTGCAACGCCGGCATTCTTGTCGGCGTCTGTAGTTTGGACATGACTGGTAGCGCCGGCGGTCTTGCCGCCGGCATTAAAGCCGGCAGGATCATTAGGAGAGCGACTTATGCGTCTATTGCACCTCGCGGTAGTTTTCGTGGCGGCGGCCGTTTGCTTTGCCGACACCATCACGATGAAGGATGGCCGGGTGATTCAGGGCACTTATCTGGGCGGCACGGCCCGCCAGGTGAGAGTCGAGATTAGTGGCCAGATTCAGACTCTGGACGTATCGGACGTGGCGCGCATCGACTTTGTATCCGGCGCACCGCTGGAAGAGCCGGCGCCGCCGCCGGTGGCGCAGGAGGAACGGCGCGACGCCCCGCCCCAGCCGCCCGTGCTGGGAATCACGCTGCCCGCGGGCACCAGTTTCGCGATCCGCATGATCGACTCGGTGGATTCGCAAACCGCGCAAGTGGGCCAGAGTTTTGCGGCGAGCCTGGACGCGCCCGTAGTGGATGCGAGTGGCCAGACCATCATTCCGCGCGGCGCCGACGTGGTGTTGAAGCTGGTTGATTCCAAGCAATCCGGCAAGATTGCGGGCCGCGCGGAGCTGGCGCTTGCCATGATGTCCGTGCGGGTGAACGGCCAACTGGTGGACATCCGGACCCAGACCGTGAGGGAGAGAAGCGCTGACCGCGCGGGCCGTTCGGCCGGTGCGATTGGCGGCGGCGCGGTGGGCGGCGCTGTGCTGGGCGGCATTTTGGGCGGCGGCAAAGGCGCGGCCATCGGCCTGGGAGCGGGGGCCGCGGGTGGCGCGGCAGTGGAGCTGGCCACCAGCGGCCAGAGAGTGCGCGTGCCATCGGAAACGCGGCTGACATTCGTGCTGGACAACCCGGTGAGGATCTGAGCGGCCTTTAGGCGGGCTAGCGAATCTCAAACACGCCGAACGCCAGTCCCAGATCCCGCTGGTCGGCTGGTGTGTGAAACGTGCGCGCCACTTCCACGGCGACTTGCACGACCGGCCGCCCGGTTGCCGCTTCCGGCAACCCATACGCCAGTTCAAAGCTGTTTTCTCCCGGGCGAATGGCCGCGGCCGGAAGTGTTACGCCGTCGACCGAAACCGTCACCGCGAGCGGCCCGTTGCGCAACTGCTCTTCGGGGCACGATCCGCGCAGGTAGAGCTTCTGGTCCGCGGCGCTCGGGCCGGCCAGGCGCAACGTGGCGCGCTTGGCCATCCAGCGATGGTTGCCATCGGGTGCGTACCACTCGGGGCCCAGCAACGGCGCGGCCAGCGGGTTCGCGACATCCACCATCGAAGGCAGCCGCAGGTCTCGCGGCCTCTCGGCGTAGGCCGACGTGATGTTGCGAAGCCGTGGGCCGCGCACATCGTAGACCACCGCCTCGTCGCGATCGGGGGCCACGGAAGTGAGGTCCGCCGGCAGCACGAACTGGTTGACATCGCCCAAATCCGGGTAGGCCTGGATGCGGCGTTGGCTGCCAGGCGTCAGGTAGAGGCGGTCGATACCAACCAGCCGGTACGGATGATCGAGAACGGCGTTCCAGAAGAGTTCGGTGTCGACGCCGTCCAGCAGCACGGTCTTGCCGGGATGTAGTTCACCGACCGTCGCGAGGCCTTCCACCAGGTTGCGCGCCCGCATGGTGACACGATAGTTCCAGTCCGAGGCCGCCAGCGTCCGCGGCATCACCATCACGATGTAGACAACGGCCAGAGCCAGCGCGGCATACGTGGCGCGGCTCCCCGAGCGGACCGTCTGCGCCAGCGCCCAGCCGCCCAGCCAGCAGAGGCCGATGGCCGGCACGAAGGCATAATAATCGGTGATGTGGTCGCGCAGCGGCAGCACCGGCGCGATGGCAATCGCGAACCAGGCCAGCGCGAACCACGCCGCGCGGCGCCGCGCGGCGAACGCCAGCAATCCCACCGAGACCATCGCCACGCCCGCCATTACCAGCCAGTTCGGCGCATGGACCGGCGTCCAGAAGTACATCGGCCCAACCGTCCAGGCCCAGTATTCTCCCAGCGTGCGCAGCATGGAGCCGGTGAAATGCAGCGCGTACTCGGGATTCTTATCGGGCGTCGCAACCGCGTGGTGAACCGCGAAGTACACCGCCGAGACCGCGAACAGCGGCAACGTGCGGAGGAAAAACCGGCGAGCGCACAACAGGGTGTAAACGGCGGCCAGTGCGGGGTAGACGATGTTCAACTCCATGGCGCCAAAACCGGCCACAAACGCCAGCCACTGATAAAGGTCGTAGCGGGTATCGCCGGTTTCGATGTATCGCAGCAGGAAATGGAAAGCCAACAGGAGGAAGAACGCGCACAGTACCTGGTTGTAAGCCGAGGCCCAACCCAGCGCCGCGGCCGTGGCGTTGTTCGCCGTCCAGAAAATGGCCGCGAAGAAGCCGGCGCCGCGCACGCCCGTGAGGCGATCGCCGATGGAGGCCACCAGCGCCAGGTTGGCGAACTGGGTCGAGAAAATCGCGATGCGGAAAGGCAGCGCATGCAGGCCGAACAGCGCATAGCCGGCCATAAAAAAGGCGCGCTCGCCCAACGGGCGGATGGTGCCTTCGGCCAGGGGAGAGAACAGCGCCTTCAGTAGATCGGAGAAGTTGTGGACGCCCAGAGTGAGGCCCATCCAGGCGAAATCGTCGGCGCGAAACCAGGCTGTGAAGCCCCGCCAGTCGACGGCCAGGCAGAAGAGCGCCAGAACCAGGACGGCGAGTTTCGCGCGCAGCTTCACTTGGCCACCAGCCCCGCGCTCTCGATCACGATGCCGAGTTCCCGCAGATCGGTGGCGCCCGGCGGGATGGCCTTGTCCAACTGAAAATCGATACGCACGGCGTCGCTGGAGACCAGGCTGGCATCCACGTCGCGCCGGTAAGTATATGCCCCGGCCTTGCGATAGGTTTCGGGCGCCAGGGCCGTGCCTCCGACGGACGCCGTCAAAGTGAGGCTTTTGAGCGCTTCGATGCTGGGCTCGGGCACTGTGAGACGGAGTTCGAGGACCGCGCCTTTACGCGCGGCTTGCGCGGGCGGGCGAAGCATGACGGCGAACTGCTTTTGCGTCCAGCGCCACCCGCCGCCTTCGATGTCATAAAAGCCGCTTACAAGTTGGGCTGCGTCCGCCGGGTCGCCCATGTGCACCGTGGAAGCCAGGCGCGGGGCCTCTTCGATGGTTGGCTGCTTGGGGATTCTTTCGTAATTGCAGGCGGCTGCCGCGAGCAAAAGCGCGGCAAGGACCGCGACGCGTTTCGTCATCAATCTCCGATTCTCTCAACTTCCACCAGGCAACTGTAAAATACCGCGCCGCCGCCTTTGTCGGTCAGCCGGTCGGAGGTCACGGCGTTGATGTTGCGTCCGGCCGGCGAGCGCCGGGCCCAGCGAACGGCGGGCGCCGAGGCCACGCCGCGCGGCACGGACGTATCGACGCGTGCGGACAGAATCGAGGAGCCGCGGCCGTTGCGCACGCGCACCTGGTCGGAAGAGCGGATGCCGCGCGCGGCAGCGTCTGCGGGGTGAAGGTGCAGCACGGAGGTCTGGAAATCCACCGCGTCGCGATTCCCGAAAGTGGAATTCTCGCTGTCGTCGTTCTTGGGGGAAATGAGCTCGAGCGGATACTGCGCGCCGAGCGCCTGGTCGCCGTGGCGCGATTCCACCGGCGGTGTATAGTCCAGCGTTTCGGCGTGGAAGTGGCACTTGCCGTCGGGCGTGCCGAAACCGCCTTCCGCAAACGGCAGAAACGGATCGGGCAGGCGCAGCCGCACGAAGTGGTCGCAGTCCAGTTCTTCGAGCGTGATGCCGCGAACGAACGGATGCTCGGAATCGAGCAGCGTGCGGATCATGTCGTCTTCCGAATCCTGGAAGCACGGGTCGCGGAAACCCATGCGGCTGGCCAGCAGGCGGAAGACTTCCACATTGGACCGGGCTTCGCCGGGCGCCGCGAGCGCCGGCCGCGCGAGTTGCAGATAGTGGTGGCCGTATGCGAAATAAAGGTCGGTGTGTTCCAGGAATGTGGTCGCGGGCAGCAGCACGTCGGCGTAATCGGCGGTGCAGTTCTGAAATTGCTCGAGCACCACGGTGAAGAGATCTTCGCGCTCCAGCCCGCGGAGCACGCTGTTCTGGTCGGGGGCGATCGCGGCCGGGTTGGAATTGTAGACCACCAGGGCTTTGACGGCGGGTTGCGCAAGCGTGTCGAGCGCCTTGCCGAGTTCCGACATGTTGACCAGCCGCGCTTCGCGGCCGAGCGCCGCGTGTTGCAGATCGGCGCGCTCCAAGCCGGCGCGATTCAACTGGAACGCCTGCGAAGTGGAAAGTTGCAGGCCGCCGCCCGCTTCCTTCCACGAACCAACCAGCGCGGGTAACAGCGCGATGGAGCGCACCGCCATGGCGCCGCGCTCGCTGCGTTGCACTCCGTAATTAAGGCGGATGACGGCCGGCCGGGTAGTGGCGTATTCGCGGGCCAGCGCGGCAATCTCACCGGCCGCGATGCCGGTGAGCGAGGCGGCGCGCTGCGGCGTCCATTCGCGCACGCGCTCGCGCAGCGCTTCGATGCCCTCGGTATACCGCTCCACGTAATCGGCGTCGTGCAGGTTCTCGCCGAGGATGACGTGCATCATGGCGAGCGCCAGGGCCGTGTCGCTGCCCGGATTGATGAAAAAGTGTTTGTCGGCGGCCGCGCCCGTGCGATTGCGCCGCGGGTCGATGGTGTAGAGCCTGGCGCCCGAGCGCCGCGCTTCCATGATGAACGGCCAGAGGTGCACGTTGGTGCCGAGGATATTGGCGCCCCAGGCGAGGATCAGCCGCGAGTGGCGGAACTGCTCCGGCTCGGTGCCGTATCGGAAGCCCAGCGCATCGGTGAGTCCGGCGCCGCCGGCCGAGGAACAGATGGTGCGGTCGAGCCGCGAAGCGCCCAGCCGGTGGAAGAAGCGGCGGTCCATGCCGGCGCCGTTGAGGAACCCCATGGTGCCGCCGTAGCTATAGGGCAGGATGGCCTCTGAGCCGAATTCCGCGGCGATGGATTCCAGGCGGCCGGCGATGAGATCGAGTGCGTCGTCCCAGGAGATGCGCTCGAAGCGGCCTTCGCCTTTGGCGCCGGTGCGCCGCTGCGGATAGAGCAGGCGGCTGGGCGAGTATTCGCGTTCCAGGTATTGCGCCACTTTGCCGCATAGGAACCCGCGCGTCACGGGGTGCGCCGGATCGCCGCGCAGTTTGGAGCCGCGCCCCTGCTCGACGTTGATCAGCAGCGAACAGCAGTCCGGGCAATCCAGCGCGCACACCGAGTGGCGAATTTCGGCCATGCAAGGAATTATAGCGAAGGTGGGACAGACGATCGCTTTTTGTCGTCTGTCAAGCGCCGCCTGCCAGCCCTTATCCCATCCGCTCCGCCGCTTCCCCCGCGTCGCCGTACACCTCTTCGCGGATGATCCGCTCGGTCGCCTCGTTCAGGTATTCGTTGAGCGCCGAGCGCAGCTCCTGATACTCGGGCCACAGCGTTTTGTCGACGAACGACTGCGGAACCCGCACCATCACGGTGGTATAGCGCTGCCGCTTGTAGCGATACGGCTCCAGGCCGTAGCGGCGGCACAACGCGGAGAACAATCGCCGCTGCCACCGATCCGGCATGCTGAACTGAAATTCCCGTGGCTGCTCGGTTTGCTGCGAGGCGCCCAGCGCCTTCTTGACCCGCTCGATGGCGGCCGCCGCGGCGTTGCGTTCACCGGGCGTGGTGGCGCCTTCAAACAAAGCCGAGATCTTGCGCAGCCTGGCGCGGAGTTGTTCCTCGGTAATCATGGGATTCCCTAATGGTACCCAAAGTGGGGCAGGCGCTTTCGCCTGCCAACATCTCAGCGCGCCGGCGCCATGGCCGCGATCTCCGCCCCGATCGCCAGAGCCGCCGTCGCCGCCGGGCTCGGCGCGCTCAGCACGTGCAGCGCGTTGTCGCGCGCGATGATACTGAAGTCCTGCACGATCTCGCCATCGGGAACCATGGCTTGCGCGCGCACGCCGGATCCGCCCGTCTCCAGGTCGCCGGGCTGAATCTCCGGCACCAGCCGCTGCAACGAGCGGCAGAACAATTCGCGGCTGAAAGAGCGGCGCAACTCGTACCACGCGATGGATGGATACTTGGCGAGAAACCGCCAGAAACCGCGGTAAGTGACCGCGTCGATGAAATCGGCCAGATTGAAATCGGTCTTGCGATATCCTTCGCGCGCGCAGGCCAGCACCGCGTTGGGCCCGGCTTCGATGCCGCCGTGGATCAGCCGCGTGAAGTGCAGGCCCAGGAAGGGAAGACGCGGGTCGGACGTGGGGTAAATGAGGTTGCGCACCAGGTATCGGCGCTCCGGGCGGATCTTATAGTATTCGCCGCGGAAGGGCACGATGCGCGTGTCGCGCCGCTCGCCGGCCAGTTGCGAAACGCGGTCACAGTAGAGTCCGGCGCAGTTGATGATGTAGTCGGAGGGGAACTCGCCCGCGGTGGTTTCGGCGATCCAGCCCGGGCCGGAGTGCCGCAGCTTCCGCACCCGCGCCCCGGTGACCACGCGCGTGCCGTGCTCCGTAAGGCGCTCGACCAGCGCGTTGCAGACGGCCGGGTAATCGACGATGCCCTCCTGCGGCACATGCAGGCCCGCCACCCCGCCCACGTGCGGTTCGATTTCGCGCATCTGCTCAGGCTCGAGCCAGCGCAAGCCTTCCAGGCCGTTGCCCGTGCCGCGCTCGTGCAGACCGCGCAGCCACGGCACTTCGCTTTCATCGGCTGCCACCACCAGCTTGCCGCAAATCTCGTGCGGCACGCCGTTAGCCTGGCAGAACTCCACCATCTGGCGGATTCCCGTGACGGCCAGACGTGCCTTGAAGCTGCCGGGCTTATAGTAGAGGCCGCAGTGCAGCACGCCGCTGTTGTGGCCGGTCTGATGCCGGCCGACGCCGGCTTCCTTTTCGAGCACCGTGATCTCCGCGCCCGGATCCCGTTCTCCCAGACGGTAAGCCGTGGCCAACCCCACGATGCCGCCGCCAATAATCGCAATCTTCACAGTTACCAGCGTACTCGGTCGCGCACTGCGGGCGGAGCTTGCAATCCCCGTGTTACTCTTGGCCCAAAGAGGACCGTGCGCATGTCAGAACCCACGTTATCTAATAGCCCGAGCGCCCTCCGAAAGGGCCACGAGCAACCTGCCGCCACTTCGATGCATGGCTGGCGATATCACCACGTTGGCATTCCGACCGGCGTACCGCGCCCCGGCGAACGGTATCTGGAACAGTTCAAGATGTACGTCTCCGCGTTTGAGACCAGTCCTTGCGGCATTCAATGGATGCGCTTCGAGCCGGACAGTTCCGTGCACCCGCTGATCCAGTCCGTGCCCCACATCGCATTCGAAGTGGACGATCTTCAAGCCGCGATCGAGGGCAAGGAGATTCTGACGGCCCCCAACTCGCCTTCGGAAGGTGTCATGGTGGCGATGATTCTCGATAGCGGCGCCCCGGTTGAGCTCCTCGAGTTTCGGCGCGATTAGCGAGCCGCGGCCGTGAGGGAGCGGTCTTCGCGGAGTGCGGTGGAATCCTGATATAACGGAATGCAGTCATGTCCACCCGCCGATCCATCCTGCTCTTTTTCCAGGCCGCTGCCACTGTTCTGGCCGCCGGGCCGGTCTACGTCCACTCGACCGGCTCCAGCATCTCGCTCGGCAACGACTATCTCGAACGCACCATCTCCATCGCCGATTCCGACGTCGGCACGCGCCAGCTTCTCAACAAGCTCACCGGCCGCGCCTACTCGCTTCGCGGCGACGAGTTCGAGCTCAAGCTCAACTATGAGCGCGTCGGCTACAGCTTCGGCAATGAGAACCCGCGCGTGGTCACCGCCGCCGGCATGCGCGTGGCCAGCCAGAAAATCGACGACACCCCCGCCGGCGGCAAGCGCGTCACCCTGCACCTCGCGCCGGCCCGCGGAGCCTCGATCGACCTGGTCTACGAACTCAACCCCGCCGATTTCTTCACCCGCCAATGGCTTCACATCGCCAAGCCGCAGCCGGGCACCTGGTTCCTCGACTGGCTGGCCGTCGCCAAGAACGAATGGGGCGTGGCGCGCTTCACCCTGGGCGGATTCGGCCAGCCGCTCTTTGCCGAAGATCTCTTCCTCGGCCTCGAATTCCCCACCGGCCTCAACACGGTCACGGGTGACGAAGTCACTCTCGGCAGCAATGCCGGCGTCAACATCCCCGATGGCGGATACACCAGCGAGCCCGCCGTCCTCGGCGTCGCTCCGGCCGGCCTGGTCCACCGCCAGTTTCTCGATTACGTGGCCCGCATGCGCGTCGCGCCAGTCCGCCCGTTCCTGCTCTACAACACCTGGTACGACTACCCGCGCCTGAAAATGAATGCCGGCAACACCGTTGCCCGCGTCTCCGATTTCCAAAAGCTGCTGCTTTCGAAGTACGGCCTGCACCTCGATTCCTTCGTCCTTGACGACGGCTGGGACGATATGCACAAGCTCTGGGTCATCGACCAGCAGCGCTTTCCCAACGGCTTCCGCGATCTCACCGCCGCGCTTAATACCATCGATAGCAAACTGGGCATCTGGTTCGGCCCCATCGGCGGCTACGACCAGAGCCAGGTCCGCATCGCGACCGGCAAAGCCGACGGCATGGAGATCACCTCCAACGGCCGCTACTTCTGCATCGCCGGCAAGAACTACAGCCGCCTGCTGGCCGACACCATGCTGCAATACCAGAAGGAATACGGCATCAACTATTTCAAACTCGATGGCATCGCCTTCGGCTGCAATGAGCCGGATCACGGCCATCCGGTTGGCATCTATTCCGACGAAGCCACCGCGCGCACTTTCATCGGCATGCTCGAAAAGCTGCGGGCTCAGGAGCCCAAAGTCTTTCTCAACATCACCACCAGCATCTGGCTCAGCCCCTGGTGGCTGCGCTACGCCGACACCGTCTGGATGGGCGGCTCCGATTCCGGCTATCTTCCGTCCGTCCCCACCTTGGCGCAGCGCCAGAGCGCCATCAGCTACCGCGATTCCGTGCTCTACGACGATTTCGTCACCCACCGCGCGCAGTTCCCCATTTCCTCGCTGATGACTCACGGCATCATCAAGGGCCAGGCCAACATGCTCGGCGGCAACAAGGAACAAATCGAGGACTTCCGCGACGAAGTGGTCCATTACTACTCGGTCGGTAACATGATGTACGAGCTGTATATCTCGCCCGACATCCTGTCACCCGAGGAAATGGACGTGCTGGGCAATGTTACTAAGTGGGCCATGGCCAATGCACACCCGTTGCTGGACAACGCGACGATGGTCGGCGGCGACCCAGCGAAACGCGAGCCTTACGGCTACGTGCATTCGATCCCGGCGAAGTCAATTATCACTTTGCGCAATCCCTTTGTCCGCCCACAGACGGTGAAGCTCAAGATCGACGAGCAAAATGGCTTTCAGAAGTTCGAGGGCGCGCAGGCACTGGGGGTGATTTACCCTTGCCGGAAGATGGCGGCGCCCGCGGTGAGGTTTGGTGACACTGTCACGTTTGACCTCGATGGTTACGAGGAAATCGTGGCGGAGACTTGGGAGGGTACGGTTGACCCCTTCGGGTGTCTCCCAACCAGCCCTTCGAAACTTACCTTTTCGCCGGCCACAGTCGACAGGAATGGCGGCAATCTGAAGATATCCACCACCGCTAATGTCCCAGCGGACTACCCGCAGGCCCGGCTCGCTGTCCTGCTGGAGCCGGAGCAGGAAATTCGCGGAGTCAAAGCTGATGCCTTGGATTCCGGCAAGCCGCTGCAACTAACCACGGAGAACGGCGGTCGCGGCATCTGGTATTGGTATTGGGCTGATCTTGCGCCGGGCGCACACTCCGTCGAGTTAACCATTCACTCGTCCGCGCCGGCGCATCTTTCCGCGTGGCTGCTTACCCGCCAGGATCTCGGAAAGCCTGCGAACGGGTCTGCGACGCAAAACCTCTTGCCGGTGCCATCCAATATCGACCGTGGCACCCACCTGCTTCTTGAAGAAACCATCCGATGAAACGCCGCGACTTCCTCGCCAGCACGCTCGCCCTGCCCGCTTTCGCGCAGCCAAAAGCCCGCTCGTTCTCGTGGAAGGGCGACCAGTTCCTCCTTAATGGCGCGCCTTTCGTTATCCGCTCCGGTGAAATGCACTACCCGCGCGTGCCGCGCCCCTACTGGCGCGACCGCATGCGCAAGATGCGCGCCATGGGCCTCAACGCCCTCTGCACCTACGTCTTCTGGAACCTTCACGAGCCCCAACCAGGCAAGTTCGATTTCACCGGCAACCTCGATCTTGCCGAATACATCCGCACCGCGCAGGCCGAAGGCCTCTACGTGCTGCTGCGTCCCGGCCCCTATATCTGCACCGAATGGGATTTCGGCGGCCTGCCTTCCTGGCTGCTGCACACGCCCGATATCAAAGTGCGCAGCGCCGACCCGCGCTTTCTCACCGCCGCCGCGCGCTATTTGACACAAGTCGGCAAGGAAGCGGCAGCTCTCCAGATCCATCGCGGCGGCCCCATCCTCATGGTCCAGGTCGAGAACGAGTACGGCTCCTTCGGCAATGACAAGGAGTACATGGGCGCGGTCCGCCACATGATCCAGGACGCAGGCTTCGACTGCCAGCTCTACACTTCCGACGGCTCCGGCAAATCCAATCTGGCCGGCGGCACGCTCGATGGCGTGCTCTCCGTCATCAACTTCGGTGATGGCAGTAACGTGGAGCGCGAGTTCGCGAACTTCGCCGCCTTCCGCCAGAACGTGCCGCGCATGTGCGGCGAATTCTGGTACGGCTGGTTCGACCATTGGGGCGAGCAGCATCACACGTCGAAGCCCAAGCCGGGTGCTGACGGCGTGGAGTGGATGCTCTCGCGCGGCATCTCCTTTAACCTTTATATGGCGCACGGCGGCACCACTTTCGGCTTCATGAGCGGCGCCAACTGGAGCCGCGCGTATCAGCCCGACACTTCCGCCTACGATTACGACGCGCCGCTCGATGAGGCTGGCAGGCCCACCGCCAAGTTCCATGCGATTCGCGACGTCACCATGAAGCACCTCGGCGCGGGCGAAACGCTGCCCGAACTCCCCGCCCCGCTGCCCATGATCGCGATTCCCCGATTCGAGCTCACCGAATCCGCGCCGCTCGCCGCGCGCCTGCCGAAGGCGATATCCTCCCAAAAGCCGCTCACCATGGAAGCCGTCGGGCAGGATTACGGCTTCATCCTGTATCGCCACAGGCCCGCGCGCGCCTTGAAGGGAACGCTCGAAGTCACCGAGGCGCGCGATTACGCCGTCATCAGCCAGGGCGAAAAGCGCCTCGGCGTGCTCGATCGGCGCCAACGCCAGAGCAAGCTGGAAGTGGAGCTGACCGCCGGCGAACCCCTCGACATCCTGGTCGAAAACATGGGCCGCATCAACTTCGGCCCGCAGCTTGTCGCCGACCGCAAAGGCATCACTGAAAAAGTCACGCTGAATGGCGACGAGCTCACGCCCTGGGAAATCTACCCGCTTCCTATCCCCGATCCCGCGCGCTGGCCGTTCTCCACCAAGCCCGCCGCCGCGCCCGCGCTGCACCGCGGCACATTCCGCTTGACTGCAATCGGCGACACCTTTCTCGACATGCGCGGATGGGGCAAAGGCATCGTCTGGATCAACGGTCACAACCTGGGCCGCTACTGGCGCATTGGCCCGCAGCAAAGCCTCTTCGTGCCGGCGCCGTGGCTCAACCCAGGCGCGAACCAGATCATCGTCCTCGATCTGGAAGAGCACGGCCCCCGTTCCATCCAGTCCGCCACCGATCCGGTCTACGAGACGCCGCCCGGTTGAGGACTGGTGCGATATAATTCCTCCCATGACTTGGATCGTTCGAATTTCCTGCGCCGCCATGCTCGTCGCCGGCGCAGCTTCCGCACAGACGGTTCCCGCCGGTTGGCAGGTGGTGAAGGACGGCAAGGGCCTTTGCCAGATCGCGGTGCCCGCCGACTGGGTTCGCGACACACTGGTGAAAAGTTTCGTGGCCTCGCCCGACAAAAACAAAAAGGCCAGCGCCGTCATCCACGCGTTGGCGCCTAACTCCAACTACGCCGAATCCATGACCACCGCCAAGCAGGTGATGGTGCCGGTCAAGATCTTCGAGGATACCGCCTCACGCACCTGGTACTCCGTGGCGCGTGGCAACGGCCAGCCGGGAAGCTCGTGGTACGTGGCCACCGGCGGCTCGCAGATCTGCACCGCGCAGATCGATTTCGACGATCCGGCCTTCGAAGCGACGGCCAAGAAGATTGTCGACACCATCGGCAAAGCCAAGTAGCTGCACCGATGCGAGCCGCGACCGTGATGCGAGCCGCGACCGTAAGGGGGCGGAGTTTATCCATCGGCAAAGCAGCTTGAGCTAACAGGGCGGGCGCCCTCGCCCGCGCCGGACCCCCCGGTCCGGCCGCCAGCGTCCGACACGCGCATCGCCCCACGTTATAATCGTCTCCGGATGGATGTTTTCGAAGAGCTCGTGCGTCTACGTAGCCTCGGGCAGAAGTGCGCGCTGGCCACCATCGTGGAAGTGCGCGGATCCATCCCCAGTTACGAGAGCGCCAAGCTGCTGGTGCGCGAGGACGGCTCCATGACCGGCACCATCGGCGGCGGTTGTGTGGAAGCCGAAGTCTGGAACGCCGCGCGGGAAGTCATCGAGACGGAAAAGCCCAAGCGCCTGACCTTCAACCTGGGACAGGACGCCGCCTACGACAACGGCCTGATCTGCGGCGGACAATTGGAGGTTTTCGTGGAAGCCGTGCTCCCGGTGCCGCACGCCTTTATCTTCGGCGGCGGCCACATTTCCAAGAGCCTTTCGAAAATTGCTACCCTGGCCGGCTTCTCCACTGTAGTCGTCGACGACCGCGAGAGCTTCGCCAACCGCGAGAGATTTCCAGAGGCCGGGGAAGTGCACTCGGGCGAGTACGAGGAAATTTTTCCGCGCCTGGGGATCAACGAAACCAGCTACCTGATCATCGTGACGCGCGGGCATCGCGACGACATGCGCATCCTGCGGCTGGCCGCCACGATGCCGGCGCGCTACATCGCCATGATCGGCAGCCGCCGCAAAGTGCTCAACGTGGTTCGCGAGCTGGAGAAGCAAGGCGTGTCGCGCGAGGCCTTAGAGAGAATCCATGCGCCCATGGGGCTGGACATCGGCGCGATTTCGCCGGAAGAGATCGCCGTTTCGGTCACCGCCGAGATGATCGCGGTGCGGCGCAACGCTCGCTCTAACTGGCGCTCGCTCTCGATGTCGGTGATGGCCGACTCGGCGCGGCCCACCCTGGCGAAGTGACCGCCGGGCTGATCCTGGCCGCTGGCGAATCGCGCCGCATGGGCTCGCCGAAGGCGCTGTTGCGATACCGCGGAGCCACGTTTCTGGATGCGTTGTGCCGGTTGTTGGCGGAGCAATGTTCGCCGGTCGTAGTGGTGCTGGGCGCATCCGCCGATGAGATTCGCGCCCGTTCCGCCGGCCCCGCAACCTTCGTGGTGAATGCCGATTACCTGTCCGGCATGACCGGTTCGATGCAATGTGGGTTGCGCGCCGTGCCGCCGGATGCCGAGGGCGTGCTTTTCACGCTGGTGGATCATCCGTCGGTTGCGCCCGAGACCATCGCTCGCCTGCTGTCGGCGCCCTTCCCTCTGCTGCGCGTGCCGCGTTACCACGGCCGCCGCGGCCACCCCATCTGGTTCTCGCGCGAGCTGATTCCCGAGTTCCTGGCGCTGGGCAACGGCGGCGCGGCGCGCGACGTAGTGCACCGCCATCGCGATCGGACGGAGTTTCTGGATTTGGACGATCCCGGCATCGTGGCCGATATCGACGACCCCGCGGCTTACCGCGCGCTCATGGGAGCCGACGTATGAGGATCCGGCCGCGTACCGTCTTCCGGCTGCTGGGCGCGCTCGTGGCGCTGCTGCTGGTGGTGGGCTTCGGCGCGCCGTTCCTGAGCGCGGATCAATATGCGGCGCGCTTGCGCCATTCGTTGTCGCGCGCCTTGGGCCGTGAGGTCGAGTTCCGCCAGGGCGTGAAGTTCAACCTTTTTCGAGGCCCAGGGTTTTCGGCCGACGATGTCGTGATCCACGAAGACCCTGCCATCGGAATGGAGCCGATGGCCTACGTGGATTCCGTGGACGTGCGGCCCAGCATCTGGTCCCTGCTGGGCGGCCGCTTCGTCATTTCATCCATCCGCCTGGAAGGCGCCACCATCAATCTCACCAAGTCGGGCGCGCCATGGGACAACGGGCGCTGGAATTTCATGTCGTTCGTCAACCCCTCGGTGATGAGCGCCGCGCCGGCCGTTCACGTGCGCGGCGGCCGCATCAATTTCAACTTCGGCGATGCCAAATCGGTCTTTTATTTGACGGAAACGGATTTCGATCTTTCGCCGCCGGGATCGCTGGACAAAGGCTGGAGCGTATCTTGCTCGGCCAGGCCCGCGCGCACCGACCGGCCGGCCCAGGGCCTCGGTTCGTTCACCTTGAAAGGCCGGTGGTTCGTCTCACCGGAGCGCGTCGATCTCGACCTGGCGCTCGACCGCACCGGCCTCGACGAGTTCACCGCGTTGTGGCGCGGTCAATCCGGCGCGGTGCACGGTACGGTCTCGTCGCGGCTGCACCTGGGCGGCCCCATCAACAACATCGGCATCACCGGCCGGCTGAACGTGGAAGACGTGCACCGCTGGGATCTGCTGCCGATGGGAGGCCACGGCTGGCCTTTCGATATCCGCGGGCGCCTGGATCTGGTGGCGCAACAACTGGACCTGCAATCCAACTCGCCGGGCAATGCGCCCCTGCCCTTGTGGATCCGCTTTCGCGCCGCCGACTACCTGGCGCAGCCGCATTGGGCGGTGACGGTTAACTGGAACCGCTTCCCGGTCGGGCCGATTCTGGAACTGGCGCGGCACATGGGCGCTGCGCTGCCGCCCAAGCTGCAACTGGCCGGTGTGATGGATGGCGCCATCGGCTATTCGGGCCAGGGAAGTGTGCAAGGCGCCGTGGCGTTTCAGGATGCTTCGCTGACCATTCCGGATTCGCCGGCCGTGCGGTTCGAGCACGCCGCCCTGGTCTTCGACGGCGATCGCGTGCGGCTGTCGCCCGCGGTGGCGCGCATGGCGGATGAGGACGCGGCGGAGATCGAGGCCGATTACGCCATGGGCTCCGGCACGCTGGATGTCTCCATCTCAACCGAAGGCATGCAGGTGGCGTCGTTGCGCGCGCAGGCGGCCGTGCCGTGGCTCGAGCAGGTGCGCAGCGGCCAGTGGAGCGGCCAGTTGCGCTACCATCGCGAGGCGGAGCAGGCCGGATGGACCGGCCATCTGCAATTGACCGATGCGGAAATGCCGATTCCCGGCTTGGCCGATCCGCTCGAAGTGGCGTCAGCGCACGGGCAGATCGATGGCGCGCGCGTGGCCCTCGACCACATCGATGGCCAGGCAGGCAAGGTGGCTTTCACGGGCTCCTATTCTTATGAGCCCGGCGCGGCACGGCCTCACCACTTGCGCCTGCACGCCGGCACTTTGGATGCGGCCGATCTAGAAGCCGAGCTGCGGCCCACGTTCTTCCGCAGCGGCATCATCGCCCGCGCCCTGGGCCGCACCAGCGTGCCGGACTGGCTCAAACAGCGGGAAGTGGATGGCAACATTCAAGTGGACGATCTGCTGCTCGCGGGCGCGCACCTGGACAACGTGCGCGCGCGGCTGCTGTGGGATGTGACGCGCGTCGAGCTCGAGGGTTTGCAGGCCAGGTTGGACCGCGCGGCCATCGCCGGCAGCCTCAGTATCAACCTGCGCGGGGCGCGGCCGGTTTATATCCTGACGGGCAGCGTGAAAGGTCTCAACTGGCAATCGGGAAAACTGGATGGCCAGGGCACGCTGGAGACTTCCGGCGCCGGTCCTCAGTTGCTGGCCAATCTCAAATCGGATGGAGTCTTCACGGCCGGCGGGCTGGATTTTGGCGGATTGAACGGGCGCAGCTTCTCGGGGAATTACTCCATGACGTGGTCCGCCGCGGCGCCGCGCTTGCGGCTCACCGGCCTCGCGCTCCGCACCGAAGACGACACCTACACTGGCCGCGGCTCGACGCAGGAAGACGGGCGGCTGCTCCTGGTGTTGACCAATGGCGCGAAGGAACTGCGCGTCAGCGGCCCGCTCGACAAGCTGCGGGTCGAATAGGTGGGAATAGGTGGGACAGGCCATCGTCTTTTGTGGCCTGTCAACGCCTCGGCAACGCATGCACGCCGCTTGACAGACGACCAAAGGCGATCGTCTGTCCCACTCCGCCTACCCTTTCTTCCGCCAGCGCTCTTCAATCATCTCGTGCAATTCCGCGATGCGATGGCGCAGCTTCCGCTCCCTCTGCGAAATCCGGAAGAGATAGCTGAAGATCACCAGCCAGCCGATGCCATAAGCGTAAAAGAGCCAGCTCAAGTTTTCCATGCGTCAGTCCCTCCTCAAATCGTCCAGCTCATGCGCGCGGCGTGTCAGGTCTTCGGCCGCGCGTTCCAGGCGCGCCACGCGGCGCCGCACGCGCAAGATGCACCACCACACCATCAGCATCGTGCAGATGCCGAAAAGCAGCGTCGCCAGCATGTCCGGCGCCAGGCCGGAGCCCTCGCCCCCGCCGATCACGGGCGAAGGATGTTGCGTCCGGAAAATCCGGTTCGACATGTAGACCAGCGGCACATCCACCATCCCCAGGATGGAGATGACCGCACAGACCGTCGCGCGGGCTTCCACCGGCGCGGCGCGGCGAATCACCAGGTAAGCGGCGTAGATGAAGAGCAGCAGGAAGGCGGAAGTGAGCTTCGCATCCCAGGTCCACCAGATGCCCCACACGCGCTTGGCCCACATGGAGCCCATGGCGATGTTGACGATCTCGAAGACCACCACCGTCTCATTGGCGGCCAGCGACAGGTCGTCGTACCGGCCGTCGCGTTTCACCAGGTAGAGGATGGCGGCGATGCCGCCCACGAAGCAGGCCACGAAAGCCGCCATCGCCGCCGGCACGTGGAAGTAAAAGATCCGCTGGATGATCCCCATGGTTCGCTCGGTGGAGACCCACATGAAGATCATGTACAGCAGGACCAGCATCATGGCTGCGGTGAGGCCCAGCATCCAGGAGGGCACCGCGGGCCGCTTGTCTGTGAGCGTCGAATCGGCGATTCCGTTACTCATGGGTCTCCTCTCTTTTATTGCAACCCCTAATCCAGCAGGGCGCGGACTCGCCCCAGAACTTCCTCGACCAGGTCGATGGGCAGAGTCTCCACCCACCGGCCGGCGCGTATCTTGTAGTCTATCGTGCGCGCCTGGTGGCACAGGACCACGCCCTGGGTCTTGGTCCCGATGCCGCTCAAGGAAACCGCGAAGCCGCTTGCCCTGGCTCGCCCTCCGCCTTGTGTAATCGGGCAGGCGAGAACCAACCCGATCCGATTGAACTCGCCCACCGACAAGACCAGCACCGGCCGCTTTCCCCGTTGCTCGTGTCCCCTGGTTGGCTCCAGGTCGATCAGGAAAACGTCGCCCCTTTCCGGGACTCCCTTCTTCAGAGCGCCTCCTTCCCGGCGGGTCCGCCGCTCAGCCAATCGCGGTCGCGCCGCGGATTGAACAGGTGGGTTTTCCGGGTATTGGCCAGAAGCTCGCTCAGCGCGTATTGGGGCTTTTTCTTGGGCCTCACCACCACGCAGCCCTGCCTGACGCTGATCTCGACCTGCGACCCCGCCCGAAGGTCCACCAGGCCGAGAATCTTTTTCGGGACCGCCACGATTACAGATCCGCCCAAATTACGCAGCGTTGCTGTCGGCATGGAGCACCGCACCTCCAGTTATGGATAAGTATAACACGAGCTTCGCCGGCTATTGCAAAGCTTCGTTGAGCACGCGCGCCAGGCGCACGCCAGCCTTTTCGATCTGTTGCTTCACCAGTGGTTCGGCCTTCTTTTCGTACCTGGCGTCGATGGTGATCTGGGCTCCGGCTGCCACTTTCGGCAGGCGGCCGTAGGTGATCTTCTGCGCGGCCTTGTGCGATTGCTCGGCCCAATCGCTCACTGAGCCTTTGCCCCACGATTTTTCATGTTTGGCGGCGTCTTTGGCATACACGGGGAGCAGGTCGTCTTCCTTACCCATCAGGCCCAGCAATCCGCTGTCCCAGACGCTGTGCAGATTCATCGGCCGTCCGTTGAACTGCACGTGCACGCCATTGCCGCCCTGGTCCTTGTTGTCGGAGCAGTGCAAGGGCTGGTGCATGTCGCCCACAAAGTGGATCAGGAACATCAGCGCCTCGCGCCGCTCGACGCCTTGGACCGAGGGGTCGCGCAGTTGTCTGCGGAAGTCTTCAATCTTCGAGATCACGCAGTCGCCCTTGGCGCAATCGCGCGCCATGTCGAGGTGCGGCTGGTCGATGGGAATATCGATGTAATGCCACGGCGCGGTCTCGCGGCGCTGGTTGCGAGCCTGGTCGGCCCAACTGGAAACCGATTGCATGGTCACGCCGGGCCCCAGGATTTCGGTCACTTTCACGCGCACGGCCGGGGTCAATTCGTCCCAGGCAATGCGTGCCACCAGGTCGTGGCCTTCGCCTCCCCACCCGAAAGCGGACACACATCCGCACAGCAACGCCGCCGCGAACTTGCGCATAAGATCTGAGCGTATCACGAAGCGAGCGGCGGCTATTCGCGGCAGATCCCGCGGCGGCTGGCGCGGATGAAACTCACCAGGTGGAGGGTTTCGGTAGTCGGAATTTCGGCTTCGATGCGCGTGAGCGCCTCTTCCAGTTTGAGGCCGGAGCGGTACAAAAGCTGGTAGGCGCGCTTGAGGATGCTGACGTCGGGAGCCTTGAAACCGGCGCGCTTCAGCCCCACCAGGTTGAGTCCCTTGGCGCCGATCTGGAAGCCGGCGAAAGTGAAAAACGGCGGCGCGTCCAGGTTCACGCGCGTATTGCCGCTGATCATGGCGAGGCGCCCGATCCTGGAGAATTGATGCACCAGGACGCCGCCGGAGAGGAAGGCCTCGTCTTCCACTTCGACATAGCCGCCCAGCAGCACGCAACTGGCGATCACGGTCCGGTTGCCGATCTTGCAATTGTGGGCGATGTGGCCGGAGGTCATGATAAAGTTGCCGTCGCCGATTTCGGTGGCCGATTCCGGCGGCGTGCCGCGCGAGATGGTGAAGTGCTCGCGGATCTGGTTGTGGTTGCCGATGCGCAGATAGCTGCGCGCTCCGTCGAAGTTCTTGTCCAGCGGATCGGTCGCGAGCACCGTGCCGGCTGAGATTTGGTTGTGGTGCCCGAGGGTGGTCCAGCGTTTCATATAAACATAAGGTTCCAGCACGCAGGCGTCGCCGATGACGACGTCTTCTTCCACGACGCAGAACTCGCCGATGCGGACGCCGGCCCCGATGACGGCGCCGGGATGGATACGAGCGGTCGGCGCGACCTGGGCGGAGGGATCGATGGGCATGAGGGTGCTCGGCGACGCTTAAATCTTAGCCGATTTCAGAAAGGCGCTGGGCTGCGCCAATCAGAGCCGCGACTTGTCTCTCGACCGTCAGGGAGCGTTGCCCCCACGTTGAGCGGTGGCGAATTCAGCGCGGCGCCGAAGCCCTGGTCCGGTAAATCAAACGCTGGTAAATCAAGCTGAGCCGCGTGCGCGCCACCATCGTGTATCCGGCCAGCCAGTCGCGCAGCTCGGGGTAGGTGTCGAACGCCAGCCGTGGATTGGAGAGGCTCAGGCTGTCCACGATGAAAGTCGGATAAGTGGCGGCCAGTTCCACGCGATTGCGCGCCGCCCAATCGGGAATCAGAGAGACGGCGTCGCGCAGATGGCGATCGGCCGGCACGCCCGTCAGCGGCTGCGAATCCCAATAGCGCGAGGCCACCGGCAAGCGCGTATAGACGAAGATGCCGGGGCGGTATCCCCAGACGAAGAGCGTGTCGCCCGGCTGTTTGCGGGCGTTGACCAGCGCGGCGGCGGCCTGGCTGTCCTGGTCGAGCGCGATGTCGGCCCAGGGCGTGGCTGGGTGGAAAGCCAGTGTGAAATAGCGCGGCGCAAAGCGGACGAAGGGAATGAGCAGAGCGATGGCGGCGATCAGGGCGACGGTTTTGCGGCGGGCCATGGCGCGGGCCGAGACGAGCACCAGCGGGGGAAGGATCAGCAAGAAGTAACGCGGGAAAAAACGGCCGCCGAGCGAGACGCCGAGAAAGCCGATCGCCAGCCACGCCGCGAACTGCAGGCGGGTGTGGCTCCCCAGTGGGACAGACGATCGCCTTTTGTCGTCTGTCACCGCGCGCTCCGTCCCACCCAAGGACCAGGCAAGCGCCCCCACCACCAGCGCGGCGTGGAAGCCCGACCAGTCGAGAACCCGGCGGCAGGCATTCAGCACGGGTTGCGGCTCGGAGGAGCTGCCGGCGTAGGCCAATCCCCATCGCCAGACTTGCAGGAGGTAATCGGGCAGCGCGCCCGTGGCCCCAAGGACTGCGAGAGCCGCGGCGTTCGGTATGACGAAGCCCATGAGCAGCAGCGGCAGCGCGGGCCAGGCGACCACCGCGCACACCGCCCATACGAAGACCGCCTTGGTGTGAAACAGGAAGCCGATGCCGCAACATAGACCCGACCAGACGGGACGCCGCTTCCACGCGCAATGAACGGCGACGATGTGGGGCAGCAGCAGCAGCAGGTCCGGCGCGGCCGGGATGACGGCGGATGGGAAATCGAAATTGAGAAAGAAGGCCATCAGCGCGGCGCCCAGGAAGGCTTCGTATTGGCCCCAAAGATCGCGGGCAAAGCGCCAGGTGGCGGCGCAAATGGCGAGCAGCCAGACGGCGTCGAAGAGGCGCAGCGGCCAACCCGGCAGAGCGCCCAGGGCGGCATAGAGCCAGGCGGCGAGAGGCGGCTTGTCGTACCACAGGCCGCGGTAGAGCATCTTGCCGTGAAGCGTCTCGAGGCCCGCCCCCAGATGGTAATCTTCATCCGCCCACAGGATGTGCGAGTGGCACAGGCGCAGCGCGAGCGTGACGGCAAACAGGGCGGCGAAGAAGAGCGCGGTGGTGCGTCGGGAGTCCGTCATGGTTGTTCAGAACGCCGTTTCATCAATGCACTCTTGTATTCCGCGAATGTACTCCGCGAAGACCGCTCCTTACGGTGTGCTCCTTTGGGCCCGGCTCCGCTCGGAGCCGCGCCGCAATGCCGGCTTTCTGCCGGCTAATTTCCAGAGTATACTCATAAGAATCTGAATTTGTGCCAAATGAGCTGAGGCTCTGAGGAGATTCTATGAATACCCGCCGCTCATTCTTTCAAGACGTCACGCTGTTATCTGCATTGCTCGCTCTCGTCCAGGAGGAAGGCTATGCTCAAGACAAAGACGAGAAAACGTCGGATTTCTGGGACGCCTATTTCACCGAAGCGTCTCGCGATCCGAGTCAGGTCTCCCGGGGCAGCACCGATAGCAACTTGATCGACCCAACCAAAAAGGTCCAGTTAATTCAAGCCACTGACGCCGGCCTGCGCTACCCGGACGCCATCGCCGATTCTGAATTGCGGAGCGATTCCGACGTTGTGGTCACTTTGAACGCAGGCCATTTCCGTCCGGCCCCGGACGATCACAAAGCCATCAGCAAGAGCAAGGGCGCCCAGGTCCGCCTGGATTGGATCCAGACGCGGCCGATTATGAACTTGATCGCGCCCATGGCCTGGGCCGGCCTGGCAGCCTGGTCGGTGGACAAGACCACCTATTCCTACGGCAAGATAAGCGACTCCAGCGGGAACACTGTCATGGACAAGAAAACCGGCAAGCCTGTCATAACCAAGTCCGTAAAAGCGGGACCCGCCACCCCTGCCCTCAACGACCTCGATTTCAAGGATCCCAACGCTCCGAACGCCCCCGTACAAAACCAGGTGATTCTCATGGGCGGCAGCGGCCGAATGGCATTGAATGTCAGGGGCGTGAGTCCAAACCAACGCCTTCAAAACGTCCTGAATAAGGGCGTGCAATACTCGTCGATCGTTGCCCCGTTTTTCGGTTTCGCGCCAATTGCGATCCCCGCGCTGAAGGTCCTCACAACCCTGGTGGGCGCGATATTTAACCACGAGTCCGTGATCATGAATAGTATGCCGCTTCAGATTCTGGCGACACAGGATGCCAAGAAGGGTCCGCACGATACGAGTAGCGTGAAGATCGTCAGCGGAGATTACATCGCGATCCCGACCGAACAAGCCGGGAATCTCCAAGGCAACCTGGACAAGCTCAGGGTCGTAAACGGCTGGCTTGTTCACCAGGACAGCAGCCAGCAACTGCCTCCGGAGCAGCGCGCGCAAGACCCCAAGATACCTGAGGTGACCTACATGTCCATGGCGCTTACGATACAGCCTCTGGAGGACGCCATCAAGCAAAAGGGCATGGGAGGTTAGGCCAGCTCCGCTCTTCACTTCTTCTTGGCGCTCTGGAACGTAAGACGTTCAATCGACCATTCGCTCGGGGTCTTGGCTGCGATCACTCCGCGCGAAGAGTCTCCGCATGCCTCAAGCAGATCCTCGAGCGGGCTGCCGCTCGAGCCGCGCGCCTGCGCTCCCCTCGTGGATTGTACTCCGTCGAATTCGAATGTATTCAGACGTGGAATCGCTTCTTTGGTCGAAATCATGATGTACGTGTCTGTTCCCCATGGCTCCCCAATCTCCAGGTCATAAGGCTGATCCAGCAGCGTGATCAAGGGGGTCGCCGCTGCCGAGGGGCTTTCATCCTTATCGGCTCTGGGCAGATGATTCCCTTCATTCCCGCTCTCGAGTGTTGGGAACAGCAGCGTGCCCTTTCCCTCCTGGTCGATCGCGAACACGTACACCCAACGGCGCGTTGTGGTTCGCGCAGGGTACTTTGGATCGAGCTGCAGGTAGAGCTTATATTGCTCGCCGTCGTGCAGAACGCCCGGCCGCACATTGGAGTTGGTGCCGGGCTTGCGAAGAACCAGGCTATAGGGGAACGCGGTCTGCCCGGGCCGTCCGGAAAGGGTCATCCACGCGCGCACCTTGCCCAGCCGAACGGCGTACTCCGTTAGCATGGCGCCCGCATTCTCCGCTTTATCGTCACCGTTTTTCGGCAACCAATCTGTTCGATTGGGAAGAGACGATACAACTGTCGGGGTTGCGGCGGGACTCTTCGCGGCGGGAGTCGCGCCGCGCTTGGAGACGGGGGGAGTTTCCCGCGAACCCAAGTCCGCATCGGCCTGCAGCCACGCGTACTGAATCCCCCCTCCCATTAACCGGCCGTAAAGCCTATAGTCGGCGTTCCCCGAATCAGAGCCTTTTAGTCTCTGGATGCCTGGGTAGCGCGTTCCATCGCCCAAAGTGATAGCCGCGCTGATTGCCGGAGTTGGGGGCATCAGCACAAAGAATCGCGCACCTGCCGGCAAAGCTTTCTTCACATCGGCCGCGGAAGGTGAAGCACCCAGATCGGATGTTTTCACCTCGCTCCCGACATGATCGAGCATCCACTGGCCGGAGCTCCAGCGCAGAATGTCGGTTGGGCGATCCAGAGTGGGGTCGTCTATCCAGTGAATCGAGGGATCCTCACGCAAGGGCGCCAGCCGTTCCGCCGCCTGGTTGATTACTTCGATTGCCGCGGGCGATGGAACATACACCTTCAGATTAGGCTCCTCCGGTGAGGCCCATTTGGTGACTTCAAACCGATCTCCCACCGCTACCGTCGCGCCGGCCGGTCTGATCTCCGCAGCCGCTTCCGCCAGGCCCAAAGACTTGGTCACAACCAATGTTGCGGGTTGCGGAGTATTGCCGCCGGCAGCGCTCCGCAACTCGGAGCCTTCATAGAGACCGATCGCCTCGCCTCCCCGCAGCAGCGCCTCGCCGCCTCGAACTTCCTTCACAATCACGCTGAACGGTTCCTGGCGGGCGGGCTGGCCGAGAAGGTCCTTGTCTCCCCGGTCCTTCCCGCCAAGCACGGGCGTTTGCATCAGATTCGATGCCTGCATATAAGTCGACATGCGTTCGAAGATGTGATCCATGCTGGCATGCGGCCCCTCTTCGCGGATGGCCCGCACCAATGCGGTCGTCATTCCCCCGTGAACCCCGTCGTTCTTACTCCAAAGTTCCAGTGCTTCCTGATTCTCCTGCGCCGCCGCCACCGTGAGCACCCCCGCTTCTTCCGGGTTGATTTCCTTGCCCGTCGCCTTGTCGATCGCGGGCGGGTCGTCGATAACCGGTTCGGCGAAAGTCACGCCACCCACGCCGGCGCGAACACCGGAGTTCGAGCGCGACCTTCCGCGGCTGTTTGCAGGCCCTCTCGTCAAGGAACCGCTGTGACAACTGTCGGCTATGAAAGTGACCGTAACACCCTTTCTGGCGGAGTCCCAGAGGATCTGGGACAGTTCCTTGTCGCGAACGTCCAACGCGCCCTGCCACTGGTCCGAGGGCACAATCGTCTGGTCAAACTCATTCCGCGCATTCGGGTTCTTTTTTGTAAGAGCGACGTTGCGGATAAAATTCCCGTGGCCGGAGTAATAAACCAGGCGGACATCTCCCCTGGCCGCTGTCTCCACCAACTCCCGCCGCAGCGTCGCAAGGATCTCCTCCGCCGTGGTCTTCTCGGGTGTGATCAGCTTGACGATGTCGCTCTGCTGGAACCCGAAATCCGGCGCGAGCAGAAGTCCTTCGATGAGGTTCACATCGTTAATCGCACCCTCCAGATCGTGATACGTCCAGTGGCGCACGTCCCCGCTGGCGAGTTCTTTCCGGGAGGGAGACTTCTTCGGTGGGTCGGCGGAAACCTGTCCGCTTGCGGGATTATATTGATTGATTCCGATCAGTACTGCCCTCCGCGTTGCCCCCAGGCATGGGAATCCGGCCTCCGACAAAACACAAAGAAAGAGAATCAGCGTGGAGCAAAAGCGGTACATATCAAGTCTCCTAAATAGTACTTAACAACCTCGGAAAGGGAGTACGAAATGGAATGGCCAGGACAGAAGAGGTACTTTGACCAAGAACTGGGAGTACCGCAATGAGTACCAATGCCGTCGAAACGAAGTTTCCGGGTCGTTGGCATATGTCGCCCATTGCCTCCGGTGCGTGATTTATTTTATCACCACCCTGGTGCTGAGGCGTCCGCGCAAAAGCCATTGTCGCGACCGGAGGCGGCTTGTCCGAATGACCCGGGCTGCCACCTGATATAATCCGCTGCGAAGGTCCTCAATCCAATGAAACGAATCCTCGTCTTTGCCGCCGTACTCTGCGTTTGCGGGCTGGCGGCCGCATTTGCCCAGACATTGCCGCCGGGCGTCCAAAAGGGTGTCTCCATGGGAGGCATCACCGAATATGACTATCCCAACGGTTTGCGGGTGTTGCTGTATCCCGATCCGGCGTCGCCGAAGATTACGGTCAACGTGACTTACCTGGTGGGCTCGCGCTACGAAGGCTACGGCGAAACCGGCATGGCGCACCTGCTGGAGCACCTGGACTTCATCGAGACCACCAACGGGCGCAAGATCAAGGACGAGATCACACTGAACGCTCCCGGCCCGGGTGCGTGGAACGGCACGACCTCGGAAGACCGCACCAACTACTACGAGACGGTTTCCGCCAGCGACGACAATCTCAAGTGGGCGCTGGGCCTGGAAGCCGACCGCATGGTGAACGTGAAGTTCACCAAGCAGATTCTGGACACCGAGATGACCGTGGTGCGCAACGAGCTGGAGCGCGGCGAGAACAACCCTGGGTCGATTCTGCGCGAGCGCGTGGCGGCCACGGCATACATCTGGCACAACTACGGGAAGTCGGTGATCGGCTCGAAAGAGGATCTGGAGAACGTTCCTTACACGCGCCCGGAGGCTTTCTATCACAAGTATTACCAGCCCGACAACGCGGTGCTGGTGGTGACGGGACGCATCGACGAAGCGAAGACGCTGCAATTCGTAGCCGATTCCATCGGCAAGATTCCGCGGCCGGCGCGGGTTCTGGATCAGACCTACACCATCGAGCCTCCGCAGGATGGCGAGCGGTTTGTGGCGCTGCGCCGCGTGGGCCAAGGCCAGAACGTGGATATCGCTTACCATGCGGTGTCGGCCGGACATCCGGATTCGGCGGCACTGCAGGTGCTGGCGGGCATCATGAACGGCAGCGGCGGGCGCGGTGGACGCGGCGGCGGTGGTGGCGGCGGGCGGGGTGGCCGCGGCGGCAACGACCCAAATGAAGGCCGGCTCACCAAGTTCGTGGTGGACACGGATCTGGCGCTATCGGCCAACATGGGGTTCCAGGGCCGGCACGACCCGGGCTTGGTCGAGTTTTCCGCGACGCTGACCAAGGACCAATCGCCCGACGCGGCGCGCGATGCCATCTTCAAGGCGATCGACGATGTGGTGGTCAACCCCCCCACGGCGGCGGATGTGGAGCGCGTGCGCACGCAGCTTCTGCTGGGCCTGGAGAACAGCCTGTCGAATCCGCAATCGATTGCCACCGGGGCATTGAATAACGCCATCGCGCAGGGCGACTGGCGCCTCATGTTCCTGCAGCACGACCGGTTGAAGGACGTGCAGCCGGCCGACCTGGTGCGCGTGGCGAAGCTGTATTTCAAACCGTCTAATCGCACCGTGGGTTATTACATTCCCGACATGAACCCGGACCGCACGGTGGTTCCGGCGACGCCGGATCTCAACGAGGTCATGCGGAATTACAAGAGCACGGTGAGCGTGGTGCACGGCGAGACCTTCGATCCGAGCATCGCCAATATTGAAAGCCGCGCGGTATATTCCAAGCTGGCCAATGGAATGAAGCTGGCGGTTCTGTCCAAGAAGACCGAGAACAACGAGGTGACGGGCACCATCGAGCTGCGTTTCGGCGACGCCACATCGCTGGTGGGCCAGCGGGAAGCGGCGTCGTTCGCGGGCGGCCTGCTGATGGCGGGCACCAAGAGCCACACGCGGCAGGAGATCACCGAGGAAATGCGCAAGCTGAACGCGCGGGTCACGGTCAGCGGCGGCGGAGGCGCCGGCGGTTTTGGCGGAGGACGCGGCGGCGGCGGCGGGCGCGGCGGAGGCGGAGCCGGCGGCGGGATGTCGAGCGCCACGGCCAGTATTACGGCGCCGGCGCAGAATTTCCTGCCGGCCATGCGGCTGGCGGTGGAGATGCTGAAGGAGCCGCTGCTCCCACAGGAAGATTTCGACCGCACCAAGACGCAGCGGCTGAAAGCGCTGGAGGTGGCCCCGACGGAGCCGAACCAGTTGGCGCAAGACCGCTTGAACCGGCACATGAGCCCGTTTGCCAAGGGCGACTTGCAGTATTCGCCCACGCGCGAAGAGCAAGTGCCGGAGATCCAGAAGGTGACAATCGAAGACGCCCGGAAATTCCACGACCAGTTTTACGGCGCCAACTACGGCGTAATGGCGGTGGTGGGACCGGTGGACCCGGCGGAAATCCAAAAGGCCGCGGCCGAATTGCTGGGCAACTGGAACACTACCAAGGCCTACAAACCGCTGATGACGCCGTTTAAGAAGGTGTCGCCGATCAACGATAAGATCGAGACGCCGGATAAGGCCAATGCCGAATTCATGGCCAGCGAGCGCTTCCAACTGTCGCAGAACGATGCCGACTATCCGGCCATGGTGCTGGCCAGCTACATGTTCGGCGAGCCGATTACTTCGCGCATCTCCGACCGCATCCGCAACCGCGAAGGTCTGAGCTATGGGGCCAACGCGCGCATGACGATCCCGACCGAAGGCGATGCGGCCACGCTCGCAGGCACGGTCAGTCTGAATCCCAAGGTGGGGCCGAAGGTGGAGGAATGCTTCCTCGATGAGATGAGGAAGGCATACAAGGACGGCTTCACGGCGGCGGAATTGGCCGAGGCGAAGAAGGCCGTCCTGGACGCCCGCATGGTGGGCCGCTCGACGGATGGGGCGCTGCTGACTCTGCTGGCGTCGCACCTGCAACTCGACCGGCCGCTGAAGTGGGATGCGGACTTGGAAGCCAGGATCCAGGCGCTCTCGGTCGAGCAGGTGAACGCGGCTTTCCGCAAGCACATCGATCCCAACGGACTCTCGATCGTGAAGGCGGGCGATTTCAAAGCCGCGGGCGTCTTCCAGTAGCGCACATAGCTTTCAGCGGTTCGTTCGCGTATTACCAGATCGCTGGTTTATGCGCTCGGCTCCGGCCGGAATCCTGTCGTCTGTTATCTATCTGCATAGCCGGTCCAGTACTTGTCTCTTGAGCATTTGTGCGAAAGCGAACGCGCCCGCGTTTTTTTTGGATGTAGGCTGATAACGTTTTCCCAATCCCCGACGCCGTTCCACAAAGAGGGGTGAGCTTAAGATGCCGGTGAAGCGGCTGTTAGCCAATAAAGATCGGAAATTCCGATTATTGTTTGAAGAGCACCCGCAGCCCATGTGGATCGTGGACGCGGCTACCGCGGAGTTTCTTGCGGCCAACGCGGCGGCTTGCGCGTTGTACGGCTACACCGGCGAGGAATTCACCAGCATGACGCTCGATGCCGTGGAAGCGCCCGAAGAGGCCGGCCGTTTTCTCGAGGAACTGCACAGCGCGGCGCGGCCGGCGGCCGGCGCGTGGCATCACCGCGATTGCGGCGGCCGGCTCATCGACGTTGAGATCGCGGTACACGAGATCCAATACGGCGGGCGGACCGCGGCGCTGGCGGTGGTGATGGATATCACCAGCCGCCGGCAGCTCGAAGAGCAGTTGAGCCAGGCGCGGAAGATGGAAGCCATCGGGATGCTGACGGGCGGCGTGGCGCACGACTTCAACAACCTGCTGACCATCATCACCGGTTACAGCCAGTTGATTCTCGCCAAGGCCCCCAAGGGCGATGCCAGCCGCCATTCGGCCGAACAGATTGTGAAGGCGGCGGAGCGCGCGGGCGAACTGACGGGGCAACTCCTGGCCTTCAGCCGGCGCCGTACGACCGAAGCCAAGCCGCTGGACCTGAACGCGGTGGTGTCGAGCCTCAGCGGCATGATCAAGCGGCTGATCGGCGAAGATATCGAACTGCGGCTGGCGCTCGGCGAGGAACTGGGGCGCGCGATGGCCGACGCCGGACAGGTCGAGCAGGTGCTGCTGAACCTGGCGGTGAACAGCCGCGATGCCATGCCCAAGGGCGGAGTGCTGACCATCGAAACGGTGAACGCCACGGTGGAGCGCGATCATCGCGGCCGCACGCCCGCGCTGAAATCCGGATCCTATGTTCTGCTGATGGTGAGCGACACCGGCTGCGGCATGGACGAAGCCACGCGGGCGCGTATCTTCGAGCCGTTCTTCACCACCAAGAGCGCCGGCACGGGCCTGGGACTTTTCACGGTGGCCGGAATCGTTAAGCGGAGCGGTGGCGCGGTGGATGTGTTGAGCAGCCCGGGTGGCGGCACTTGTGTCCAGGTTTACTTGCCGCTGGCCGGCCACGGGGCGGCGGCCTCGCCGACCGCGGCGAGCATCGCGGCGGCGCGCGGCGCCGAAACCATTCTGCTGGTGGAAGACGAAGAGATGGTTCGCGCGCTGGTACGCGAGACCCTCGAAGCCAAAGGCTACCAAGTGTTGGAAGCCGCCGAACCGGCGCAGGCCCGCGCGCTTGCCGGTGCCTGCGGCGGCAAGATTCACCTGCTGATCGCGGATGTCGTCATGCCCAACGCCAGCGGACCCGATCTGGCGCGGGCACTGCTGCGCGCCCGCCCGGATATGAAAGTGCTGTACATCTCGGGCCACAGCGAAAGCGCCATCCAAAGGCGCGGCGTGAAGAGCCGGCGCGTGGCATTTCTGCCCAAGCCGTTCACTCCGGCGGCGCTTGCCTCCAAGGTGCGCGAGGTGCTGGAAGGCGGCGGCAAGGCGCGGCACGCCGGCGAGTGAGCTTACGGGCTTCGATTCGCGTATGATCGTGAGAGGCAATGCGGCTGCCGGGGGTTTGCGTCTGCATCATCGCGAGCATCTGCGCGCCGGCGCGCGCCCAGGTGCGAATAGCCGGGCGGGTGACGAACGAAACCAACTCTCCCGTTGCCGGCGCCAAAGTGACGCTTGAGGACATTCCCCCGACCAAGAGCTTTCAGGCTGTTTCCGATCCGACCGGCTCCTTCCTCTTGCAGTTGCCGGCTGCGGGCGCGTACTCGCTGAAAGTCGATCGCGAAGGCTTTTACGTGGTCTCCGAACCGTCGATCGCGGTGCCCGCCACCGCACCCGAGGAGCCGCCTTTCGAATTGCACGTCGCGCTGCAATCGATCTACGAGCTCCGCACGTCGATCGAGGTGAAGGGCGATCCGGGCATGATCGACATGGATCGGGTTACCCCACAGACCACGCTCAGCAGCCGCACGCTCTACGACGTGCCGTTTCCCAATCAGAACGACCTGCGCAGCGGGCTGCGGATGATTCCGGGGGTGGTGCAGGATTCCGGCGGCGGCATACACCTGTTTGGCGGATCGGAAGACCAGGCTCAGTACAGCTTCGAGGGCTTCCAATTGAACGATCCGCTGACCGGGCGGTTCGATGCGCGCATGAGTCTGGAGTCGGTGCAATCGGTGGATGTGCAAGCGTCGCCAGCGGGGGCCGAAATGGGGCGGGGCGCGGCGGGAACCATGATCCTGCATGCGCGGACGGGCGGCGACCAGTTCCAATACTCGGCTACCAACTTGTTTCCGGGCATCGACATCGGTCAAGGCTTGCGCGTTTCGGATTGGAGTCCGCGCGGCAACATTTCCGGCCCATGGAAAAAAGGGCGAGCCTGGTATTTCAATACGGCCGAACTGCAATTCATCCGCAACACCGTGCCGCAACTCCCCGCGGGCCAAAACTCCAACAAGAGTTGGCGCTTCAACGACCTGCTGCACAACCAGGTCAACCTGAGCAACAAGAACATTCTGTTCGTCGCGCTGCTGTTCAATTACTGGTATGCGCCGCGCAACGGAATTACTTATCTGGACCCTCGCGAAACCACCGTGAACCGCCGCTCCAACCAGTGGTTCGGTTACGTGAAGGATCAGCATTCGTTCTCGCGGAGTTCGCTGATCGAGATCGGATTCGCGGCCAGCCTCACGCACAGCGGCGCGGTGCCGCAGGGCGATTCGCCCTACTTGATCACGCCTAACGGCCGTCTGGGAAACAATTACGAGAACGCGCGCCAGGACGCCACGCGGCAACAGGGCCTGGTCAATTATTTTCTGCCCTCTTTCCACTTTCTGGGCGAGCACCAAGTGAAGACCGGAGGCGACATTGTCCATCTCGACTACCAGCAGACCATCTGCCGCTCCGCCATCGATTACCTGGACAACGCCGGGGCCACGGTTCGCGCGATCAGTTTCACGGGATCCGGCCACTTGGGCCGCGGCAATTATGAGAGCGCATTATACGCGCAGGATTCCTGGCGGGTGCGGCCCTGGCTGCTGGTGGAAGCAGGATGGCGCGCCGACCAGGACTACCTGCTCCACCACTTGAACTGGTCGCCGCGCGCCGGTTTTGCGGTCTCGCTGCCGGGAATGGAGGGCACGCGCATTTCGGGCGGCTTTGCGCGGATCGTCTCTCCCACCGATCTGCAGTTGTTCACGCGGCCGCTCGATCAGTCGGCCATCTCGACTTATTTCGACGCCGCCGGCAACCTGGTCTATGGCCCGGTGGAGTCGGTCTTCACCTTCGGGCCGCGCTTGCAGAATCCGCGCGCCGATGTCTGGAACCTGGGCGTGGAGCGCGTTCTGCCCAAGCTGCTGCAGGCCAAGATCCAGTTGCTGCGGCGCCGCTCGTCGGGCGGGTTCGACTACCAGAACAACCTGCCCGCCGCGGAGCAGTTGCCGGCGATCCTGGCGGGCGCGCCGAATCCCGGTCCGCTCACCGCCGACTATGTGCTGACCAACCAGCGGCAGGACCAATATGATTCGGCCGAAATCATGCTGGGCCAGCCGCTCAAGGGCCGCTATGAGTGGATGGTGAGTTACACGCGCAGCCGGGCGGCGTCGAATGCGGTGATCGAGCGAACCATCGATCAGCCTTTGAGTATCTCGCTCGACAACGGCCCCTTGCCGTGGAATGCGCCGAACCGCCTGCTGAGTTGGGGCTATCTTCCGGCGTGGGGCAGAAGCTGGGCGATCGCCTACCTGCTGGATTGGCATTCGGGTTTGCCCTTTTCGATTGAGGACCCGTACGGGCAACTGGTGGGAACCGTCGACGACCACCGCTTCCACCAGTTCTTCGAGTTGAACCTGTTCATCGAGCGCCTGCTTTCCGTGCGCGGCTATCGTTTGGCCTTGCGCGGAGGCTTCAATAACATCACCGGCCACTCCAATCCGAACGTGGTAGACAATGTGGTGGGCGGACCGACTTATCTGCACGAATACGGCGGCCAGGCGCGCGCGCTCAACTTCCGGCTGCGGTTTCTGGGCCACCGGTGAGTGCGTATTTAACGCGGAGGCGCGGAGACGCGGAGGAAAACAGAAGCACAGTCAAGACCGGAGAGCGCATGAGGGAGCGCAGGGGCTTACCGGGAATTGGCGATAAAGGCAGACAGCAGCGCCGCCAGGCCCAGGAACGTGCCGAACGGGAGTTCGTAAGTTGCGGGGTCTTTGTGGGTGAACTTAATATAGGCGTAGCCCAGGATCGAACCGCTCAGCGATCCGACAATCAGTGTCTCAAGCGCGTTGCGCATACCTAAGAAGGCGCCCACCATGGCGATCAGTTTTACGTCGCCGAGGCCCAGGCCTTCGCGGTGACGCACCTTTTCGTAGAGCCATCCGCCGCCCCACAGGAAGAAAGCCGGCAGGCCGGCGCCGAGCGCCGCTTCCAACACCCAACCCACGCGCTCCGGCGGATGGACGCCGACCAGCCAGAGAAGCTCGGGCGCGGTGGAATCCGGGACTGGCACGAATGCGGCGAGCAACAGCCCGGCCAGCGTGCCGCCCAGCGTGAATTCATCCGGCAGGATGCGCTCTTCGAGATCGCAGAAGACCAGCGCCACCAGCATGGCGGTGAAGATGCACATTTTCACAGCCAGCAGAGTGAGCCCGTCAGTATACACCCAATAGAAAAACAGCAGGCCAGTGGCCAGTTCCACAACCGGATAGCGAAAAGAAATGCGCGTGTGGCAATCGCGGCACTGGCCGCCCAGCATGACGAAGCTCGCCAGCGGGATGTTGTCATACCAGGCGATGGTTTTCTGGCACGCGATGCAATGCGAGCGCGGTCTTACCACCGAAAGATCCCGCGGCCAGCGGTAAATGCAGACGTTCAGAAAGCTGCCGATCAGCAGCCCGAAGAGCAGCGCGAGGGAGGCTTCTAGCATTCGAGGACCCGATGGTAAATTTCCATGGTACGGCGAACCATGCGATCGACGGTGAACCGCTCCATCACGTCGCGCCGCGCGGCCTGGCCGAGATGCTGCGCCAGCGCCGGGTCGGCCAGCAATTCGCGGATGGCGGCGGCGATCTCTTCCACGCGGTTCTCCACCAGCAGGCCGGTCTCGCGATGGCGGACGATCTCGCGCAAGCCGCCGACGCGGCTGGCCACCACGGGCACGCCCGCCGACATGGCCATCAGGGCGCCCGAGCCCAGCCCTTCGCTGTGCGTGATGTAGACGAAGACCGCGGCTTGCTTTAAGTGACGTTCGAGATCGCTGGAAAGTTGGAGCTCGACGCCGGCCAGGCGGGCGGCTTCGAGCGCCAGCGGCGCGCCTTTTTGCGGATCGCCGGCGTAAGCCGGCGCCACCACGGCGAAGCCTTGGGCGGGCGGGAGCAACGGCACGCCGTCGTACACCACGCTGATGTTTTCTTCCGGCACGCCGGCCGATTCGAGGACGGCTTTGACAAACTCCGATACCGCCAGGTAGTGGCGCGCGCGGCGGTATTTCCACCGGCTGCCCGGCATGCCGCCTGGAGCGAAAGCCACGCGCCGCGAAACCAGCAGTCGATCGCTCGCCGCCATCGCGCCCAGCGTGTGGCTGCGCGCATCGTGGGCATGCAGCAGGTCGTGGCGGCTCCCCAGCAGCACGGCGCGCGCCAGGCCCAGAGGCTCCACGCGGCGGCCCTGGCGGCGCGCGGCTTCAAACAGCGGAGAGCCGGGGCGCGCCAGCAGGGTGGACTCGACACCCGCCGCCGCGAGGCCTTCGAGCAGGCGAAGCACCTGCCACTGGCCTCCGCGCAACTCCTTCCCGGCGTCGAGATGCAGAATGCGCATCAGCTCATGTTTCTCGCTTTGGAGTACTTCAAGAATACATAGAAGGCCGCCATCTGGGCGATGGTGAGACCCTCCGGGCCGTCCAGGAATCCGGCTTTCAAAAAATAAGTTTGGACGAAAGTCCAGGCCGGGTCCACAATCAGGCGCGTCAACGGCACCTTCACTTTGCCTGCGACCAGTTCCTGCGCGGCCAGGGTGGTGTAGCGGTCCATGGTCTTGACGTGCTCGGAAAGCGATTCGCAGGTGAAGTGCAGCAGGTTACCCTGCAAGTGTCCGAGGCGGCCCTGCACCTCGACCGACTCGTGCACAAAGTCGCCCACCCACTTGGCCTTGCGGCGGTCGTAGAGGCGGATCTTGCGGTCCGGGTACCAGCCCGAGTGATAGATCCAGCGGCCCAGGTAGCAGGCCAGGCGCGGCATGGTATAGCCGTCGAACTCAGGGCCGCTCTTCTTGAGGTTCCAGATCTCGGCTTCGAGTAATTCGCTGAGGGCTTCATCGGCATCCAGGGAAAGGATCCAATCGTTGGCCGCCTCATCGGTGGCCAGGTTCTTCTGTCCGGCATAGCCGCGCCAGCCGGCTTCCAGCACGCGGGCTCCGAGGTTCTGCGCGAGCTCGACGGTGCGGTCCACGGAGCCGCTGTCCACGATCAGGATTTCATCGGCGCAGCGCAGGCTCTCGATGGAGCGCGCGATGTTGCGCTCCTCATTGAGGGTGATGATGGTCGCGGTGATCTTCATGGCCGCCTAGAGGCCGCCCGCGCGCAGCGGGATCAGGATGAAGCACAGGCCGAAGACGATCAAGGCCGCGAGGCCCAACTTGCGCCGGCCGGCGCCCAAGTCCGTGTCGTCGACGATCATGGGATGGTAGCGGCCCAGCCACAGCATGCCGAGACCCCAGAGCATCCATCCCCACCAGTACCAGCACAGCGGCAGCAGCGCCAGCGCCACCAGGCGGGAGACCAGGCTGTGGCGCCGCGGAAAAAAGGAATACAGAATGTGGCCGCCATCCAGTTGCCCGATGGGCAGCAGATTGAGCGCGGTGGTGAATATCCCGACCCAGGCTGCGCGGGCCACCGGGTGCAGATAGATATCGGCCGACGCCGCGCCCGGAAAGATCAGCAGCTCGAGCAGGCGTTCCAGTCCCGGTACGCCGAACAGGAGGCTGCCCTGGTGGGCAATCCCGGGGATGACTTTAGAGAACGCGAGGCCGATGGCCAGCGCGGGCAGCACAAACACAAAACCGGCTAACGGACCCGAAACACCGATATCGAACAAGATGCGCTTGGAATAAATCGGCGAGCGCACTTTGATGAAGGCTCCGAAGGTGCCCAGGAAGGGCGATGGAATAAAGTACGGCAGGCTGGCATTCACGCGGTGATACAGGGCGGCGAGGTAGTGGCCGAACTCGTGGGCGAGGAGGATGGCCATCAAAGTGAGAGAGAAGGGAAGGCCACCGAGCAGGAAGACGGGATGGAGCCAAGTCTGCGAATGAAAGAACAGATCGAAGGCGCGCTCGACATCGAAGGGAATGTTGTGGTCGAAATCCGATTGCATTGCCGAGCCGACCACGGTGGTAGTGAGCAGCGTCACTGCAAACAGCAGACTGTGAAGCCAATACCGTTCGCGGGTGCGCTGTTGCGGAAGTTCGTATGGCTCTCCCTCGGCATAGAGAGGATACGGCGCAGGAGAAAAATCCTGGGAAGACACAAATAAAACCGGCCGCGTGGCGCGGCGACTACTGCAGCGTCTGTAACTCCTTACCGGGCTTGAAGCGCACGGCCTTGCCGGGCGGAATAGATACTTCCGCGCCGGTGCGCGGGTTGCGCCCGATGCCAGTCTTGCGAGGCTTCACGTTGAAGACGCCGAATCCGCGTAACTCAATGCGGTCGCCTTGTTCCAAAGCTTTCTTCATGGATTCGAAAACCGTTTCGACAGCCATCTCCGCTTTGGTCTTCGTGATGCCCGTTCGGTTCACGACTTCATTGATGATGTCCAGCTTGATCAAAACAGCCTCCTTGTCCGGGACCGGGCGAATGCACTCACCGCATTCAGTCAACTACATGATAGGATTGAATTTATCCACATGTCAAGCGAGGGATTCGGCGAACCGGCCGCGCCGCTCACCAGCGAGGAATTCCGGCATGCCTGCGGGCGCTTCGCCACAGGAATTACAATTGCCACCGTGAGCGATGCCCAAGGCATTCCTCACGGGTTAACGGTGAATTCCTTCACATCGGTTTCACTCGACCCGCCCCTGGTTTCGATCTGTCTGGGACACGCGGTCAGCCTGATTGAGATTTTTCGTGCAGCTTCTTATTTTGGAATCAACGTGTTGGCGGAAAGCCAGCGAGTGGTTTCGGAGCGCTTCGCGCGTAAGGGTTACAACCGCTTCGAAGGAGTCGAATGGGAACTGGGGGCTAACGGAGTGCCACTGATTGCGGGTGTATTGGCTGCGATGGAATGCCGCACGATAGAGCGCATTCGAGCCGGCGATCACGATGTTTTTTTGGCGCAGATGGTGACCGCGCGTGTTGGGGAAGGGAAACCGCTGGTGTATTTTGCGAGCGACTACCGGCGGTTGGGGGAAAAGAAGATCTGAAGACATCTGTGGCGTGAGATCGGGATGGAAAGATGGCGTTGCGGCGGCCGGGGCTCTCGGACTTTTCGCCGGGCGTGTCTCCGGATTCTCTCGGACCCAATTACGGGCGGCC
>Ga0209039_10000104_pt1 | contig 73672 bp, 61 predicted proteins | sample BogFormECP12_OM1_FD_188238 | JGI IMG/M metagenome (GOLD analysis project Ga0209039, IMG submission 188238) | Bog forest soil microbial communities from Calvert Island, British Columbia, Canada - ECP12_OM1 (SPAdes) (version 2) | ecosystem: Environmental > Aquatic > Freshwater > Wetlands > Bog ...
CAACGACCGTGCCGAAAGTAATTCCCGCGTGGCTCGACGATAAACCAACGACCGTGCCGAAAGCAATTCCCGCGTGGCTCGACGATAAACCAACGACCGTGCCGAAAGCAATTCCCGCGTGGCTGGAAGATAAATTACCAAAAAGGAGGGGGAGAAATCTGGAATCTTCGCAAAAAACTCTGCCGAAACCGCTTGATGAAAAGTTTAAAGAGGTAAGATATAAACCATTGAATACGATGGCAATAAATGCCGAATCAGCGAATATTACCTCGTCAATCGAACGCGAAGAGAATCCAGTACTGTCCCGCATAAACTTTTCAGAAATTGAATCGATATGCGAGCAAGCTTGCAAGGACGATGCCGCACAGGAAAAGTGTGCCATTAATAAAGGTTCGCAGGAATCAACATCCATCATGAGGCAAGACGAGCCTATTAGCGCATTTCGAGACAAATGTGTAAATATAATTTCCCCTATAACACGTGATTTCGACGCAAACGAAAAAAGAGAACCGATACCCGCCGAAATCGCGACGGTTCTAAAGGATTTACCTTTAAATGAAGGCGAGACACAAACTGCTCGCGATTACTTGCGAAATGGCGGAAATCCGTGGATGCTAAAGAAAGTCAGGGATATCTATTGGCCCACCGATGTCCAGATACCTAAATGTGATGTCGACGGCAAAAATCGGATAGATGCATACGCCGGAGATATTGACCAGATTATACAAGAATTGAATATAAATGTTCCAGAAGCAAGTGGGACTCTAAAAGATTTTCACGGTAAAGGCATAGTTTTACCTATCGGATTGTGGCCCAAAGCTATCGATTATTTGTTAAAATGGAACGAGCGTGTTAGAATGTATCAATTGAATGAGGGTGCGCTCGACCTCATCAAATCAAGAAAATTCACCTATTTTGCAGACGGCGATACGATTTCTTTACCGCTTAAGTACCTGAAATCCGATTCTTCGAAACCTTCGGCTGAATCTGTAAGCAACGCCCTTAATTTATATTACAGGCAATATGGATTGGGGATTTCTAAGAAAGGAGATTATTTCAAGATATCATGTCTAAGTTTGGACAATTTTCTTACATACTCGAGTTCAAAGTTCGTAGTTCCTATCGTGACCGACGAGATGCTGATAAGAATGCATGCAACTGAAATTCTTTTAAAATACGGCAACAAGGTGACGATAGACGATTTGCGCATGATGATATTGTATGGTGCCGAGCAAATTGGCTGGGGTCCTTTTGTGGGCGGCGATAGCGCGCATATGTTAACAGGGTTGAGTGGAGGCAGTGGAGAATGGCAGGTGACTAGGCTATATCTCGATCCTACGAATTCGGGAATGGATGGACAACGATTGTCTGACATTTACATACATGCCCAAGAAGATGTTGAACCATCGTTCGAACTCAAAAAAGAAATTTTTCAGAATGGCTTAAGGGGTGCGGAACTCGATGTCCTCGACGTTATATCGGAAAGGAATGAAGCTATCAAGATGTGCACGGCCGCCGTCGCCAGAGGATCGAAGGTAGGGACTTTAAATGGTGGGGGAAGGGATGGTATCTTCAATAATTTATTAAATTTGCTTTCTTGCGCTAGAACTGATGATGAGAAAGGTGCCAATTTGGTGAAGGCTCTGAAACGGTACGATTTTGATGTCACGGAGCAAGGCACCGCGAATTGGAATGCACTTGCACAAGAATTGATGACTGGAAGAAGATATAATAGAAAGAATAAGAAATCTGGCACGATTGAAACGAGAGTTGGCAAATATATAGCCGTATTCCAAATATCGGACGATATATCTGTAAGAATATTTAAGAAAAACGATGGAGTTTTCTTACGATACGAGATCAAACGACTTTCCGACCCTACCCCAGCCAGGATCGAATACACCGTCAAATCCGAAGTCGGCATCATCGATGAAAGCGTTGCAAATTGTTATGGCAGCGCGACGACAGAACCTGCATGGATTGGCACGCCAGACACGAGTAAGTGGACTTCTCCTATCGAAATGACCATAACACAAAGTTTAAAGACACCTCCGGATATTGGCGCTATCGCGTGTGATATTGAAGCTGCATTGGGTGGAAAAAGAATACAGCACATTTGCAGGAGTGCTTTCGAACACATGGATGCCATGTCTAGTGCTTCGGTAATGGCGAAAGGTTGGATGATGAAAAAATTTGGAGTCGAGGTTTCTGAAGATGTTAACACGCATTGGATAGGTAATGGGAAATTAACGACACAAGGATTAATTCGAATGTCTATGAAATTAATGCAAGATAGTATCGGGGAAGTTTTTCTAACGGGAAAATTTATGTGTCGCGTTTTTAAGTGTGATAATAGGCGTGTCACCTTCTATTTGAAAGATAAGGCGCATCATATGGCAGAATTTGACATCGTGACTCCAATCACCTTGAGTAATGGGGAGCCATTTATAAGGGCATCAACAGAAAAAACTCCCGAAACTATCTTTACAACTGCACGACCCGAGATCCTGGATGCGAAATTACAGGATGCCCAGATTACTGTTTATGTTCTAGAGCGTAAGGCGAAGATTTATACTAATATAATGGTCGGCAACGGTCTTGCCGATAAACTAAGAAAAGCAAGGAATCAAGATGATGCAAGTATAGTTGATGATGTGCGATGGCATGTAGGTATCGATGGCACGGTTAAACGAATCGTGCATATGTTTCACGAGACTGCCGTCGCATTGAAGAATAGTGCTTTGCTTCCTGCTGGTATTATCGATTACTTGAATGAGGTCGACATGCTCTCAATAGAAGAGACATTGGGAAATAAATTGGAGAGATTGTCGCTTAAGGATGGCGCCCTTCTTCTGAGAAAGAATTCTAGAAAAAATGAATATACGATCATAAATGATAAGGTGAAACAAGCATGGTTGGACGCATGGGGAACTTTAATCAAGGGAAGCATCAGTTATTGTGCGAAACGGACTGGAGAAGCATGCGTGCTTGGAGATCAAACATTCAGTGTTTATGTTTTGAATCCAGAAAATCCTGAAAAACCTCGGCTGATAAGTCCACAATCGCGCGTCGATGCTTTAACAAAGGCGATTTTAAAGGCATCATTTATTGGCTATTGGATTTCCCCGAAAACTTTCGCCACGTTGAGCGATATTATATTCTCAGCACCAAAACTCAAATTCAACGCGATGTGCATCGACCATTACTTCGACATTCTAAAACCAGGCTTTACATTGGGGAGCGATGGCTATTATTATCTCCGAGTCAAGTGGTTCAAGACACCGGACAAGGATGGTATTCAGAGGGAATACATCGTCAGTTTCGCTGCTAATGGAGACATCAACGTTAACGGTTTCTATGTCTATTCCTCATTCGCAAGCGATTCCAAACCGGGTGTAGCAGCTCCGAATCATCTCTACTCATCAATTCCCGCGAAAGAAATGGACGCCTTTATGGAGACAATTCGAAGTGGCAAACCTGCTCCGATCACGTATTCTTGCCTGCATTTCCAGCCCGGGCCACCCGTTTCGGGACGGAAGGTTCCTTATTGGATGTGGGATTTGATCGATGCATCGTGCAGACCGAATGGGACTCCGATACAATCGGATGAGGAAATCACATAGATTGAGGAACCGAATATATATTTCATGCATGGTCCGTAAGCCATACTATACATCCCTTTTTTCTAAGTTTGTTCAACTCTTCTTCCACATCATCGGAGAAAGGTAATTTTTGTTTAAAAACAAAATAACGTGGAAACGTGGGGTCTTACACTAAGAGAACGAATCGGCTACAACGGAGCGCCGGCTGGACTGAGCCACTGCACTAAAGATACGTGCGTGCGCCTTCGGTATAACATTCCCTCGGGAAAGGATCCTCACTTGTGCAGGGCGGTCCATGCGGAGATCAATTGCATCGTCCAGGCAGCTCGCCACGGCACGTCGATTGAAGGAGACACGACACTTTACGTGACATCATTTCCATGTATCGATTGCACCAAGATATTGATCAACGCCGGTATCAAGGGCATTGTCTATCTCGGCGAGTATGACGAAACCAACGAGATTCGTCGTGATCTCATCGAGGAATCGGGAATCTTGCTTGAAAAGTATCAGCCACATGACGAGGATTGACAAGATAGGCCTTATTCCAGAGGAGAACCTGCCCCACATTTGATGCACAGCCCTTTATGCATGCAGATCATGCCCCCGCATTCTTTGCAAGTCCATCGCTCCTTTTCCTGATCCAATAAGTGTTGGGTACCTTGTGTTTTGATCACTGCTAGGTTTTCAATCGGGCTCACGTGATACCTGGTGCGGTAACGAAAATCCAAGTGTTCTACACTTTTACAAGGAAATTCCGAGCAATCGTGGCAGTATTCGTGCCGGTTTTCTCTTAAAATCTCACAATTCTTTATTTTGCAATTCAAGCAGCTGTTCGATTTATTGGTGTTACCCCCACGGCACCCATTACAAGGTTTTTTTACCCTTAAATAAGCTCGACACAACCCACAGTTGATACCACAAGGTGCAATCAAGGTGCCATCTTCAAATTTCTTTGAATCTCTAATTTCCATGATAGTGAACTTCTATCGATTGATTTCGAATGAATCCAAAGAATATTACTTGAATTTCGGGAAAAAAACTAGATCGAATTCCAATCATAGTCCGCGATACGTTGCACGGCTTCTGCTGTTTTTTCTTTCGTGTTGAATGCCGTGAAGCGGAAATAGCCCTCGCCGGAAGGGCCAAAGCCTGAGCCTGGCGTGCCGACGATGTTAAGCTTGCCAAGCATGACATCGAAAAAGTCCCATGACGTGAGATCATTCGGGGCCTTCAGCCAGATGTACGGCGAGTTTACGCCTCCATAACACGTGAATCCTGCGTCATTGAAACCGTTGCGGATGGTCTTGGCATTCTGCAAGTAATAGGCTACTACCGCGTTCACTTGCTTTGCGCCGTCCGTCGCGTAACACGCCGCGGCGGCTTTTTGCACGGGATACGAAACACCATTAAACTTGGTCGTGTGCCGGCGATTCCACAAATCATTGAGCGAAACCGCATTCCCTGCTTCATCGTAGCCATTCAATGGTTTTGGAATAACCGTGAACGCGCATCGCACGCCCGTGAAGCCCGCGGTCTTCGAGAAGCTCCGGAATTCGATCGCGACTTCCTTTGCTCCATTGATCTCGTAGATCGAGTGAGGAATGTCCTTTTCCGTGATGTAACGCTCGTAGGCAGCATCAAACAAGATGATCGAGCTGTTATCTTGTGCATACTTAACCCATTCTTCCAGTTGCGATCGATGAATGGCGGTTCCCGTGGGATTATTCGGCGAGACCAGGTAAATCAAGTCCACGTGTTCCTCGGGTAATGGTGGTGTCCAATCATTGTCTGGCGAACACGCCAGGTACACGAGACCTTCATATTGACCGTTTTCCTTGATCGCGCCGGTATTTCCCGCCATGACGTTTGTGTCAACATACACGGGGTACGACGGATCACTAATCGCGATCTTGTTCGGGCCGAAAATATCAAGGATATTACCCGTATCGCATTTGGAACCATCCGAAATGAATATCTCGCTGGGATCAATTTTCATGTTGCGATAATCATTCTTCGCGATGGCTTCTCGCAAGAAATCATAACCTTGTTCCGGGCCATACCCTTTATATGTGTCTTTCTTTGCGAGCTCGTCGACCCCGTCCTTGAACGCCTTGATGATCGCCGGCGAGAGTGGTTGGGTAGTGTCGCCTATGCCGAGCTTGATAACGCTAGCTTCGGGATTCTGTTCCATGAATTCCTTGGTGCGCCTTGCGACCTCGGAGAACAGATAGCGAGCTTGCAATTTTAGAAAATTTTCATTGACACGTGTCATAAATAAGAAATTCATCCTTGTCCTAAATTTTTTTCATCGCCGCAAGGTAATTCGACAAAGCAAACTGGCAATACATTCAATCTGTTGAAAAAGAAGATGTGATTTTTTCTCAAGATTTTGCTGCTTAAAATCCCGATTCCATTTTATCGATGGCTACCATGAGACCGTGCATGATAGCCTGGGGTCGGGGTGGGCATCCCGGAATATAAACATCGACAGGAATGAAACTATCGACACCATTTGCTACCGCGTAGCTATCCTTGAAAATTCCACCCGTTATCGCGCAGGTTCCCATGGCAATCACGATTTTCGGGGACGGAGTGGCTCGGAATGATTGCATCAAGCCGAGTTCCATGTTTCTCGTGACCGGACCCGTGATCAATAGAACATCTGCGTGGCGTGGCGACGCGACTACATGGATGCCGAATCGTTCCATGTCGTATAAGGGATAACTAAGCGTCATTGCTTCCACCTCGCATGCGTTGCATGAGCCGGTATCAACCTCGCGAATGGCTAGGGATCGACCGAATAATCCTTTAATGCGCGCATTAAGCCTGCTGCCTATTGACTCGACTGTTTCATCTATTACGGTTTCCACCATCAATACGTCACCTTCAATCCCCTGCGCTGTTTCGTGGCAAGTTCGATCAACGGGGTCATTATCACGGCTTCCTGGTCGCATGCACGTTCGCAAGCACCGCAAAAAATGCACGCTCCAATATCCAACTCGATGGTAGTTTCAATAATCTGGATGGCACCGACTGGGCACGCAATGGCACAGTCCGCGCAAAAATTACATCTACTGGCAGACACCACGGGTAAACCCTTGACTCCATCGCATGGCGTGATGCGATCTTTCGGGTACCGCGTCGTGATGATGCCTTTTCTCAGCAGACCATTTCGCAACATCTTGAACATCATGCTATCTTTTACCTCCTTGAACTCACAAATCATTTCCCGAATAGGACAGGTTCATGCTCTTGTTAATGAGCGGAAAATCAGGGACGATGTTTCCGTTGTACCCAATAACCGCCTGTTCGATGGCAGGCCAATTGTTGAAGGAAGGATCGCGAATCTTGTGTCGATAAGGTTTTCCTTCACCAGAGAGAATCCAATGCATGAGCTCCCCGCGAGGAGCTTCCACGATGGAAAAACCGACCTTACCTTCGGGTATTTCATTAATATCGACGGTGATGGCGCCCTCGGGCAATTTCTCCATCGCTTGCCTGATTATTCGCATGGCCTGGTGGATCTCTCCCATCTTGACGAGATACCTGGAATGCACGTCACCGTTTTGCTCCGTGATAACGTCGAATTGGACGTCAGGATATGCAGCATACGGATGATCACGGCGAGCATCGCGGTCGATCCCGCTAGCCCGGGCCACCGGCCCGACAAAGTCGAGATCTTTTGCAATCTTGTGCGTTATGACGCCCGTGGTTTGCGTGCGATCGAGCAAGGATGGCATGTGAGTGACCATGTCTGTGAAAATGTTAAAGTCGTGTTCCAAGACATCAATCTTTCCAACAATTGTCTGGCAAACCTCTTGCGTTAAATCCTTGTGCATGCCACCCAGGCGAATGGCACCCCGCAAGAACCTGCTCCCAGCCATGCAATCGTTCAGTTGCATCATCTCCTCTTGCATGGAATACGCCATCTGGGCTCCCGGATTGAATCCAGTGACGAGCGTGATGCCCGCCACGTCCCTAAACAAGTTATAAAGTCGCTCGCATTCCAGGAAGATCGTGCGGATGTATCTGGCTCTATCAGGTATCGTTATACCTGCAATACTTTCCACGGCCTGGCAGTATGCGGTGGCATGAGCAAAACTATTGTCGCCTGACACACGCTCGGCAAGGAACACGCCCCGGTTATACATCATTTGCTCGGACAGTTTTTCAATGCCCTTATGCACGTATCCAAGACGGATTTCAAGATTAATGATAGGTTCACCAGCAACGCTGAACCGGAAATGACCGGGCTCGATAATGCCCGCGTGCACGGGTCCCACGGATATCTCGTACACGCCTTCACCTTCAACCCGGCGAAAGTGATAGATTGATGGTGCCGTGGGAACTTTCGTATTCCATGAAAAATCTTTTCGCAACGGATATGTGTGTTCTGGCCACGAGTCATAGAGTACAAGCGGCCTCGGATCCGGGTGACCCTCGGGAATGAGACCGAGCATGTCCTTGATCTCGCGTTCGTACCAGTTTGCCGCGTAAACTACGGACGTGATCGACGGGAACGACGGCTCTGATGGATCCACGTCAGTCAACACGGTTAAAAATGTATCTTGATCCATCGAAAAGAGCAAATACAACCTGAATGCACCATGGAGTTCCCGCTCATCAACGGCATGAAACGAGACAAGGTCCATGTCACGAGTTTTTATCAAGCCAGCAACGAACGCCAAGAAATTAACCTTGGACACCTGAACCTTGATGTTATTTCCTTCAATTTCGGAGCTATCTATGAATGATGAGACATCACTTGGTAGATCGGTTAACAGAGTGTCAAGGATTGAATGGTCAGCACCATGCGTTTGGGGCGTTTGGTCTTCGTATACCAGATTATCCAAAATATCAGTTTCTTTTGTCATTTTTGCATTCATCTCCACATTCATAGTGAAAATGGAACGGACATCTGCTTGATGATGGACATTAAAAAGTCTGGCAAGGTCAGTCCAATTACAAAGATCAGCACGAGCAAGATCGACATGATGAACAAGTTTGCATAGCTCACCTCGCCCTTGGAAACATTCTTGATTTCGAGCGACTTTTCATGGGTAACCGACTGTTCCATCGTCATTCCTGTTGTTGTTGCTTCGATTGTCACCATTGGTTCAGGGCTGTACGAGCCAAAGATCATTGGCCCAGCATGGGTCGTGAAGCCAGCGAAGATCAAGACAAGGGAACCAAAGAATAACGATGCTATGATGAAATTTGACTGCACGATCATGGTGTTCAAAATCAAAACCTCGCTCATGAAGATTGAAAATGGTGGCGTGCCGACCAGCGCGAGCATGCCAAGCAAGAACACGATGGACGTGAGCGGCATGATTCGTCCCATCGATCGCACTTGTTCCATCACGCGGGTCTTGTATTTATGCTGTACATTGCCAGCGCCGAAAAAGAGGAGCGGTTTCGTTAATGAATGGTTCAAGATATGGAAGAGGGCGCCAAACGCGGCACCAACACCGAATCCAACCATGATGATGCCCATGTGTTCGATGCTATGATAGGCCAGCAACCGCTTGTAATCCTTCGCGATGATAATGAAGGGCGTGGCGACGATCAGAGACAAGATACCGAACAAGAGCATGACCAAATTGGAAAACCCAAGTCCGCCGATCTTGATCCCCGCGGCAATAACGATCTCGTGGTATCGCAAGATTCCATAAATCGCGCAATTAAGTAACACGCCAGAAAGCATGGCACTTACGGGCGTCGGAGCTTGGCTGTGAGCATCGGGCAACCACGTGTGCATTGGTACCAGGCCCATTTTCGTCGCATACCCGACAAACACGAGGATGAAGGTCAATTTCAACAATGCCGGATCGAGCAACGACGCTTGATCGTGGAGCGTTGTCCAGTTTAGCGCGCTGAATGGATCCGCAAGGGAAAGGTGCGTGGTGGAATTCAAGTTCATTATGATAATGCCGAACAGGGCAATTGTAATGCCTGTCGAGCAGATGATCATGTATTTCCACGATGCTTCGATCGATGCTTTCTTAGTATTGTAAAACCCGACGAGAAGTGCTGACACGATGGTAGTTGATTCGATTGCGATCCACATTACGGCAAGATTTTGCGTGATGCACACGAAGATCATGGTCGCGATGAATTCATGGACGAGCAAATAATAGTTGCGCAATCTCGGAATGTCGATCTCTTTTTCGATGAGCTCATAACTCATGTAATTGATCGAATAAAAACACGCAAGACTTCCTATGATTGAAATGAGAATAATGAAATAAGCGCTGAGAGCATCGAGATACCAAATGCCATCCGTGAATTCGTAACCGGATTCGAACAAGGCAGGAAGTGTAAATATCAGGACAACCGCGAATTCCACGCACGCCCCTAGAGCATTTACCAGTTCCACGCGTTTTTTGCTTTTCATGAAATAACATGCGATGCCCGTTAACACGGGTGGAATTAACATCGTGTATATCATATTATTCTTTCAACTCGTTTAATCTATTAACTTGAATTGTTTCAAAGTTCTTATTTATGGCAACCAAGAACATCACGAGTATGGCGATTGCTGCGAAAATGTCGAAAAGGATACCAATGTCGATCATTGCTGGAATTTCGATACATGATACAACCGTTGCAAAATAGATGCCGTTTTCCATCACGAGCAATGCAATCAGTTGGCCATATACTTTCCTGGTTGTTCCGGCCATGTACAACCCGATCAAGACGATGGCAAATGATGCAGGCAAGAGAACCGATGTGATGTTCATGTACACGGGAGGTAAAGCAACAAGAACCGGCTGCACAACAAGGTAGGCAAGCAAGACCAAGATGCCCGAGATGATGATGGCACGGGGCACGCTCACGGTGAATGCTTTTGGTTGTTCGTCAGGCGAAGCATCGAGGTTAATTTTCTTGATTGCCTTGAAAATTGCTGCAGGAATGGCAACACCTTTTACCGCAATGGTGACGATGGCGATGGTTATGAAATCCAACCCTTGGGATTGCGAAAAGTTACCATTTATGATTTCAGTCGTGCCAATGACGAGAGCAAGCAATCCAAGCACGATCGTCTGGGTGATGTACCACATCACCTGGTATTTCAAGAGATTATTCACGATTATGATGACCGTGATCACGATGATCACGATCGACAGAAATACTTGTAATTCGGACGCCATGTCAGCATGCCTCACAAGAATGATAAGATAACCGCCATGAATGCCAGGGAGAATGCGATCCACGAAACCACCGGCAACTTAAAGAGCCGGAACTTGGACATCGATGATTCGATGAGAGCTATAACGAGCGCGAGCGCGATGATCTTGCCAAGGAATGAAGCGATGCCGATAGCGATAGCGCTCCATGAAATCGAGGTCGCGATGCCCCACGGGAAAAATATGTTCACGAGTAATGCCAGGAAGCACGTCAACTTCGTCCAGCTGGAATATTCCATCAAGCCAAGCGACTTTCCCGAATATTCCAGTATCATCGCCTCGTGAACCATGGTCAATTCCAGGTGAGTAGTTGGATTATCAAAAGGGTAACGCGCGTTTTCGGCCAGCGTGACGATAAAGAACGATATAAATGCAATGTATATCGATGGGTGAGACAAGTTCGTGAGCTGCGATTGCACGCCCGCCGAGATGCCACTTAGATACGTCGTGCTAGTGATCACGACCATTGCGTACAAGCACATGAAGACGGTTGGTTCCATTATCGCCGATATCATAACTTCTCGTGAACTTCCCATCCCACCGAATGAGCTTCCTGTATCCAGCGCCGCGAGGGTCATGAAAAACCGGAACATCGCCATCAAATATACCAGCACGATGATGTTTCCGAGGAAGTCCAATGAAACGTCGATGAACACGGGAATCATCGCGGTTGCCACGATCATGCACGTCATTGATATGAAAGGCGTTACCTTGAATATCCATGAAGCTTCCTTGGAAATTACCTGCCCCTTGTGGAAGAGCTTGGCAAGTTCATAGTAAGGCTGGATGATGCTGGCTCCGCGTCGGCTTTGAAACAGCGCATTGAATTTTCGGATGATCCCGATGATTAGCGGAGCGATAATGAGCATCGTGGCTGCTTGGATAGCTCCAAAAATTAATTCGATCAGTGTGTCCATGAGCATCACCTGAGAAAAATCAGCAAGAGCACGAGCACGATGAAAATATAAATGAGATACATGCTGATGCTCCCGCTCTGCATTTTCTTCATTTTTTGCGATATTTTCACGATCCCACGCACGAGTGGCTCGTAAAAGTCTTTTTCAATCACCAATTTTTTCTCGTTCGCCTCGTATTTTTTCTCTTTAAAGATATACGGGGATTCGGAAGGGATGATTTCGATTCTTGGCTTGTTTCGGAAGACACGAGTGAATACCTTGTTGATCGGGTTGCTGAAAGCGGTGGCCGTGTATTCGTTCCTTTCGTTGATGGGCGTGCCGCAATCCCACGTGTCGGCGATCTCGATTTTTTGCTTGCCACCGACAAATTTTGATATGCCATACACGAGTGGCAGAATAATCAACATCACGATGCATAGTAGTAACGGGGAAAAGCCGGCAAAATTCTGCACCACTGGAACCATGAAAATCCAATTCAAGCCTGAAATAATGGAGCTCGAACCCGTTATCGGTGCTACTATCACGTTGAATATGGAAATCAAGAACATGGATAACAGTCCAGTAACGAGGCACGAGATCGCTAGCACAGCCATGCTTCCATGCATCAACCGTGGCACCTCCTTGGCCTGACGAGCGTGCTCGCTTCGCGGCAATGCAAGAAACGTGATCCCGTATGTATGAACGAAACACGCGATGGCCAATCCGCCTGATAGTGCCAGTATCGCGATTGAAATGGCCATGAATGCTTGTATAGCAGGAATTGCAGTTAGTATAACAGACAACATCAACGATTGAAAGATCAACCACTCACTAACAAAACCGTTGAATGGTGGGAGCGCGATGATGGACATAACCCCAAAGAAGTAATACACAGATGTCTTGGGCATTAGTTTTGCCAGGCCGCCAAGCTCCTCGATATTTTTCGTGTGTGTCGCGTACTGGATGGATCCTGCGCCCAAGAATAGCAATCCCTTGAATAGGGCATGGCTGAGAACGTGGAACAACGTCCCGATCAATGCAAGTGCCGCGATTTCCCCTAATCCAAGTGCTTGAAACAAGACGGCGGCACCAAGACCAATGAAAATGATGCCGATATTTTCGACACTGTGATACGCGAGCAAGCGCTTCATGTCTTGCTCCACGTTTGCATAAAGCACGCCAAGTATGGCAGAAATGCAACCGATGATGATGATGACGATGCCCCACCACACATCTCCGGAGCCAATGCCGAGGAAATTGAAGGTAACTTGGATGAGCATGAAAATTGGAGTCTTGATCATGACGCCGGACATGAGGGCAGATACATTTGCAGGTGCTTGGGGATGAGCCATTGGTAACCACACGTGAAGCGGGACCACGCCGGCCTTCATGCCAAACCCGACCAAGAGCAGGATAAAGATCGCATCCTTCATTCCTGGGGAAAGTGCAGCCTTAAATGCAGGTTGGGTAAAGGATGAAAAATCAAAGCTACCTGAAATCGAGGCCATCATCAAGAATGCGATGATTATGCACGCGGTTCCTATGTGGGTCATAATCACGTAAACAATGCCGGCCATCAAGGATTCTTTCTTGTTTCTCTCGTAAACGACCAGGAAAAATGACACGATGGACATGCCTTCCCATGCAATGATGAATAAAATGCAATTACTTGACGTGATGACGAGGGCCATGGTCATGAAAAACAGGTTATACAATGCTCCCATCAAGCCGGTGCTGTATTTCCCCTGGTACTCTTGCACGTAGTCGATTGAATAGATCGAGACGACGAGCACTAGCAAGGAAATGACGAGCATGAAAAAAGCGCCCAAGCCATTCATTGATAATGCGTACGTGCCGAAAGTTAATGTACCAAGTGAAGGCGTGGCGAACAAGGTAATACCCATTTCATCGCCGGCAAGAACCGCAATGGCACTCGCGATGCCGAAGCATGATGCGATAATCGCGAACAAATAGGTGATTTTACGACACGCGCCGGGGTTTTTATCAAGTATCGCGGAAATCACCGCGCCAGCCAACGCGAAGAAGATCGCCCCGGCAAACAGAATCCAGCTGTACATGGTTCAATCTAGTCCCCATTTTGAAAAGTAATCAGTAGACGTATCCATTTTCCATTTAGAGTCGTGAAATGATAGTAGGATGAAATTGATTCTGCATGGACTTAGGGTGTGTCTTGAAATGGCATTATAAGGCTTATTCGTTAATTTATCCCCTTGACCTTGGGTGTTAACCCAAAAGAGAACGCCTAACACTTGATCACTTTTGTCGCGGCGAGTGTAACCCAGTTTCGTATTACTCCGATGACACACCAAAATATCTTCCATGGCAATAAGGATAGAATTGATTCACCATGATCGATCCTGAAGAGAACCTCAACTTCAAGCTCAAGCGGAACCAGTTCAACAACCGCATTCCCGTCCAGCTCATCGACATGTTCGACGAATTCGGTGACGACAAGAAATATTTGCTGGAGTACTTGATCTGGATCGCCTGCAAAGAGATGGGCACTAAGTTCGTAAATATGCAAGAATTCGAAGTGGCCATGCTCGAGAAATATTTCGCTGCGATAAAGGGACAATTAAAGGCACATCCTCAATTCGGGCCTGAGATCGAGCTGCTCTTCGGCATCGAGCGGGATTTGGAACAGAAAATGAAGGAATCGCTGCAACGAAAGGTTCGCTCCACGTTATCTCGTGATCAAGACACTTGATAACACTTCTTCTTTATTGTAGGCTCAACGCGATTAAAACCGGTAAAGAAACGCGATCATATCATTCAAGAAAAAAGGAAAAATTGTAACGTAAAGCCTTGAAATGTCCTATCGATCATTCCACGGCTTTTCCGCAACTCTCGCAGAACTTTGAATCGGCATTCAACGGCGCACCGCATCCGTCGCAAAATTCTGGAGTCTCGCTTGGAGCTGCATTTTTAATGGTTTTCGGTGTCACGGTCGTGGCTGGCGCTGCTCGGGGTTCAGTTTTAACCGTCGCCGTGCTGCTCGCGCCTTTCGGTACGTTTTCCTTGATGATGGCCACGTTCGTGATGATCGAGACGATGCCGAACGCGATGATGATCGCGGTTACGGCAATTAACCCAGATAGCAAGCCGACAAAGATGCCAATTACCGGGTCAGAAGGCAGTATTCCAATATCAACCACCAGACCCGTGATGAACGCGATAAGGTGATATCCTCGATCGGCCAGCAACGAGACCACGATGATGAGGGCGATGATGCCAAAAACGAAAGCCATGATGCGATTCTTGGTGGCATTCACCTTTCCCACCGCAGCGAATATGATGAGCAATATTGAAAATACGACCGATGCACTATAATTTGTGGCGATGACTGTCCCGTTAAATATCGAGAAAATGAAAGAATAACCATTGAGAATGTTCGCCGCAATAGTCGAGATGGTAGCCAACACGATCATCACGATCACCATCACGAGGAACAATATTGCCTTGGAGAGATTTTTCTTGAAATTTTCGGTTGTTATGTCTGTTTGCATTTAAGTTCACCATTCCAGTTTAGAACACGTATATTCCATGAATATTGATTACAATGCTTGTCCACATTTCTTGCAGAATTTTGCTCCGGCGGAATTTTTAGCACCGCACTGGGCGCAAAAGGGTTCCTCCGTGCCCTCTGATTTCGCAGGGGTAGGTGGAACTCTGGCCGTTCCAGATGCTGGTGCTTGCTGGATATATTCTTGACCGATCTTGAGGTTTTTACTCACATTGACGATCATCAAAATAGCCATGGGAACGATGACGAGGATAATTACTAGCGATACAACCCGCATGGGAATGACTCTCGCGTGAGCTGAGCTTCCTAAACCAGCTAATGAAATATCACTGACCAAGGCACTTGCGGTTGAATAAATTCCGTAAAACACGGCCATGACCGCGAGCGATAGAACCAAGATTCCAATGGTCATCCCGAAAAGTAATTTCGGGTTTTTGCTCATGTTCACCCTGGCGACCGATGATAACACAATGATGATGATTGGCACGACGATACCACAACCGGTTGCAACTCCCATCCCGATGTAATATGATGTGTCAAATCCGATGATGCTATTAATCACGGTCGACAATATTTCAATAGCTGCCACGATGATGAGGATGATTATAGCAAAGGTGGCGGTTAGTTTCAAGTTTTTTGTTGCTGCGTCCAAATGAGATTGTTCCAAGTTCGTTCATCTTTTAATTTCATTTGGTAAACAATGTTACATTGAAGGAATCTATATTTAAAACTCACCTGACGATTTTTCCCCGTCTCGGGCAATCGTTATAAAAAAGAATTAAGGAATGATAACAACTTTTATGGAATCGTGCTACTCCTTGTTCATGGCGACGTCGAAGGCTTCTTGATAATCATCGAGCGGGAACGTGTGCGTGATCATGTCCTTAGGAAAATTTCGTGCCATTAATAAAGAATTGGCTGATTTGAAATCGAGTGATATGAACGATGATCATTCGATTCCATTTCGCAATGAATACAGAGAAAACATCGCATTCGGCAATAATAAAGATGATAATTATAAAGATAACACAATAAAAAAGTCGGATGCGAATGTTGAAATTAACCGTGAGAAAGAAATTAGGCAAGTTAGGGATAGACCGGTCGACAGCAATCCTATATGGTGGGCCGGTCTGCCATTGAATTACTGTTCACCTGAATTTCACCAGCAAATAATACATACGATGATAGAAACCGGCCGGTGGACCGAGATTGAGAGCACTGTCTTTTTACAGAACTCGCTCCCTGCATACGCGATCAATGATTATTTTGCTCGCGACATTAATACGGGCGAATTACCCTCCAATGCTCTCGATCGAGCTGTTAATATGGTTGAGCGGCTTAATTTAATACCACCTGACATGTCTAAAGTTCAATTCAGGCAGAATCTCCAACATGGTGTCAGCGTGTGGTATCCCATGAATATGATTGCTGATTTCGTAGATCTGTATTGCGACACGGACAAATATGGGAGAATCAAAGGCTGGAATCAAGCAGTGTTAGCTTTTCTCCATCATTCATCCATACCTGTAGTTCAATGGAAAGACAGGTTACCACGCCTTGACTCCGAACCATCGAATCGGCAATTTTTCACGGTAGAACCTGGTCTAGATTATGAAAGTAGGCAAAGAAGATTGAGACAATATTATCAGAATTTCGGGATCAATCCAACCTTTTCACCAACATCCGCTGGTGGACTTTCTATAGAGACACGCTTAGAACATTGCGGGCGCTTCGTTATGGGCGGGGTACCTGGTGCGGGGATCGAGAGAACTAGCAAGTTGAGAAAGTATCTGAGAGTTAGGGCAGCAGAAATTCGACAGCTGAGCTTGAACGTTCCGATTTTCAATATGAAAAGTTTGAGAGATATAATGTTACTTGCAAATCAATACAGCTTGGCAGAAGAGGGAGGGGGTCTAACATATCATTATAAACGAGGAGAACCGACTACTTTGGAATCATTGTTGATCAGTCATATACGAGGAGGATTAGGTGAATACATGCATCTGAGCTGGCTTTTGAATAGACGCCTCCTAAATGCTTTCTGGCAATCTATCGGATTCACGCCTCGAGGTATAACGAATATAGAGGTTGGCCGGAGCTATACAGGAATATTTAGTTCTCAGATTCATTCTGCTAATCCAGATTTCGTGATTCGTGATCAATCTATAAAGTCTCAAGTACTTAAAGGTGAGATTGTCTTCAAGGTCGTTGATAATGCTATATGGATTGATGAAATCTCAACTGAGTCAGCGGGAACAAGATTAGATGGTGACTTTAGAACCTTTTTCCTTGGGCTAATCGCAGTTACACGCAATTGCAATCCACTTGCTGGTATAAGGCGTTCAGGCATATATCGAGGTACGACGCTTCGTTATTTGGACGGTACTGCTATTTCGAATTCGATGATTAACTTGCTGGCAGGAAATTCTATAACTGGATTAAATCCAGATATCGAATGGATTAAAATAAATCCATTGAGCGGACGTGAGGGAGGAATCGAGGGAACGGCACGCATTGATGATGGCGATGGCACTCATTCCCCTTGCCATATCTGGTTTAGAACAACTCCATCTCTTGCTAATTCAAATATGTTCGATGTTAAGATAAAAATCGGCCAATTTGATTCAAGCATCCTTCCATACCTACCGGGTAGTGAAAGAGAAGCGCCGAATGTGGCGTCGGTGCAATTTATGCCCGGTTCGATTTGGTACGATTCGACTCAATGTCCCACGTCAATATTGATCGAATCTCTTCGAGACAACGAGAGTCGTCCGATTTCTACATCCTGGATCACTAAGGAATCAGTCCAGTTCGGTCAGCATTTGATGTTACAGTTCTTGAATTCCGGCTCTATCGACCGGGAAGACTGGATATATATACGTGAACACGATCCTGGAGTTTTCCATGCTGTAATGGAATATTATTATTCGTGGATCACTTCGGGCTACTCGGGCACGTTTATCACGCGCAACGGTGTACGTACCTCAAAATTTCAAGCGGAAACTTTGATTCGAACTCTTGGAAATTCTCAAATGTACCTCCTTCCTTCGCATTTTGATCTAAAAGAATGGGAAGGCACCTTCGGAGTATGGGCCTGGACAACATATAACCTAGCACGGATACCAATTTCTTGCCCCGCTGTTGGGGGCGCCGCGGGGCGAGTTGAGACCGATGTACTTACCACCATTACAGACGCTTGGAATTTACAAGATCGTATCGATCAAGATTTTATACTAGCTGAGATTCCAGCCCAATATTTTTCGAATATAATCGTCTCTAACCTTCCGTGGCAAGAAATGGCAGACCTTATTCGAAAAGGTAATCGAGATACCATCGATCAGGATACAACTAATTGGCACCCGTCACGAAATCAAGGTGATATAGAAAACCATCTATGTCTAATCGAGCATTATCTTAGTGAGCGACTAGTTGAAATGCGGTACGCTCTTCACAACTCTGCAGATATCGAGATGTCGCACACAGCGATTCGAGAATTCTTATACTATTTACGCAATGAGTTTCCAGATGGTACGCCATTTCCACACTCACGAGTGAATGTTGGTGGAAGTGCTGATTCTGTTCAGACTAAAGCGCGAGCTTTAGTCGATCAATGGTTTGCAATGTGGGGAACTATTTTAGATGGACATGGTGTTCAACATTCACTCTACAGGTCAAAGGATAGAGGATCGGAGAGAAATCTACATGCTTTAGTGGCACACTTTCAACGCGCCATAATCCACGATTGGCCAATAGGCGAGGGAAATGCAAGAACAACGGATATATTATTTCGGCATTACTTGCAGTTATCTACTTCCGAACGACTGGTTCTTGACGCACAATACAGTGGCTTCCATCTCAGCTTCGCGCACTCCCCGATGCTAGATGGGTGGAGATATGCCGTGGTTCGATATCAGCCATTACCGTCCCAGCCAACCATCGAATACATTGTTCGGTGTAAATACAATAGTGATTCAAGAAACTCCAATGATGATGGGTTTCAAGTTTGCGCAGTACCTACAAATCCGAGCGTTTCACTTGTTATGTCGTGTCATTACGAGTCTCCAGTGCGTGCTAAAGACCTGCTAGGTATCATAGAGGGTCTTGCCGCAATTCCAAGTGGCTATTCTTCGTTAGAATCATATCTTGATAGCCTTGCCTATGTGCAAGTGGGCGGGAAACGAAAAATTCTATCTAGGTTACCAGATCCATCATATGTTGAAGAACTAATTAATCTAATATAATCATGTTTATTTTCGAGAGACTTCCTTTCCTTTCTCAAGGAATTAAGGAACAATAACAACCTTGATAGAATCATATTCCTCCTTATTCATTGCGGTTTCGAACGCTTCTTGATATTGGTCGAGTTTAAATACATGTGTAATCATTGGCTTGATTTGTATCCGACCACATGCTAGAAGATCCAGTCCGAGGCTATAATCACTAAATGGATTGTTGCACGTCGAGGTGATCTCGCGCTCGCCCGAGACCCAAGTGAGCGGGAACTGGATCGTGTCCTCGAACCCGCTGTACATGATCATGCGCCTGCCTCGACGGAGCGACTTGATGCCGGGCACGACGGTTGATTCCTCGCCGATCGTGTCCATGACGGCGTCGACGCCGAGATTCTTGGTCAGGCTCATGCAGATTTCCACCGGATCATCTTTCGTGACATTGACGCAATGGAGCTCGCAACCCTGCCAATTCGCAGCGACCTTTTCGAGCACCTCGAAGGGTTTCTCGAACACGTCGGTGACGATGACGTGCGCGGCGCCGTACGCGGCGGCAACTTGTGCGCTCAAGAACCCGATGGGCCCCGTGCCAAGAATCAAGACGGATCCGCCTTTCTTGATGCCGACGCGGTTCGCGCCGTGCACTGACACGGCCAAGCCATCGAGTTGCGTGGCTTCCTTGATGTCAATGGTATCGGGAAGAGGTATTAGTTTTTCTTGCCAGCACGTGAAGAAATCCGAAAAGCCGCCTGGAACGATGTTGAAGTTATACCATGAATTCTTCGTGCCATCGGGGAGTTTCTCGCCATGACCTATATGATCGCAATGCGAGCAGAGATTATAATTTCCCTCGATGCAGTCTATGCATTCGCCGCACTCCTTGTAGGCAATGATGCCAACACGATCACCTTTCTGCTTCAGATGAGTTGCCCCGTGTGGGTCCTCTATTAGTCCTGCCACCTCGTGACCGAGAATCATGTTCGGATCGCTGGGAATGTTGATGCCTAACGTATGCAATGACCAGGGGTTGCGACCCTTGTAATACGAGACATCGCTGCCGCAAATACCACATGCTGCGGTCTTGACGATACACATGTCACTGCGCGGAGGATTACCGAACAATTCTGCTTCCACGTCGATTTCCTTGAGCTCCAGCTTGTATGGCTCTGATAAAAACAAGCCTCGTGTTATCATGCAAGCACCTTTTTTTGAATTTTTTTAATTTGGAAAATCACTCAAGTCAACATAGGTCCGGGGTGAAAAAATCTTTACGAGCTATCAACGTGCTTCGTGCACCCGCCGCGACCGCTCCATATTAAATTGCGCATAAACCTTTAAGACTGGACGGTAATTTTCATGGCATAGAACTGTATCGAGGTTCGTTTTCATGCAAGTGGACGATCAAAAACGCCAACGCGCAAAAGCAATCATGGAGCAGCAAGACATCGACGTGATCATTAGTCGTTTCACCGAGAACGTTCTCTACTTCACGAACGTGTGGCCAGTTACAGGCTGGGGAATAGCAATCATGTCACGTGATGGCGATGATCCGATCTTGTTCTTGCCAGGATCGGAGATGGATTTCACGAGCCGAGCCACCACGAACGATATTCGTCCCTACGAAAACACGAGCCTCGAAGCCATTGAAGAAATGATAAGAGAATTAGGGATCTCCGGCAAAAAAGTCGGGTTGGAGCTCGCGAAGGAGGGTCTCGCGTCATCGCATCTTGGTTACGAAGTTGCATTTCCGAGCAAGCCAACGTTCGATGCTATGGCTCGAGCCTTGCCAGATTGCACGATCGTGGATGCGACGCCGGCTATCGACGAAATGCGTGAATGCAAGACCGATAACGAGCTTGCCCAACTCAAGCTGGTGAATGATCTCACGTATTACGGCTTGGATGCAGCAGCCGAGTTGCTTCATGCCGATGATTTCACCGAGATGCAAATCGCCACGGAATGCGAAAAAGCAATCATGGATAGCATCACCGATTACGAGGGGATCGATTTCGTGCGTGCCTTTGCATTTGTCATGGCTGGCCCGAATGGCATCAAGGCCTCCTTGCCATACAACATCAGCACGGCCTATCGGTGCAAAAAAGGCGAATACGTGATGCTAGAGCTGAACACGCAAGTGAACGGTTTCTGGTCGGACTTGACACGTACCTGGGTTTGCGGTCGCAATCCAACCAAGGAACAGGAAGATCAGGAACGAGCCGTGAACGGCGCGATCGAAGCGGCCGTGAAAACGATGCGGCCAAACAACACGTGGCGTGGAGCATACGATGCCTCGCGTGCGGCTATCGTGGAAAGCGGTTTCGGTGCGTTTCACACTCCCTTCCTCGGTCATGGCATCGGCGTCAAGTTACACGAGAAAGTCCCGATGATGACGGGTTCCACCGACGAGAGTTTCACGTTCCAGCACGGGCATTGCTGCTCGGTCGAGCCCGGGCTTTACTTCGAGGGAAAAGGTGCCTTGCGATTCGAGCGGAACGTGGCAATCCTCGACCTGGGCACGGAATTTATGGACGAGTTCCCATGCTCATTGTAATGGTGGTCCGCGATGGAAGACGTTAAGGAGGCCGTGCTCGAGCAAGCTCGGGCGGCTAAGGAAGCCGCGGTACAAGCATCGTTATTGTCTGAAGAAGCCAGGAACAGGGTTCTCAATGCCATAGCAGCAGCGATCGATGATGCCCGGGAAGAGATCAAGGGAGCTAACGAGATCGACGTGGAACAAGCCAGGAATGATGGCCTCGCGGCTTCATTCATTGACAGGCTCGCTCTTACCGACGGACGCATCGATGGCATGATCGACGGGCTCAAGGCCGTCGCGAAATTGCCCGACCAGGTCGGTCACATCATCGAGATGCAAAAACGTCCCAATGGCTTGCTCATTGGCAAGATGGTTGTGCCAATCGGGTGCATCGCCATCATTTACGAGGCCCGCCCGAACGTGACCGTGGATGCAACGGGCATCTGCATCAAGGCTGGGAACACTATAATCTTGCGCGGAGGAAGTGAAGCAATCAACTCCAACAAGAAGATCGCAAGCATCATTGCCGCGGCCGCGGAAAAAGAAGGATTTCCTGCAGGTGGCATTCAGTTCGTGGGTACAACCGATCGCGAGGCCGTGGACGTGTTGCTGAAAGCAAGAAAGTACATCGACCTCTTGCTCCCGCGCGGGGGCGCCGAATTCATCGAAAAAGTAGTTGCTAATGCCCAGGTACCTATTATTGAAACAGGAGCGGGAAATTGCCACGTGTATGTTGATGAAAATGCGGATATCGAGATGGCGGCGGCGATCGTGTTCAATGGCAAGGTTTCTCGCCCGTCGGTCTGCAACGCGACGAAAAAAGTGATCATGCATGAGGCAATCGCGGAACAATTCCTTGCAATTGCCCTCCCGAAATTGGAAGAAGCAGGGGTCGAGTTTCTCGTCCATGAAAATGCGGAAGCATTGATTCCCGGGGCAAAGGTCATGACCGAACCCGAGTTATACGAGGAGTTTCTTGACATGCGTCTCGGGTTCATCGTCGTGCAAAGCATCGATGAAGCCATCAATCACGTGAATAAATACAGCTCGCATCACTCGGAATCGATCATCACGCGGGAGTACTCGCGCGCGATGCAATTCTTGAATGCGGTGGATTCCGCTGCCGTGTTCTGGAACGCGTCGACAAGGTTCACGGATGGCGGCGAGTTTGGCATGGGCGCTGAAATCGGCATATCGACGCAAAAATTGCATGCTCGAGGCCCGATGAGCGTGAAGGAATTGACCACTACCAAATATGTTATCTTCGGCACTGGCCAAATCCGGAAATAACTAAATTGATGTTCCATCGGGTCAATACATTCCAGGTCCTATTCGGACCATTTTCATCATCATTTACTCGTGGGAAAAATGGACAAGGTCCAAATCGCGCCATTTGGAAGCCTTGAACGGTTCCAACGGCCACGTCGACTTGGAAAGAAAGAACCTAACTTGCATTCATCTCTCATCACCCGATGGGAGACTATTTCCCCGGAGTTCGAACCCATTTTACAAGCAACGCCTCTGTTGAAAGATCGGGTAAGAGAAGCCGTTCAACAGCGGGACAAGGAAATATCCCTCTCGCGTGGTGAATATGACCAGCTTCCTGGTTTCCTGGATAAACTTAACGAGGCCTGGTCCGCATATCTTGACTTAGCAGGGCCATCCCTCAAGGATAGGATCGTGACATGGCAAAGAAGCTCCAGGCGTGGATTTTTTCGGCTATTGCTCCTATTAATCTTGCTCGTGCTCGAGGACACGCACGAGCGGGAAGGCAAGAAGCTTGATGCAAAAGGACTTGGTGGAATGATCAAGTCCATGCTCGAGTCTATCTCCAAAGGTGCCATCGAAGCAAAAGCAGGGTCATTATACGTTGCTCTCGAAGATTTCGAACAAGACGAATTGATCGTGAATTATAAAACAATTATTGAAAAAAATGCGCCTGTTTTCGTCACGGATCGTGGCTATGCCTTCATTTTCGAGGCCTTGAAGGTCATGAAATCATACCTTGCGTTGTTGGATAATGCGGGCATTTTTGCGTCTGCCCGGCAGGACAACCTAGACGGCGCCAAGGGCGTCAACGAGATGTTGCTTGGAAAAAAATTCTCGACCATGGACATCGGGGAAATTTCCAATGACATTACATCGCTCGCGAGCCTGATCAAGTCACTCGAGGAATCATCACGTTTTTCCGCAGCAAAGAACGAGAACGTGAAGGAATTAATAGCTAACTGGCAAGACAATTTAAATCGAGGCATCATCGATGTCTACATTCTTGGAAAGTTTTTCGTAGGCCCATGCTACGGCAATGCCTTGATAGCAGAAGCAGAAGCATCGCTGGATTTTCAAGCCGGAACATTATACCCAAAAATCAAGGACCTTGTCAACAAGGGTTTCATTATTAAAGTCACTGATGATGAACAAATCGCAATTTTGTCCAAAGCCACTCCAAAGAAGCAAGGACCGCAAAAAAGTTTTTATGACATCACCACGCTTGGCGCGCTGTATTTCATGTCCATATTCGCAATGTTCATGGTGGATTTGAACGTTTTATTTAACTTGTCTCTTGAATTACTGGAGCGTGTTAATCCGCCCCTTCAAGATTCCTGATCACATTTGCTTGATATCCTATCGATGACAATTCATGGCCACGGATACTGCATCCAATCCTGACGCGGAGAAAACTTCGGAGATTAAATCTCCGGATCTCCCGATCGGTGCGTATATTCTCAATTTTTTCGTTTCTTGTTACTTGTCGATTTTGCCAGCATCGATCATTGCATATATTTTCTTATTCGTGATCGTTCCCGCCATTCAAATGCAACCGTGGCTGCTGGTGCTTGCCAGCGTCGTCGTCCTGGTCATTTCGTACTTTATCTTGTTGCTTGCGGCGTGGGGATGCACGAAGGTGGGCATCCATGTCATATGCAAGGGGCGCACTTTTGTCGAGGGGACATTTTCGACCGATACCAACGTGCTAGAATACCGCGATTTTTCGATGCGCCACGTGGCTCGAAAATTTTCCATGTGGCTGTTCCAGAAACATGTGCCGAGATGGTTATACCGTAAATATGTTGGATCATTCATCAAACTCGGCAAGCACGTGGAACTTCCAGAATGGACTGCAATGGAAGGTGCTGAAGTAGGTGATAACACGGTCTTTGCTCGCCAAACGTTCCTATCCTCTCATTATATCAATGGAAAGACCATCACGATCAAGAAAGTCGTGGTTGGCAACAATTGCATTATCGATTCGGAGGATGAAACTCGTCGAGCTGGTGTCGGCCCTGGCGACATCGCCGAGGACAACGTGATCATCCGGCCGGGAACATGGATCCCGAAGGATACCGTGTTGCAAGAAGGGGGCATTTACCAGGGCGATGGGTTCGTGGAACGCGTGGGGAATGTCCAAGATTTAGCAGCGAAGGACATCGATGACTTGCGGAAGGCCGTCCGGAAAAAGAACAAGATCAAGTCGAGAATGGTCGACGAGTGGGCCAGCTTCTATTCAAGGTTTCCTAGGATTGTTCTCGTGATTTGTAATGTATTCGGCCTCGTGATCGGCGGCGGGATCATCGCGGCGTTCACGTTTCTTGCCATGCCCGCGTTGATCGCTGCGCTTGGCATCTTCGGCCATGTTCTCAACATCATCTTGTTTCCCGCGCTCTTGTTCCTTGCCTATGGTGTGCATTTATACATTCCCATGCCCGTTTTCTTTGCTGGCATCAAGCACTATCAAAAAAAACTTCCCGTGCTCGCTGACGATCAAGAGTCCCTAGAAATCACCGATCCGGCGATGATCGAAACATGGAAATGCTGCAAGTGGCTAAAATGGCAAGCCATTGACCGCGTGAACCGGTCGCTTTTCTGCGATACGAGCATGATCATCTACCAGAGAATTGGTAAAAATAACGTGGCCTTCAAGACCGTGCTTTACGTGGCAAAAATCGACACGGACAACGTCTCCATCGGCGATAACACGCTCTTAAGCTTCGATTGCCACGTGTACGCCTACGAATTAACCGACAATCCCTTGAAACTCGTGCTGAAGCGGACCTCGATTGGTAGCAATTGCGTGCTAGCGGCATCGATCATCAAGGCAGGTGCAAGGATCGGCAATGATGTCGTTCTGGCAGGACACACGGTCGTTCCGGGTGATGCTAACCTTGAAGATGGTAAGTTGTACGCGGGAAATCCTGCCATGGAATGGTCCGCGTTCAAGGAAATGCGGAAACACTTGAAAAATAATGTAGAATCCATGGAATAGATTAATTAATTATTCTTTCTTTTGAACAAGCATCATTTGAGCATGCGGCGTTCCTTTTTTTCTCTATCCGTTGAATGCTGCATCCAACCCTTGCCGGTTCGATCTTGATCGCCGTGCTCGCGCTTCATGGCCCTAGCTTCATCTTTTCTGCCTTGCTTGTCCATGTTTAACCACTAATCCGTTATCGTCGTGCCAATTGCATCCCGTTTACCATTATCTCCTGGAGTCAAATGGCATTTCGCGTTCAAGGTAATAAAAGGCGGGACATCTTAAAAATTACAGCGTTCTGAGTCCCGACATGTCTAGAAATTCACTAATTCCTCCGTGTGTATATGCTAATAATAGCGTCTACGTAAATTGCACGTGATAACATGAGCGATCCCGAGCATGGCGAGAGCGAGGACAATGTCTTCGTCATGAAACCGCCACCCGTTTCGTACAAGATCAATTACAAGGAAAAACTGAATGGCGAGCAGTACGAGGCAGTCATGCACGAAACGGGAGCAGCGCTCGTGATTGCAGGTGCTGGTTCGGGAAAAACCAGGGTTTTGACATATCGTGTCGCTCGATTGATCGAAAGCGGGGTGCCTCCACAGGCAATCATGCTCGTGACGTTCACGAAGAAGGCTGCCGAGGAAATGATCGGTCGCGTGCAAAAATTGGTAGATTTTTCACGAAACAAACTCGTTGGCGGCACGTTTCACTCGGTGGCAAATCGATTTCTCAGGAAAAATGCGACCTTGCTTGGATTCGAGCCCAATTTTGCCATTCTCGATGAAAGCGACGCCGAGCAAGTCATGAAAAAGGCTCTTGGGGAAGTTGTTGGCGGGAAAGAGGTCGAGGAAAAGAAGCGCTATCCAACGCCCGCGAACCTGGTGAACATTTATTCTCGATCCATGAACTTGCACCTGCAAGTAAAGGACGTGCTTGCCAATTTTTACCAGCAATTCTTGGATCTCGAGCCGGACATCCAGCATATCCTGCGAATCTATTTTGACACGAAGCAGAAAAACAATCTCATGGACTTTGATGACTTGCTGGTGTATTTCTTGCGGTTGCTTCGTACCGATGGTGCCAATGAACGCATTTTCAAGCAAGTTCGGCATCTCCTCGTCGACGAGTATCAGGACGTGAACCAGCTGCAAGCTGACATCGTGATCGAGCTTGGTCAGCGCGCCGAAAGCACGATGGTCGTTGGTGATGATGCCCAATCCATATATTCCTTCCGGGGCGCGAGCGTGCAGCACATGCTTGATTTTGATGGGCTTATGCCCGACGTTAAAAAATATTATCTCGTCGAGAACTATCGCAGCACGCCCCAGATCCTGAACCTCGCGAACGCGAGTATCAAGCATAACAAGAAACAATTCAAGAAAGAACTCAGGACCGTGGGAGAGGACGGGATGATGCCCCAGGTCGTGCAATGCATGGATGATGATGAGGAGTCAAATTTTCTCTGCCAGCATGTCATTGCCGCTCGGGATCAAGGGATACCCTACCACGAGCAAGTAATCTTGTTTCGATCCACGTTTCAATCCATCTTGCTTGAAAAGGCCTTGCTCTCCTACAAAATTCCTTATATCAAGCGAGCAGGCTTGCGATTCTACGAGACCGCACACGTGAAAGACATGCTCTCGTTCGCGTTGCTGCTCCAGAACCAGCGCAACGAGATCGCGTGGTCGCGCCTACTCGGGCTCTTGCCCGGTATGGGCCCCGCCTCGATCGAGCGAGTTGTCGCGAAATTGTTCGAATCCTCGGATCCACTATCAGCTTTCGTTTCCGGTAACTTGAAAAACGAGTTAAAGGGAAAGCGGGTGCAAGAAACGTCACACGCCGAGATGCGCAAGCTCCAAGAATTCTACAAGCAAAATGCTGTCGATGCAGAGACCGGCACGATATTGCCCGCCGAGAAACTGCCAAGGCCCGATGTTTTTTTCGCCGCGGCGTTGAAGGTATACGAACCTTTGCTCAAGAATGCGTACAAGAAGGACGCTGAAGACCGGCTCCTCGAGCTCCGGGAATTCATCGGCATCACGGGAAAATACACGTCGATTGATCGTCTGCTCGAGGAAATCGCAATTTCCGAAACATTTGTCGGGGAGACTAGCCGATCCGATCCCAAGAACAAGGACGAGAAGCATCTCGTTTTATCGACGATCCATCAAGCCAAAGGCTTGGAATGGGATATAGTTTATGTCATGGGCACGGCAGAAAATTTGTTGCCCAGCTCGTACGCGATGGATAGCACCGACGAGCTGGAGGAGGAACGACGATTATTTTACGTGGCATCGACCCGACCACGGAAGGAACTCTATTTCAGCTACGCACAAGTCAAGTGGACGTTTAGCAAGAACGTGATCATGAAGCGATCCTCGTTTTTGGAGGAAATTGAGAAGGACAAAGTGTTCCAAGTCTTGAGGTTGCAGCACGATTACGAGGTCACTACATTCGAGAGCTTGTTGCGTTAATTGCCCGTTATATAAATGTACAAAAAGAGAAATCGTTGGTTCTTCAATGGGCCACGTTCTTGCTATTACCTTGCCTTGGGTTTAATTTTCGACGATCCTTACGGTCGATGCTTATTCCCTTTTCTTGGCTGAGCGCCGCTTCCGGACCACAATAATACCTACCGTGACAACCACGGCAGCGCAAGCTGCGATAATGATGATAAGAGCTATCGTGCCCGGATCTAAACCAGTTGGTTGGGAAGGCCCTTGTTCCGGCGCGTGAACAGTGATGATGACCCAGTCTACTACCCATCCGCCAAGGCCATCGCCGGCGACGATCGTGTAATTATACGTGCCGGGCGATAACCCGTCGACAGTGCATGTCACGGGCGTACCCGACGTCCAGGTTCCGTTGGTAACCGACGAGTAATTGCGATAGATCCTGTATGTCCGCGTGCTCGTTGTCGCGTCGATGATGGTCCACGAGATGCTATTGCCAGTGCTGCCGGCGACATAGGTGATATCGGCGGGGTGCGTGATGACCGGTACAACGTTTGGTATGACGGTAACGATGACCGTGTCCTGTACCGAACCTCCATTTGCATCGGTAGCGACGATCGTGTAATTATAACTGCCGATCATGAGTCCATCGATGGAATTGGTGACGGGCGTGCCGCTGGTCCAAGGACCCGACACGTCCGGCGTGGCATTACTGTGCAAGGTGTATGACCCGTTACTCGTCGTCTTGCCGGTGATGGTCCATGAGATGTTGTTGCCCGTGCAACCGCCGATATAGGTAATATCGTTGGGATGCGTGATGGAAGGGGCAAAGATCATTGGTAAGCAATATACCGCACCATCATAACTACCCACGTACACGTACCCGCCTGCGACGGCGGGGGAGGAATGCACGTAATAACCCGTGGCATAACTCCAAATGAATTTGCCCGTGGTGGTGTCCAAGCAATACAGACTAAAATCGGTGCTTCCAACGTACACATACCTGCCCGCGACGGCGGGCGATGAATCCACCTCAGCGCCCGTGGTATAATTCCACAAGCTTGTGCCCTTGGTGGCGTCTAAGCAGTATATCTTACCATCACTGCTTCCCACGTACACGCGACCGCCAGTAACGGCGGGGGATGAGCTCACGTAATTTCCCGTTGTATAATTCCAGATATATGCACCCGTGGAGGCATCCAAGCAATATACCTTGTTATTAAGATTTCCCACGTACACGCGACCGCCAGCGACGGCGGGGGATGAAGTTACTTGATCGCCCGTTGTGTAAGACCATATTTTGGAGCCGTTGGTGGCATTCAAGCAATACACCTTGTAATCCTCGCTTCCTACATACAAGCGCCCGCCCGAGATGGCGGGCGAGGACCCCACGGCATTTCCCGTGGTATAATTCCACAAGCTTGTGCCCTTGGTGGCATTCAAGCAGTACACCTTGTGATCAAAATCTCCAATGTACACGCGCCCGCCAGCGACAGCGGGGGAGGAGATTATCTGACCGCCAGTGTTGTAAGACCATATTTTGGAGCCGTTGGTGGCGTTCAAGCAATATACCTTGTGATCAAAATTTCCAACGTACACGCGCCCGCCCGCGACGGCAGGGGAAGAATCCATCTGACCGCCCGTGGTGTAACTCCACGATTGCGCACCCGTGGTGGCGTTTAAGCAGTACACATTGTTATCATCACCTTCCACGTACACGCGCCCGCCAGTGACCGCGGGGGAGGAAAACACCGAACCCAAAGAGTTAGAAGCCCAGATTGGCCCTGTTCCTTGCTTCGGGGTCGTCTTGGCCAAGCCCGTGTGGTTGAGCGCCCCGTGAAACATGGGCCACTCGTCGCCCGACTGGTCACTGCTCCCCTGTGCATTGGCGGGGTGCAACCCGGTTGACCCGAGCGTCACAATTGTAATCTTTTTCTCCGAGGTACCAAGAATACACGAGCAGCTAACAAGCAGGATGAAACCCATTATCACGGCAACTGTTATTCTCTCTTTAGAAATAGAATGAATGTACATGATCATATCCTCTTTCCGGTTTCTATGCAGTGATCTTTCCCTCTTTCAAGGCTGAATAATGCGGTCTAATTGATGCATTTCTATGAAAGATCGAATGCTCCCAATACTTACTTGTGAAGTCCCCCGGGCCCCATTACATCGCGGTGGCCTCCAAGCAATGACGATCGAATGCCCCATCGATCACCTGGATGTCATGATCAATCAAGAGTATAAAAAGTATTTTTATTCAAAATTAATAACCTCGGACGTTAATATACCCGTTCTAAAAACCGATTGACTCTTTGCACAAGATGATCGTGATGCGGTCCTTGGTGTACTCGTTCTCAATGATGACCCACTTGCCCATACCGCTGGGCGTACCATAGGCTTTCATGGCTCGTTCGTTCTCGAGATTGAATACATATTCCCTTACGCGCTTGATGGCTTCGTCAAGAGTCTTCATAATCTTTTGCACGCCTACGACTAGCACGACATGATCTGCCGCGAACGGATATGCCGAGACGCGCGACCCCGACCTGTCGCAAGCAACGAGCTCCCCGGTCGCGGCAACCGCATTCACGCTCGCTACGAAATACTCCGCCGTGTCGGATTTTCGCCGCAAGAGTTTTTGCTTCACCGGATCTTTCTCGTTATATACTTCCGGGCCGAGACACTTCCACGGATTTTTTCCCGACATGTAATACTCCATGAATCCGATTTGACCGAGCGTTGTCGATGATCCGGTCATGACCTCGGCCTTGGCTGGCAAGAGTTGTTTCAATTTTTGCAATGCTTTAGCTTTGTTATCGACTGTGATCACGGTAAACCCGCGCTTTTGCATGGCGGCGACCGTGCTAGTGATTGTTGCATCGCTCGGCATTTTTGTCCATTTCTTGATTGCTACTTCGTCCATTCATCATGGCCTCCAAAATGCACTGGTCGGTCCTGGAGATTTTTTCTCGGGTTCAAAAGGATTTGCATGGCTGTGCAAATACCTATCCAGGTTGATGTGAACGGGATCGCGCGATGCTTATATGGAAAAAAACTGAAAAATGATATAAGGTAAATATTGGGTGATCAAAAACGACGATCAAGACCAGATTGACCGAAAAATTCGGGATTAAGTATCCCATCATCTCAGCGCCTATGGGTCCTTTTTATACGACTGAATTGACCATTGCCGTTTCCGAGGCAGGTGGTCTTGGAGTATTATCACACACGAACTTGGAGGGTAAGGATTCCTTCAAGGAAATGGAAAGGAACATGCTGAAAGTTGTCGAGAGCACGGATAAACCATTCGGTTTCAATATCCGGACCGCTAGGATGCAACCGGATGCAGATACACTCTGCAGGCGCATTCCAAAAATAATCTTGGATAACCAGAAGATTCGAGATCAATGCCTCTACGCCCTTACGAGCGCGGGTAGCCCGACCATGCTTCCTGAATCCCCATCGTGGAAGAGATTGAAGGAGGCGAACCCTGATATCATGCACTTCCACGTCGCACCGGCAAAATGGCTTGCTGAAAAATGTGTGACCAGGGGGTGTGATGGGCTTGTTCTTACCGGAACCGAGGGTGGTGGCCACCAGAGCTACGAGAAAATTTCGACGCTTGTATTACTCCAAGAAGCTACGAAAACGTGGCCTGACATATACAAGGTAGCATGCGGTGGTTTTGCGACCGGTGAAGCCCTCGCAGCCGCGCTCGCCCTTGGTGCCGACGCCGTTGCCATGGGTTCGCGATTCATCGCGTCCGTGGAAAGCGAGTTCTGCGATGATTACAAGAACATCATTCCAGGTGCGCAAGACACGGATACCGAGTTATATACTGGCGTTTTTGGACCGATCCGATTGTACAATAATGATTATGCAAAGGGGCACCCATTGGTGGGATGTAAAGATGACAAACTCGCGCAAGAGCAAACTATGGACGCGCAGGCATTGCTCGATGACAACCATCATTATGAACTCACATATCACGGAGACGTGCAGAACGGAGCCGTTTTGCTCGGGCAGAGCATCGGCATCATCAAGGACGGAATCAAGCCCGTCCCCGAGATCATCGAGATGATTATGCAAGACGCCGAGGCGTCCATCAAGCGCATTGCAGCACAAATCGAATGATTGATAACAGGTGAAATAGACATGTCAGAAGATCAAGGTCATGTTACTCGTTGGATATCCGATGAAGCGGAAATCCAGGGATTCAATGACAGGTGGATCGAGAAATTCAAGGCCGGCGACTATTGCGGCGATAACCTCGATGATGTCTTGCTGTTTTTCGGGGCTATGGCAGAATTTGGCTTGCTCAACCAGAATTACCGGGAAGCCATCGACGACGCGATCGCGCAATACGGGGAAGTGGCACAATATTTCGAGGTACGTGACACGAATATCAAGACAGTCATGATCCAGAGTGCCACGGAACGCAAGCTCGGCATTTATGAGGGTAATTGGAAGGATATCCAGGCAGAGGGCAATTACCAGAACCCGTGCATGATGGAATTGACCGCGGAAGCCATGAAGCAAATCATGTCCGGAAATCCTAACACGGATTCCTATTTCTTCAAAGGTGACCTTACAGTTCAAGGCCCGATCAAGCTTGCTGTGCTAGGTAGGGAATGGGTCATGACCTATTACGAAGAAAATGGGATAGATGTATAAGTTTTCTTCTCTTTTTTTCACCAGTTTCAAGAGCGCGATAATAAGGCCCTATATTTCGAATAATCAAAGTGAACGGTTGCGGTTGCGATATAACATGTATTCTTTCTTTCCAGTTGGGATTATCGGCTAACTATAGACTTGCATATTTTTCACACGATTAAGAACTTTAGAGTCGAAAAGTCTCGTGACTAACATGGACAATTCGATCTATGAAGATGACCTCGGCAAGATGAGTATTTCACCCACTTTGCCCTATCGTGTTTTTCAAGTGTCGACGCACGGTCACGACCGTGCCCTCCAAGCGCCGTTTTTCTTGTCAAAATGGAAACCTCTTGTCAAGAAGGGGCTCATGCACCGCGATAACGTGCGCATCGGACCGGGCGATCAATTTTCCTTTCCCGAAATGGAAGGTCCTGGTTGCATCGTGAACATGTGGTGCACGTTCACGCCATTCAAGTTATTGCAGGTAGTCCGGTATCACAAGGCTTGGGATGCTCGCAAGAAACTCCGGATTAAAATTTATTTCGATGGTGATGAAGTGCCAAGCGTCGACGCTCCTATCGGTGATTTTTTCGGGGTTGGATTCGGCGAGTACAAGGAATTCCGATCAAAATTTCTCGAAGAGTGCTCGGGCGGATACGTGTGTCGTTTCCCGATGCCATTCAAGCAATCAGCCCGCGTCACGATCGTGAACACGGATGCAAAGCATGCTGTTATGGCATTTTATGGCGCAATTACTTACAAGAAATTCGACACGCCTCTGGAATTCGAACCATTTTACTTCAATGCAATTTATCGCGAGGAAGATCCGACTCAAAACAAGATTCCATACAAGATCCTCGATGTACATGGTGAGGGTTTCTATGCCGGCGTGGTATTAAACATTGCGAACAAGCGCAGAGGTGATGGCCTTACGTTTCTCGAGGGGAACACGAAGATTTTCGTGGATGGTGAAATCACACCATCAATCGAGTATACGGGGACCGAAGACTTGTTCCAGGGCGCTTGGTATTACGTATCGGGAGAATACTCGGCAGCATATTCAGGTCTCACAGTGCGTTCGCATGCACGCGAAAACTTCGTGAGTGCCACGATCAATGCCATCTTCACGATAAATAAAACGAGCCAGTACCGGTTTCACGAGCACGATGCCGTTCCCTTCAAGCAATCATTGCTCGTGTTCATCCATCACGGCGAGTTCGACGAAGTGCCAACGATTGAGTCATCAGTCACGTACTTTTATGCAAGAAAACCAGTGGAAATTAACATGAACCCGCTGCAGCCCGGCGAGTTTATCGATGAATACTATGGTTGATGACTTCCTGCCAGTGCTCGACGTCGTTGTACAATTTCGATCCAAATTCTTCCTCGATATGATCCTCGGCTTTCATTTCATCGAGTCTTTGAAGCCAGACATCAATCTCGACGATGATCGAATTAATTTCCTTGCCTTCGAGGGAATTCTCGAGGATTGATTTTACATCACGCAAGACATTGAGGATGTCGCCTGCTTGCCAGTTGAGCCCGGCGTAGTTTTTCACGACTTCTAGATTTCGACCGAGCGCCATGAGCTTGAGCGCCTGATCCTTGTCTTCCGTTTTGATGCGGCGGATCAGTTCTATCTCATCACGCAAGTTCGTGATGATCTTGGCGAGGAAACCCGTGAGTTGCTTGTCGTCATTGCACCACACCCGTATTTCCAAGACATGCTCGGTCGTCGTTGACATGACGATGCGCGCGACAATTGGTTCCGAATCAGATTTAGAAACAGCGGAAAACCATGCTTCCAACGATTCCTCCCCGTGCTCGTCATGAACGCAACTCATGTCATACTTGGAAATGGCACGAAATGCCGCGTTGTATAGCAGTTCCGGGTCGAGGTCCTTGATGGCGAACATCTTTGCATCGCTTGACATCTTGTCCGTTTGTTCCTTGATGTATTCGATGCTCGACTTGGATGGCGCGATGATCGGCGACTTGACCTGGATTTCCACGGAAGGAACGAGCTTGGCATGGCGCTTCCCATAGATGTCCTTGAATAGCACGGTCGCCGACAGGTCGGTGGTGCCGCATTTTTTAGGGTCGAGATAGAAATCGAGCCCGCGGGATTCTCCTGGGTTCAAGACGGGAACGTTCTTGCTCTGTTCCTCCTCATCGACCTTGAAGAAATCAGGCACGTCCAGGTAGATCTTGATCTCGTGGATGACGAGTTTCGAGTTATTTTTCACGACAACCTTAAAATGAACGCGACCACCTTCAAAATCAAAACCACGCTTGATCTCGAGTGAATTCACGAGTTCTTTAACGAATTCATCGACGTCCATACCGCGTTCTTGTTTTATCACGGCTGCCAGGTCAGCAGGTTCCGCTGCTGGTGGTTCCGAGATGATCTGAACATCGGATTCCTCCTCGGTCGCGCCCTCCTCTTTATACATTTGTTGCTGGGTTGCAGGTTCGATCTCGGAGATGAATTCGTTGGTGTAGGAATCTATGTGCCCCTCGATCTCGTCCGACACGATCAAGTCCTTTACAATGTCCTTCACGGTTTCCTCGTCACTAATGCCGACCTTCTGGGCGAGATCGCTCATGGAAATGACGCTCAAGGCCTTGACCACGTTATCAAGCTCCCGCTTCACGCTGGCTTTCAAGGCTTGATCTGGCTCCCCCTTCGGCACGGTTTGCACCCTTGAAGGTGCAGCTGCCGGCGTTTCCTGAGGTTCGGGTTCCTCGATGAACATGGGCACGGTCGGAGTTGCACCAGTTCCCAAGGGTGTCTTGCACATGGGACACGTCGCCCATTCTTTTTGACAGCCATAATTGCAATTTGGGCAAAACACGACGTTTTCATCCTTCCACTGAGGCTCGGCAGCACGGCCCGGAGTCACGCGCAAGTCTTCTTCCTTCCATTCTTGCGGTTGCTGGGAGATTTTCGCTCCGCAGTGTATGCAGAACAAGTTATATGATTTATTCGGCTGCTTGCACTTGGGACAGATAACCGTGTCTGTCTTAGGAAGAGGTTTACCGCACGAGATGCAAAAACGTGCTTGCGTCGTGTTTGACCTTCCGCATGATGGACAATCAATAGTAGACATTGCAGTTCTCACGTTTTTTGGACGAAATGGAGTAACCTGGAAATTCGGAACAAGAAAGTGCCGTGGCACTTTCGCCAGTCTATGGTGTACATCTAGATTTAGAAATTATAATTTATCTCTGTATGAAAAAACGATATCCAGGCACAAGAGGCTTGGTTAGTCCGAAATTTATAACGTTCGCTCTCGGGCAAATGCGGCGGACCGGATCCGTGTAAAGAGATTTTCATCTGTTGGAATAAGAAGGACCAATAATCTTCCGGAATTAAGGAGTAGAATCCTCGGGAACAAGATCGGCCTCCTCATCATTAAATCCGGGCGCACGTCGCGTGCCAACGACGAATAGCAAGATGAATATTGCAAAGTATATCATGAGCAATATCCCGCTTGCGAATGCATACTCGGGCGAGGATTGCGGTACAAGAGCAAATCCCAGGCCAACGATCGCTCCCGTGACCACGCGGGATCTCGTCGTGCTCTCGCGAAAACCGAGCCGTTGCGTTCCCCAATCTATGAATATTGGAACGGGAAGAAAACAATCCACGACAAGCGCGACGAGCGGTGGTAAGGTTATTTTAAACACCACGAAGCCATACATGCTGAGAAAGAGCCCGATCAACATGCCCGTGCATCGCGTGCAAAAAAAGATCGTAATCCAACCGTATGTCGCGCCGAACGTGTGGTTCGATTCCTCGATGAAATGATGCGTTAATATCGGGTGATAGATGGAGAGCCGTTCCTTAGGATGCACGTGGAAAACGATATCCAGCACGACGAGGAATGCTGGCACGATCGCGAGCAAGGAAATCAGCCATGAAAAGAGGTTCGGGCTTGTCGTGAAGCCCAGCGAGATGCCTGCCACGAACAAGATGGATACCACGGGCATGCACACATCGACGGCGATGAGGCGATGAGGTGTATCGAATCCTGCTTTTTCTTGCTCAGTTTGTGCGAGAAATTTTTCATGCAAATGATTTAATATCATTGAACGCAGGATGCCGGCCATAACGACGATGAGAATCAATCCCAGTGGCATGAAATATGCTTGGGCTGGATCAAACGTACCAACAATGATTGACCACGGGATGAAAGCTATCGCCGGAATAGCTATCGATAAAAGTGCCGATATAACTCTCTTGGAAAATAACAATAGCGTGAAAATAATTGCTTGAAAGTAAAAGATCGGCATGAATACAATTTGTGGTGAATGATCGGCAAGGCTCGAGCCAATGTAGACCACGTTGAAAAAATACGTGACCATGTACACGAGATTCCACGCGCTGAAGTCAAATCGCTTCATGCCCAAGCTTTCCTCAAGTGGTTTTTTTAGTCCACTGGTGAAAAATTACATGACTGAAATTTTTTTTTGTTGACTGTGCTCCGTTCTGGTCACGTCGACGATTAAGGGGTAAAAACGAATGGAATTTAAAAAATTTTGCTCTTTCCTAGCACGGATGGAAAAAACATCGAAACGTCTTGAAATAATGGCTATCATCCAAGATCTCTTCAAGCAAGAAGATCTATTTGATGAGGATGGAACGCCCATCCATGACAAGATCGTGTACTTGATGCAATCCCGTCTTTATCCCGATTTTCTCATGAAGCCAGAGCTCCAGATGGCCAAGGAGCTTGCGAAGCGTGCTATCGCGCAAGCTACGGGATTCAAGGCCCAGACCGTGAACGAGGTGTTCAAGAAGGCCGGCGATCTCGGGACCGCGTTCGCCATGTTGAAGCAAAAGGGCAAGCAAACCACGTTGTTTACGAGCGCCACGTCGCTATCCGTTTCAGACGTGTACAACACGATGTTGCAAATCGCGAATTATTCGGGCACCGATTCCCAAGCTAAGAAGATTGCAATGCTGTCCGGGTTGCTCAGTCGTTGCGAGGCGTTAGAAGCCAAGTACATCGGCAGGTTTGTCGATGCGAAAATGCGTCTCGGCTCGGCCGATCTCACCTTGATCGAAGCCGTGGCGCGAATGCTCGCGAAAGACGAGGAGGATCAACCCGCTTGCAGGGAAATCATCGAGCGAGCCTATAATATTTATCCTGATCTTGGTCACGTGATCAAGACCGCGTTCTTGGAAGGTTTGGACGCGTTGAAAGCTTTTGAACCCCAACTTGGCGTTCCAATTCGTGCAATGTTAGCGCAGCGGCTGGAAACTCCAGAGGAATTCATTGAAAAGCACGGTGGCGCGTTCGCCGTTGAATACAAGCTTGATGGTGAACGCCTTCAGACGCACAAGCAAGGAGACAATATCACCCTGTTCTCTCGGCGGCAAGAAGTTATTACCAGCCAATTTCCCGACGTCGTCGAGAACATGTCAAGATATATAACGGCAACCGATGTCATCCTCGATGGCGAGGTCGTCGCCATCGAGCCCGGAACGGGAAAGCTCAAGGAATTTCAAATCCTCATGCGACGACGGCGCAAGTATGGTGTCGATGAAAAAATGGAAGAAATCCCCACGCGCGTGTACCTATTTGATGTTCTATTCTACGAGGGAAAATCCATGCTCGACACGCCCTACCTGCAACGCCGCGAATTACTCGAGCAGATCATAGCGATGGATCCGCCCCAAGACAAGATATTGCCAGTACCCCAGAAAATCGTCAATAACTTGGACGAGCTCGTGGAATACTTCAATCAAGCCATCGCGGACGGCACGGAGGGCTTGCTCACGAAATCTATCAAGGAAGAATCTGTGTACCAACCCGGGGCAAGAGGCTGGCTGTGGATAAAACTCAAGAGCCTCCAGCGCGGGAAACTTCCCGATTCGATCGACGTCGTCGTGGTTGGCGTGAACTGGGGTGAAGGCCGCAGGGCAAGCCAGTATGGCACGTTGCTCGTCGCCATCAAGAACGAAAATACCGGCAATTTCGAGATGCTCACCCGCGTATCATCCGGAATGGATGACGAGAAAGCCGAATTTTTCCTCAAGAATCTCAAGGTTATTCCCTCTTGCCCGAAAAACGTGAAGACGAGCGAGGAACCGGACAAATGGATCGAACCGGACACCGTGCTCGAGATCATTGGGGATGAAATAACCGAATCACCAAACTCGGTCATCGGTTACTCGATTCGTTTCCCCCGAATTGTCCGGATACGTGACCCGGATGATAAAGGACCCGATGATATCACGACCGTCGATGAAGTGTTGTCAATGCGTACGACAACTTCGATCGATGACGATAATGCTTGATGGGCTTGTAAACGATTTATCTTCTTCTGTAAAACTTCCAGGTAAAAACATATCAAAGCGTGAATCAATTTATGCAACGGCAATTGAAATGGACCAGCAACCATTCCTTATTCGTGCTCTGGTTTTCGTGGATATTCTTCGTTTTGAACGTTCCCGGGTGGCAAATAACAAGCTTGTTACCATTGGTTCCGGGGTTGAAGAATGATATCGAAACACTTCTCGCCCTGGCTCTTGTGTCGTTGTTCTTGCCGATCTTGATAGTATTTTTCACTACGCGCCAACATGTTAAGGCATTTACGGTATTGCGACGGCTTTTGCCATGGTTTGGATTGTCCAGCGGCGTGCTTGAAATCTTTCTTCTCGGGCAGCTCGTTACCTTGCAAGGTGGTTCGATGCCACCTCTTATGCTCCCCATCTTGTTCACGTTGAATCCTTGCATGGCTATGATGTTCTACTTGACATTACAGGAAGCAAGTACTATCGCTTCGCGATTGACATCCAGCGAAGGAGCCGGTCGCAATTTGTATGCCATCATGGTAGCAGCAACGGGCGCTGCTGCGCTCGCCGACTTGTGTGCATCGACTGTTACGCTGTACTGGGCTCCGGCCGGGTTATCTTTCCAAGCCATGGTGTTCCTTGGCCTTGCAGCGATATTTTTCGTGTACTTGCCAATGGGAGGCATGAATGATGAAGCCAAGTCTCAAGAGCTAGCAGCAGTAAAAGACACATCGCCGGCACGTGCGGGGCATTCCATTCTTGGCTTTATCGGTGGGTTCGGTGCATGCGCGGTGATCTTGTCGATTTCATCCTTTTTCTCGTATTTTAGCTCCGGATACTGGTATTTTGCACCTGATAACGCCATGGTCGCTATATCATACCCAACGACGACGTTGTTTGCTAAACCGCTGCTTGATCTCGGCATCATCGTTTCCGTGATCGTTTCAACCATCCTTGGAATCGTGTGGCCCCGGTTTTCGAGCTTCAAGTCGACAGGATATGCCTTGTTGCTTGCCGGCGCGAGCATGTCATTTTTCGCTTTTTGGATTCACGAGAATTCAGGATCGTGGTACGCAAACCTATTAATTTACACAATCTCGTTGATCCTCCTGGGCATCGGAGCTGGATTGGTCATTGACGGAGCCATGTATCTCGCCAGGGACGAGGTGTCACGCCCTTTTGGTCTCTTCTTGATCGGGGTCATTTTGCCATTTGGCTGGCACATCGCCACGACATTTCCTTCCGCCCAGACCGCGACGGAAACCAGCGAAATGATGACCTGGATATATGTCTTGGAGGGCGCAGCCTTGATATTCCTGGTCGGGGCATTTCTCGCATGGATTCTTTACAAGAACATGAAACCTTTGCACCTTTCAGAAGCTGCCATCACGCGAACGCATCGGCGGAGACGATCGGTTGTCACGGCTGCCATCTTGCTTGCCGTGCTCGCCGGCACCTCTTTCATCGCTCAATTTGCCATGACGGGGAGCGTGGCACTTCCAAGTAGCACTACTATCCAAATTCAAGGAGAACACGACATTGGAAAACCGTTCGGTGTAAATTGCCACTTGTCTAATATCGAAGACGCCACGGATTTCAAGGTGGATAACCCGGTCGACGCCCGGCTCCTTACATACGCGGGCTGCACTTGGATTCGCTCCGATTACTGGTGGGCCAACCTTTTTCCTAATGCCACGGGCGTCTTCGACCGCACATTTCTTTCCCTCCTGGACAAGTTTGTTGCAAACACGTCATCATATGGACTAAAGGTGCAAGCCTTGCTCTCTTACGGGCAATCTTGGGCGTGCGTTGAGGACCCATATACTTCAGATTGGTACAACGGGCATCCTACATATAGCACGTATCCCATGAACATCACCAACTGGACAAATTACATTGGTTTCGTCGCTGCTCGGTACAAGGGCAATGCATCGGCAGAATGCTACGAAATTTATAACGAGCCAAATAACGAAAAATACTGGTGCGTGAACCCGCTACTATTTGCGAATCTCACGGTCGAGGCCGCAATGACGATCAAGAAGATTGACAACGCTACAATCGTGCTCGGGCCCGGTTTGAGCCAGACCGGATTGAACGATCCACGCGTGCCCGATACTGGTCATGCTGATCGCCAGTTCCTCGTGGATTGGGTCACCGATGCCGATTCCCTGGCACGTAATGCTGGGTACACTAATGGATTCGGTAGTTTATTCGACGGCGTCTGCCTCCACCCGTACGGAACGTGGGGGTCCCAAGTCGCAAACTACCAAGCTCTCGAATCTTACATGAGCCAGCAATCCACCAGGTTCGGCAAGACCTTCCTCATTGACAATTCAGAGACTGGCTACAACACCGCTGATCCCGATGCACAACCTAGCGTCCAAGCGCAAGAAATCGCGAAGGCCATGATCGCGAGCCAGATGCTCGGCGTGAACATGTTCATTGTTTATGAGTATCGAGACGGTTCGGTCCTCCCGCCGAATTACACGGCCGCCGATCGGTCCGCTTTAAACGGCGAGGACTATTTTGGCATCGTTGATGCAAACCGCGTGCCAAAACCTGCGTACTACGCGTTCGGTACGGTCGCCAATCTGCTCAATGGCGGGGCGCTCCTTGCTCCATGGAGCGTGGGCTTGACGAATCCATCGATGTCATCCCCCGCGCAGGGCGAGATCGTGAATTCCGCGTTCAGGACCAAGAATGGCACGGTTGTTCTCGTGCTCTGGCGCGAAGGCACAGGCATCGATTCAACCTCGGTGTCCGTGCATTTCACCGGCACGCCAGCCAGCTCGCCAGCCGCCGTCATGATGTATGATCCGAATTCCCGGACAAACCGGTCATGGGCCGCCAAGCCGTTCGATTCGTCCAACGTGCATATTGATGGATCATCGATGACTATCCAGGATATTCCCGTGGGGGAAAACGTGACGATCCTCGAGATCACGAACCAGTCCGCGATTGAATCGTATACCATGACCTTGCCCCCGGCGTTCGGCATCATCATTCTTGCACCGGCCTTGATGCTGGGGTTAGCCGTGGGAGTCATCGTTGTTTCATTAGTAAATGTGCGGAAAAGAATTGCTGCTTGAATAACTTGCATCTTAATTTTCAATTTATTTTGGATTTTGCATCTCATTCTTGCTCTTCCCGGGTCATGGTGTCAAAATCCAAGAGAAGGCTCTCGTGCTCGACATGGACGATGTATCGCCCGGAGTTATACGGCGATTCGCAGAATGGATCTGAAAGGCGCGGGTATGGTACGATATGCCCCGTATCATAGAAGGAACGGCCTTTATCCCGGTATTCATGAGCCGGAAAATGGTTAAATCCCTCTCGGGTTCGTGCAAGATGGCGGATAGCAATTGAACCCAAAATTTCAAGAGCACAAGCCTTTCTTGCGTGCGTTCCTTGGAACCACGAGCCTGACCCATCATTGCATCATTCAACTCCGTAAATTGATGGTGCTTCGGAGCGAAGATTAAACTATCGTTTGAAGCAATTAGGTGGTTCGGGTGCATATTTAAGCATAAAGGCCATCATATAAACGTGGAGATGGAAAACGTGGAACCACGATTCGAATGCGACGACGAAATCAACACGTGCGTCATTTATTTTGGCAATGACATGTGCGAGGAGGAAAGTACCATCGTGTTAAGCGCTCTCGCGAATGATTACCAAGGCTATGACAAGTTCATCGTCGTCATCCCCGATCCGTTCGAAGTTTGCGAGTCTTTTCGAATCCAGATACACAGGTACATCCTTGCAAAAAGAAAAACTGATCCAAGCTTCCGCATCGCGGTCGTCACGACGTTGCTTAAGGTCATCGGGTATGAACGATTTGCCAAGACGGTCATAGGTATGATCGAGCGAGAACAGATCTTCGACACGCTGGATGAAGCTATCGAATGGATTAAGAATGAATGATAGTTTGTCGAGGAATTGCCACGCATTTCCTGATCACGAGGCATGAAAAAACATGAAAATCACGCGAATCAAGCAATCGTGCTTCATCATCGAGAGTGAAAGTGGCACGATTATTATCATAGATCCGTATCAAATTCCGGAAGGTACCGTGAAAGCAGATATCGTCTTGACCACGCATGACCATCCTGATCATTACGATGCGGGTTCGCTGGCAAGGATCAAGAAGGATGAAACTATCGTGGTATGCCCGGCATCATGCAAGAAAATTATCAAGAAATGGAATGCAAGGGGACTCGCCGTTGGCGAAACTCTTGACGCGGCGGGCATTACCATTAAGGCAGTACCGGCTTACAATAAAAAGAAGCCTTTTCATTCTCGCGGGAAGCATTACCTCGGATATATCATGTCTATCGACGAAAAATCCTTGTACCATGCTGGTGATACCGATTTCATCGAGGAAATGAAGGACATTCACTCGCCCGATGTGGCATTCATCCCGATAGGCGGTTTTTTCACCATGAGCGCGGGTGATGCCATCGAGGCGATCAAGGTCATCAAGCCGGTTACATTAATCCCGATGCACGAGATCAAGCAAGACCTCGCGGCCTTTGCTGCAGAAGTGCAATCGGAGGTTCCCGACGTCAAGGTATGCGCTTTGCAAGCAGGCGAATCGATGACGATATGAATCTCCAATGTATGCAATCAAAAAAGGAGACGAAGTAATTTCTTTGATCATTTTTCATTTTCTTGGGTGCTCTTGGGTGAAAGCTCGGCTTCCATCTTGGCCTGGACCTGGGACAAGATCAAGACGCCGGCGAGACACGCGATGATGCCGATGACGAGCACCGGTATTGTTGGTTCCATGAAGATGAAGAATCCTGCAAACACTGGCAAGATGAAACTGATGCTCATCCAAACCGGTATCACGAACGTGAGCTTGCCACTATTCACAGCGGGGATGACCGAGGCGAAGTACAGGATCAAGAAAATGGCAGCGCCCCACGCGAGCATTGATTCGAGGACGAGATCATTATGCAAGATGCCGAATACGACCCTCATGTCAAGGTGAAGATCGAGAAATCCACTGTTGATCGGTGGATTCTGTAATGTGATTGCAAGTGCCCGGATCAAGATCGCGGCAAGGCCCATGGAGAGGCCGGCGATGAAGGATAGCGAAATGGCTCTTTTTTTCATGAATAATAGGACGATGCAAGCGATATACGCGCATACCATTATCACGCCGAGGATGACCAAGCCTTGAAGGATCTGGGCATTTGGTGGATTATCTATGTAGACCGGTGGCGTGAAAGCGATGGCGAAAATCCCTCCAATGAGCAAGCAAACTCCGATGATCTCGCGTTTCCCGAGCTTTTCATGCAGGTATTTCATGCCGAGGAACACGATGATGATGATACCGGTATTCGCGATCGGTTGCGTTATTGTTAAATAGCCAATATCGAGAGCGTAGACATACAACGGAATCCGGATCACGACGCACAAGAATCCCGCCAACCATTTCTTGTTTCTAATCGCAGCAAGCAAGAACTTGATGAATGAAAACCCCTCGGTGTTCATCTCGCTCAATCCCTTCTTTTGCAAGTAAAACCCGAAGCCGTTGGAAATCGCCGTGATAAGGGAGAAGACTATCGCGAGTGGTAAGTCATAAGTTGCCATGTTTAGCATAAAAAAGAGCATGGGTAAAATCTTTGAGATCGGGCATTGATACCATCGACGCACTATTGTCGATGTCTAGTAGGTATTTATTGTCAGCCAACGAACTATAGCGCGTTCTTTCTAGGAACTAGAATGATCGAAAAACAACACACGTGAGTTGAAAGCAACATGGGAAGGTTTGATGGAAAAACAGTTCTCATTGCCGGTTGTAAAGGTGCAGCCGACGAAATTGCTAAAATAATATGCGAAGAAGGCGGAACGGTCATTGTCAACGATCCGGATTCATCATTGACCGACGCGATCGAAGCGCCTGTTGCCGAGAAGTTGAATTATGGCACCAGCATGGAAGACACGCGTGCTATGATCGATGAGCTCATTGGCAAATGGGTGACCGATGAAACAACAAAGCAATCGTCTAAGGAATCGGATGGCAAGTATTCTGCTCTTCACGCCGTGATAATGAACTACGATGAGTTCGAGGTTTGCAAGATGCGAGCGGACCAACTCACCTTGGAAGCATATAACACTGCCATGGATGTCAACGTGCGTTCCTTGTTCCATCTGTTTGGTGCAATCCGGGAATACTATCGCAGCAAGCAAGGCACGAAGGAACAAGCGTCGGTCGTGGTCATGACTAGCGTCGTTGGGCTCGCTGGCCTGACGCAGCTTTCGACGCTATATGCAGCAGCGAAAGGCGCCGTGAATGGCATGATTCGCAGCGTGGCCAAGGAATTCGGCAGGTATGCCAACGTGAACGGCGTGTCGCAAGGATTCTACTCGGAGAAGAAGAATCCGGTCGGGCCTAAAGACAGGTTAAAGGGCGATTACCAGCTTCAAATGACGGATCGAGCAAAGGAAGAGTTGACCTACAATGATGTGGCCAAGATGGTAGCATATCTTGCATCCGATGATGCTCACATGATCAGCGGGCAGATCATCTCAGTTGATGGCGGCCTCTGGCTGCGCGTCCAAGCTTGAAGGAGGAAGGTGAAAAAACATGGGACTCTTAGAAGGAAAGGTCGCAATTATCACTGGTTCCGGACGTGGTATCGGCAAGGCAATTGCCGAGTTGTTCGCGCAAGAAGGAGCCGCGATCACGGTAAACGATATCGATGCGGATGTTTGTGCAGCCACGGCCGAGGAACTCACCAATAATGGATTCAAGGCAATTGCTTGCCAGGCAGACGTGACGAATGACGAGCAGGTAAAAAAGATGGTCGATGACACGGTCGAGGCATTTGGAACCGTGGACATCCTCGTGAACAACGCGGGCATCACGAAAGACGCAATGATTCACAAGATGGATGACAAGCTGTTCGATTTCATTTTGAATGTTAACTTGCTTGGAACCATGCTATGTTGCAAGTACGTCGTCCCGATAATGAAGGAAAAACAATCCGGCAAGATCGTGAACACGTCAAGCACGACAGGACTGGTCGGTAACGTCGGCCAGAGTAATTATGCCGCTGCTAAGGGAGGCATTGTCGGGTTCACGAAAGGGCTTGCACGCGAGCTAGGTCTTTCAAAGATTAGCGTGAATGCGTATGGTCCAGGTTTTATCGAAACACGTCTCACCGCGGTGAAGGCTGAAGGTGGTGATCGCAGCGCGCTGGGCATGCCAAAGGGCATTCATGACGTGGCGATAGCAGCAATCCCGTTCGGTCACGCTGGCCAACCGGAAGATGTCGCGAAAGCAGCATTGTTCTTCGCATCACCGCTTAGCGACTTCATCACCGGGGAAGTAATCAGCGTGTCGGGCGGACAGCTCGTCTAAAAAATAGTCTTTAATTTATTTTCAGTCTTTTTTTTATCAATGACCTTTATTGGTTATTATTCTTATCACCCGGTTACTTCAAATAGCACCACATCGCTTTTTCTTGATTTGTTTCGTTGATGCCACGAAGCGTCGAATGGTAGCTTAATGAGAACATGCTGAAACAACAAATGCTATCACGTGCATTATTATCACGTTCCTGGTAAAGAAAATTAACATGCCACCAATACCTAGCTTAATAGGTTAACTACCAAATCATTTTCACGATCGATAGAAACTTGACTTGAAATGACTGATGCCAGCAAAAAAGTCGCGGGTTCCCCGTCACGCGGAAAATCTACAAGTGTTCCGACGAAAGACTTGATCTACGTGTTATTGTACGATACCCGGTACATGTTGGACTACAAGGCCAACCATCCGGAAAAATATCCTGATACCATGGTCGACTACGTCGCTGATTCCGTGCAAATCAACGAGGAAATCAAGAACATTGTCCTGGAACACCCAAAACTTGATCCACAAAAGGTTCGATTTTATACCGATCCTTATCTCTTGATGGCTGACCTGGTAAAGGACCATGTCCGGGTAAAAGGCATCTTGAATTTCTGCGATGACTTCACCGATCGGGTGGAACTCTGGTCGATCCCTTCGGTCTTTGAAATATATAAGTTGCCGTTTAGCGGCTACGCGGCAAAAGGACTACTCTTGTCGCACAACAAGTTTCATTCCTACTCGATCGCCAAGCAAATGGGCGTGCCGGTGCCAAAGAGTTATTACGTGATGCAAGACACGGTCGATGACTTGCACGTTGAAGCGTTTCCCGTGCTCGTTAAGCCCAACAATGAAGGTGGCTCAGAAGGAATCAGCTTCAAGAGCCTCGCCCATGATGAAGCCGAGTTGCAAGATATCCTTTCCGAGATGCTGAAATCGTTCAAGGAATTGATCGTGTGCGACTACTTACCCGGGAACGAGCTCACGATCGGTATCATGCGTCACGAGGACGAGGTAATACCATTGACGCTGAAGATCTTGCAATTCGTAAACTTCGGTGAGGATCCCGCTATTTACACGTGTGATTACAAGTGGGATGAAACTCTCCTTGGGGACAAGCAACTGGTCGTGAAACCCTTCGATGGAGATCCCGCGATCAAGGAACAAGTTGTCAGCGATTCCGTTAAGCTCTTCAAGGTATTCGAATGCAAGGATTTCGCCCGCATTGATTGGAAATGTGACGAGTATGGCCAGCCCAAATTCCTTGATTTCAACGAGAATCCGATGTTCGGCATAGATTCCTCGTTCTTGTATTGCCTCGAGCATGCAGGCTACACGCGCCGAGACTTGTTCAACGTGATCATCGATAACCTGTTGCTGGCAACAAGGCGTCCATTAGCCCGCCCCTCGGGCTTGTAATTTTGCCATTCTCGGGTCTATATAGTGTATGGATTTGACACTATGCTATGGCGCGAAAGGATATTATTCAAGCACGGGATAGTAGGTATCGTGAATAACCGCTAAAAAAATGCAAGTGAAGAATTTTGGAGGAAATATCGAACATGACAAGCAAGAAAAACATTGTCATCGTCGGATCTGCATGGGGCGACGAGGGCAAGGGAAAGATCACGGATTATTTCGCTGACAAGGTCGATTTCGTCGTGAGGTACCAGGGGGGAAACAATGCTGGTCATACCATTGTCGTGAATGACAAGAAATACGCGTTCCACTTGATCCCATCCGGCGTGATCCGTGGGAAAACCGTGGTCATTGGCAACGGCGTCGTCGTGGATCCCAAGGTCTTGCTCGAGGAAATCAAGACGTTGGAGGATGGCGGGATCTCTGTCGACCTTAAAATCAGCACGAAAGCCCATGTCATCATGCCCTATCACGTCATGCTCGATGGCGTCGAGGATGCAGCGAAGGGGAAATACGCCGCTGGCACGACCAGGCGGGGAATCGGGCCTTGCTATGCTGACAAGGTCTCACGCAGCGGGATTCGGATGATGGACCTGGTTCAACCCGTGATCCTGAGGGAAAAACTCGACATGTTGATCCCGATCAAACAAAAAGTTCTCGCGATTTATGGTGTTGAAGAAGTCTTAGATGTTGAACAAATTTATGATGAGTACATCGAATACGGGACGTTATTGCAACAATATCTTTGCGACACGGATTATTTACTCAACGAAGCCCTTGATGCGGGGAAAACGGCGTTGTTTGAAGGGGCACAAGGGTCCATGCTTTGCATCGACCACGGGCTCTATCCGCATGGCACGTCATCAAACTGCGTCGCCCAGGGCGCGTCGACGGGCACCGGCGTGCCCATGAAGAAGATCAACACGGTTATTGGAATAGTAAAGGCATATATTTCTCGCGTGGGCGTTGGACCTGTGCCGACCGAACTCACGGACGATATTGGCGACCAGATCCGCGAGCAAGGGCATGAATATGGCACGACCACCGGCAGGCCCCGGCGTGTTGGCTGGTTTGACGCGGTGACCATCAAGTACACTAACATGATCAATGGGTTTGACTACATTTGCATCACGCTGCTTGATGCACTCGAAGGCATCGATCCCGTCAAGATTTGCACGAGTTACAAGCATGACGACGAGATCGTCACAAGATGGATTGCCGACACGAACTTCATGCAAGCATGCGAGCCAGTCTACGAGGAAATGCCAGGATGGGCAACCCGGCCGAAGGAGGAGTGGCGAGCGATGGCAAGAAAAGGGTACAATGCATTGCCCGAGGAAATGCAAGCCTACATCCAGAAAATTCAAGAATTGGTTGGCGTACCAGTGATCCTTGTTTCGGTCGGACCCGGTCGCGATGACACGATTATCTTGAAAAATATTTTCAAGCCATGATCTCATGAAGAGGTTTCGCTCAAAATGCGGGATATGAATCGATTTTTGGCCAAGAAATTGCGCGAGTGCGTGAACGTCTTGAATGATCACTTCGTGCGCGTGCTCGTCATTGCCGCCTTGGTCATCATCAGCACCATGCTCGTGATCCAATTTGCCACGTACCAACCCGAGCGATACACGGGATTTGGCTTGCTCAATGACAGCAAGGAGGCAGGGCCATTTCCTGCAAATGTGTCTTACACCGGTTCTTTAACCACGTATGCAGACGTGTTAAACCGCCAGGGGAACGTCGAGCTTTATCAACTCGAGGTCTTCATCGGCGACTCGTCGACGACCGTGGATCCGGTCAAAGGGATCGTGGGCGGTATGCTTGTCTCCCGCTTTCAACAAATCGTGCTTGATGGGCAAGATTGGGAGCAACAAGTCCAGATATCCTTCAACAAGAACTTAACTCTCGTCGGAACTAAGACCCTCTTTTTTGCTCTCTGGCAATGCGACACAAACATCGCCACCTACCACTTCACGAGGCAAGAATTGCACATCCACGTCGATGTGCTCGGGCCTTGATGGCATCGCCAATCACAATCAAGCTGTAAAAAAATCCAAAAAAAAATTTCTAGAGCCACCAGATTGCGTGCGGCTGGTATCGAAAGAGTTTCGCAAGCCGTTGCATTGATGCTCTTTCTTTGCTTGCATAGGGGGCAATGAGCACGCGATACTGGTAGATGCCTCCCAAGAGATTCACGGGAAGATACGCTGGATACCCGCGCACGAGCCCATAATCCGCCGTTCCATCCTTGTTGATGGGTAAAAACTTCGCGGCCCTAATTTGCGAATATCCGGCAATCATGAAGCCGGCGTCGTCATTTTCCAGTAATGCCCAATCGTTGATGCGGGGGAACACGTCCTTGCTTTCGGGGGGAATAATTCGCGTCAAGTCTTCTCCGAGCAATTCCCTGGTGATGGACGCGGGCCTGAAACCGAGATTCAAATGAAAAGGCATGTAATCTCCGACCAGCTTTCCTTGGATGACGGCGAGCTTGTCGATCTCGATAGCAGGAAAATCATTATACGCCCTGAACCGGTTCATTTCCACAATATGCGGTTCTTTTGTCATGACGAACGTGACGCCCTTGTGCAGCGAGGATTCGTCATCCGCGTCGATATCGTATCTTGCATCGACGTCTGAAGCCCCGAGGTATTTGAATCCCGAAGTCGTGTTTTTCAGCAAGGATTGGATGACGGGGCTGTTGTCAGCGGTGATGTGGACGTTGCTATCGAGGTTATCGAGTTCCTGTACGCAGCCATCTTTCACGACAGCTTTTACGTGGCCATTACCGAGCTCGAAGGTGTCTTTATCGATCTTGGACCGGAAAACATCTGCTGGACAACTAATATTGTCAGTGCGATTGCCGGCATTCTTCGAGATGACGAGGTCCTTCACGTCGCCGTGACGAAGTTCCATGCACGGTTGGAACACGACCTCCGGGTAATAATTCACGCCAGGCTCGGTCGGGATCACGCAATCTGATTGAAATGTGGCAACATTTTGGTCGTCAAGACGCACACCCGGGTCGGGAAACGAGTTGAGACTTGCCTGGAAAATGAACGGATATGGTACATGGATGGGAAATTCGGGCATTATGGCGTCATCCCACGTGTTCACCAGCTTGACGTGGTGATCGGCGTGCCGCATGAAGGAAACGGGGCCCCGGATGCCCGTGGCATCGGCAACTCTCTCCGAGACGATGCCCGACAGGCGATCGACGCGCTCCAGTGCGTTCATAACCTTCTGCTGGCCGATCTTCACTTTATATTCGCAAGAAAACCAGTGGGATTTATCGCTGGAGGTCGCGTTAAGCAATTCCAATTTCGCTGCATGCATGTCGTCTTCGAACGCGTCGAGTTCCGCAATCTTGGCTTGCTTCGCACGGTCCATCCAGAACTCAGTTTCCACGATCTTTTTCCGGACGCGCTCGACTTCCGTGTAGAGCCGCTGGTCGGGATCGACCTCGTTGTGAAATTCAGTCTCGTGCCAATCCGTATCCTCGAAATACAACGTCCGTTCAGGTGGATTATCGTGCAAGAAGATTTCGGGTAACATGTACTTGAATCCCAAATTGTCAAGATGCTCGATCCAACGAGCTAGCTTTTCCGGATCGACCCGCTCCATGTCAAAAAAATTGATGCACAAGACATCCGTGCCTTCGATTTCCGGGTCGTTCACCAGCCGTTCTTTCAACTTGGTTAAGAAGGTCTCGTGATCCGACGACGAGATGATGCCCTCGAACGCGTGCGTAACCGCGGGAAGTTTCGTTCCGTCATGACCTTCAATGAAGAACGGTCGAAACCGTTCCTTCAGCGTGTGCACCGGATCGAAGCGATTCAGCACGTTCTGGTGGATCATCGTGTATTTGATTCCATTCTCCGCGAGGATGCGCGGCAGGTTCGGGGAGTACGCGCCGTCCTGCGAGAAATAACACATGGCGATGTGGTTGAACGCGTCCTCGAGCGCGCCGCGTTCGAGGCCAAGTTGCATGTCGAATTCCGGGCGGGTCATGAGCGTCGTTATAGCGTTGGAATACGTCCCGACGACGACTTCTTGCCGCTCCCGTGCAATTAGCTCGTCCACATCGTTGATGAACGAGGGTTGCCATTGTTGGAGGGTAGGCAAGGTCAACGAGACGTCCATATCAAAACCCGATGTTGCATCGGGATGATCCTTAAAAATATCCTCTATTTTTTGATAAAGTCGAAGGAATTGATTGATGGTCTGCGCATGTGTATATTCAGCATACCAAAAATTGCAATGAAAATGAAAATGCGTGTATAGCATCGATAATCATCACGATTCTATTGGATTTTGTTCAAAACAATCCTGGATCTCGCCAAAATACAGCTTATGCGGCGTAATGCCTCCCGAATCTGTCGTGTGGATAATTTTACACTCGTAGGCGAGATGCGCCCCTTTGATGATTGGAACGCTTGTGGTTTGTCCAAGGAGCAATTCAACGCCCGTTTTTTCGACCTTGTCAACATCCCGCCCGGAATACATGCCACAGATGTTGAGAACCGAGCGCATTCCAGGACCACCAATGTTCACGGTAAATTCAGGAACACCTTCTTCCAGCACGGAATAAGTGTACCGGTCTGGATGAATGGCGACCGTGATGACCGGCCTGGCCCATAGCAAACCTATGGTCTTCCACCCTATCGTGATGAGATTGACGCGGCCATTCTTTTCCATAGATGCTAAAATAGCATCTTCCTTCATGAACTCGTCAAGGTGCTCGTGAAAATCGAGGGATTCGAGAGAAAAAACTGTCATGTATCTAATATAGATTCAGTCATGAAAATAGCTTTCCCTTGAAAATCTTAAATTATCAAGGGGCAAGCTCTAAATTATATAACAATGACTTATGTTTAATGACTTTAGTTGGTCTTTAACAATGGGACAATCCATGGGAACGTTTGCACTGGCATTCGAGGTTTCGGAAGCCGGCGAGTGTACGGAAGTGAATTGGAGTACAGAGCATTTCACCGACGATAAAATCGTGCTCATTCTTGAAGAATTGAATAATACCGTGTGGCTTTACTACGGAAAGCGTATGGGCCTCGTTAAACGGCGCACGGCTCTCCGACAAGCAGAATCTCTACGCGGCCATGGTTATCAAGTCGGGAAAACAATCATCGGCCGTCAACTTGAAAAAATCAAGGAGATTGACGCCCGCATGATCGACCGCGTGCCCGAGGCCAAGCAAGATTACGATGATTTGCTTGCATTGTTTGATCTCCCCTTCAGAGTCGTCGATGGGGAATGCGTCGCACTTAATGAAAGCGGTGGTGAAATAAAATCCAAGCCAGCACCTGCACCCGCTCTTGCTCCGAAACCTGCCAAAGTATCCGCACCCAAGCTAGCTCCCGCAACTGCACCAAGACCGGCTCCAAAACCAATTGCAGCGATGCCCAAGCCCGCTGTTGCTAGGGCACCTGCGCCGAAACCGGAAGAATTATCCGCGGTTGACGAGTATGCTGGTGTTGAAGAAGCCCCCCCTCAAGAGGAAGCCGAAGAAGAAGGCTTTCAAACAGCCGCGGAAGCCAAGCTGCAAGGGAAGGAATCCATCACGAAGGAGGACGAGATTAGGGCCGGCAGCTTAATTATGTCATTATTGCGAGAATTCGCCGACATCTATATCAATAAAAAAGGTAATCATTTCAAGATTGAATCCCTTGAAGGGCCGATTTGTGATTTCACGATCGAAAACGGGGCAATCAAGTTCTCCAAGGTTTCTTTCACTGGCATGGATCCAATGATTAAAAAACGGGTTCAAGGGACCTTTGTCGAATTGCTCAAGTGAGTTCGGAGCCTATTTATATACAGTTTAAAAAAGCTTTTTTTATTCATGGTTTTTATCTTCCAGTATAAATATCAATCACGGTCACGTGTTACAAATAACTTATATTTTGCATTTATTTGATGAAAACTGTTGAACGGGTGGAGGTATTTAACCATTGAAAAAATTACACATCGATTTTGACTATGTTTGCACGATCTGAAAAAAATCAGGAATTTTGCGAGGCATAGCGACGAAAACATTGAAGATCATTCACGATAACGGGGAAGAATTCATGCTGCTTGACACTCCAACTGAATACCTGTGTGGTCCATGGTTCGGGTTTTATTGCCAGGATAAATTTCACGTGTTCAAGAATTGTGACAAGGATAATCCTTACACGCTTATGAATCTCAAGGCTGGCAAGAGCGTGAACCGGCTCACGGTGGAGTATCGCAAATTCTCGAAAAAAAAGGCCGATATTGGCGACGAGGAAGCACCGGTCCCTGATATCAAGGCCCAGTTTTTCGCGGACGTGTATTATAGCAAGAACGAGCTCAACTGCGTGTTTTTTTACTCGATCAAGAACAATTGCTCGCTTGAATTCAAGGACATTCGATTGTTCAACCTGTTTGATTTCGATATCGGCGGGTTGAGCAATTATGATTGCGATTATGCATATTTCGACGAGGAATATAATGCCATCGTGCAGAATGACGGGACGGTCCACGTGGGATTCTGCAGCTTGGAAGAATTTCCTGCCGCGCATCACCAAGCTGGGCACCCTTACGAGATCAAGATCGATGCATCGTCGCCGTCCTTGAATGACATGGTCTTGAAAGGTCCCGATGATTTCTTCAGCGGCCTTGAATGGGATCTCGGCGACTTGGCACCCGGGCAATACAAGATCGTGCCAGTCGTGCTTGCCGCTGGGGATTCACGAGAGGAATTCTATTATTTCTTGCGAGACGGGATGGAGAAAGCTCGAAAAATCCTTCCTACTATGCCTCGAATCATCATGCAATCGGAACGACAAAAATTCTTGACATCCGACGGATTGGTTGAAAAGATGAACAAGGCCTTGAAAGGCAATGGCGAAAAAGAATGCTAAAGGCCTCGCGATTTCCAAGTTGCCCTTGGAATCTTCAATCCATCTTTAATATTATACTCAAGAACCGGCGTAAATCAAGTCCATCAATACTGCCTTGTAGCGCTCCAATTTTCCGAGACTCGCTCCAAGCAAGTCATCCTTGGCGTGTTCCAGCCCGTCTTGCAATATTGTTTTCATGATGTTGTAATACGGGGATTCTTCTATGGCAGCTATCACGTCATCGCCAAGACCGGCGGTGAATGCGTCGAGATCTAGTGCGTCTATGGATTCGCTGTTCATGGCATGCACAATGGAATGCAACATCCCGTCAAATGCATACCGTTCAATATCTTCCTTGTCACATTCCTTTTCCATAGCTTCATGGAGCAATTGCGTGACATTGACCAGCTTTTCCCCGATAGCTTTTGCAGATTCTTTCACCGATTCACTCGCTGAATTTTCCTCCAATTTTCTCTGGAGCAAATAATCCAGGATCGAAAATTCAATTTGATAATGTATAATCCGTGCCTTGATGCTCGTGTAGAGGATATCTATGTTAAAATCCTTTGCGACCGTTAATTTCTCGAGAATGTCTTGGAACGCTGCTGCCAGTCCACCAATGCATATGCGGGCATCTTCAAAGTTTTCTTTCTCGAGATCGGCAATCGCCTTCTTTTCTAATACGGGAATTCTGGATTGCAAGCCACCAAAGCGAAATGCACCTTCAAGAAGCAAGTTTTCGCTCTTTTCTTTCACGTTAGGAAGATGAAGTGCATGAATCGTTTCCGCGCTCTTGGTGAGCAAGATACCTGATAGATTTAGCATCTCATCGTTAGCATCATCATCATACATTTTCTGATAGATTTCTGCTGCAGTCTCGTAATACGTTGCTGCATTCTCGAAATCGGAGATATCATAACTTAACGAGCCCGCACTCTCGTACATGCGCGCGGCGACGTCATACGCGCTGAAATCCTCGAGCTTCTTGGCGACATCAAGGATCATCTGGATCATCTCTCCCGTTTTGCCGGATTCCTTGCTGATATAGATCATCATCTTGTAAACTTCGAAAACCTTGAAATATGACCTGTCTTCCATGTAAATGTTCGCGGCCTTTTTGTAATTGTTAAAAGCGCCTATGTACCCGTTTTTTGCAAGAAGTTCTCCGGCTTTTTTGACCAATCCATCCGGATCGGGGGTGTACGCCATCATTTATCACCAATGTCGCAAATGGTCTGGAAATAACATTTTGCAGAAATTCGCTGGTGCTCTTGCCTTTAACTTGTTTCTAAGGTTTTTAATATTGTATTACAAAGCATTAAATGATCATGCATCGATGATGACGATGGACGAGGATAACGAGATACCCGAGCCTTCTGGCAGCGAAGGCAAGATCACGGCGCTGTTGCAGTTGCGGGCAAGGTTGGAGCAAGAGCTGCTTGCTGATTCTAGGAAGCTCGATGATTTGAAAAAGGAATGCGATTTGAAGGTACAATGGATCCATCATCTTGACGAAATATTGTCGGAAGCGAGCTTCCAACCCGCATCGTCGATGTTGCCGGACCTTACCAAGACATCCTCCGATCGGGAGGAAGAGGATAAAATGCCCGATATCAAGATCAAATCTTTCAACGAGCCCGTCAACATCAAGGACCCCGCGGATGGGGAGTTGCTCGCGACCGTCAATTTCTTGCAAAACAACATCATGATCACGATGAATCAAAACTTGAACTTGATTCCTGAAAGTCAAATATTTCAAGACTTCTACCAGCGATACATCATCGGCGTTTTCGAGAAAGAAGGCGGCAAGATATATCTTGAACGCGACGATGATTCTGGTATCTTGCGGTCGATCAACATCATGGGGAGCTTCAAGACAGAACTCAAGGATCTAATCATCAAACGGTTGACCCAGGCAGTTATCACGTTCCGCGCGGCATCGAAAGCATCTTCATAAACTTGCAATCGACATTTTCTTGTACATTTCTGCATCACTCGCGGATTCCCCGTTTATTCCGGGGAGATGCCGCAAAACATTAAAAAGCAATCCATTTTTTTCCCGTTCAATTTGTTGAATAGAAGCAAGTAACGACCATGGTAAAATCTGTTGATGATGGTTACGACGTGATCGTGGTTGGTGCCGGCACTGGCGGTGCCATCGCTGCCCGTTTCGCGAGGCAAAGCGGATTGAACACACGAGCTCATTCCAAAGCATGTGATCATGACATGTCCAAGATTAATAGATAGCATACCCCATAACGACTGGTACCTCGAAAAGTGTAAGGAAATGCATATAACGTGTCGTCTTCATCGTATGGCAAGGGAGGCACGTTCCTGGGTGGGCCGCGCGCGGGATATGTGGCGCTAATTTCTTGCTCAAGAGAAATCCAGAGAAATCCATTGACGGTTTATTCTTCCCATCGACCACCAGCCCGTATCTGGAGAAAAGCAGCTCCAACATCATCGCCGTGGCTTTGGATATGCGAGAAGACATCACCCATGGTGTTTCATACAAACACCATGTCTAATTTGACTGGTTGGCGGAGTAATTCTTGCAAACGAGATCGCAAGGGCACAAGATCGGGATAGTCCATGATAGAATATATAAATTGATCAATGTCCATGAAATCACTACGGTCAGGATAAATTACATTGATTTCATCAATTTCGGCGATGGAAAAACTTGTCATTGCTCCGTCTCCCAGGATGCATGCACCTTCATATATCGTGAGCTTCTGCTTGTTATCACTTGTCTGGAAATAAGGAAAAACATTAGGGCCTGCCAGATTGTAGGGAAACGCGTATTCAATGGCGCAATCATCGCTTGGAGGTTTGCCGGATTTAGGATTTGTCCTTTTGGTAGGATATCGAGATTTAATGTCTTGTTCAAGCCGATTTTGCTCTGTTGTATCAATAATGTTCGCATCCTGCAGAATTGCTGCAATGTCCAAGAGCTGCTTCTGCGTGGGCACAAAAGTCAAGGAATCCACGAAAAATACAAACCTTACCTCATAACCCATGATGAATCATATCCTTTTGTTTTTCTTAGAATTCTCCTTTTTCTTTATTTGGTAGATCTCTCTCGAGGGTGTATTTAAAGGCTCACCCGCGATATCTTGCGTGATGGCAAATTGCAAGTCCTAATGCCAGATGGCGACCCACAATTCGACGTCCTTGGGGGTGATGGCGTCGCGGCTGAGTTCGATGGCCCAATTGCCGGGAATGGCGATGATCTGGGCGGGCACGTGGCCGAGGTCGAACATGCATTTCTTGGCCTGCACCAGGGCGTTGAATTTGAAAGAGGAGGATCAATAGAAAATCAAGAGCGAGTCGACATGGCACGCGTGAACATTTTTGAATTTGCGGATAAGTATTGGTGCCCGAAGATACTCAGGGACATGCTCACGGATTACCTGGCGTATCTCTTTGGCCAGAAGATGAACGTGTACAAGCCCGTTATCCCGATCATCAAGAAAGTCTTGGGGATCACGAAACGATCAAGGATCGTGGAACTCTGCGCCGGCGCGGGGTGTAACGGAGTGCTGTTGCAAGAAGAGTTAGATAGAACCGGCGAGAAAGCGACGGTCTTGCTCACCGATAAATATCCAAACCTCGCTGCATTCGAGCAGGCGAGTAAAAGAAATAGCAATGTGAGATTCACTCGCGAGCCTATCGATGCACTTGAAGTACCCCCATCTATAGACGGGGTTCGAGCCATGTACACGTCATTCCATCATTTCGATCCGCCAAATGCTCGAAAGATACTACAAGATGCTGTTGACAAGGAGGAAGCAATATGCTTGTTCGAGATGACCGAACCAAACCTTATCAGCTACGTCGCGACGCTACTTTCACCTTTCATCACGCTCGGGTTTGCCCCGAAAGTGATGCGACCCATGGGATTAAAGCGATTCGCGCTCACCTATGTCATTCCCGCTTTCTTGTTCATAGTTCTGTGGGACGGCATCGCATCGATGCTGCGAACGTACACGCCGCATGAATTGGGAATGCTAGTAAAAGGAATTCGACGAAATGGATACAAATGGGAGATCGGCCGCGAGCAAGGGGGTATCATATTCTTGGTCGGATATCCGAATCCCTCTCTCTAACTCGATTACCTTCGCCTCTCCCGCGGTGTGCGGGTTTGGAGCGTACCGCGCTGTTAAGTGACGAGGTATAAATATCCGCGTATGTATTCCTAAAATAACGGTTTTGTCCATTGTTCTCTTCCCCGAGCCGCGCTCGATGCGACCCGGGCTTTTTTCAATTCTTTTCTCGATGATTCATAATCCTATTCATTTAGCAAGATTAGCAATCCATCAATAGACCGGGAAACGGGTTGAAATGGGATGACACGGGCTAGAACGGGCAAGGAATTAAAAAAACACGTCGTATCCTTGAAATGATCGGTCGAGCCTCTCAGGTGCCAATAACTCAAGAAATTATCGCCACTGAAGGTGATAGCGGCATATATCACTCATGATCAAGTACCCCAGCAATATTGTGGATTAAATACAGCTAATCGTCGATGAAGGCGATAGCGCCATGCCGTATAGAATGACCCGCCCAGAAGTTGCCAAGCGCCTTGCCATCAAGGCAATGGCAGATGCGACGCCAGGCATCACGTACCGCGATCTCGCGAGGCTGTTCCGCACGAGTTACAGCGCCGTGCGTGATGCGTTGCGATCAACCGTCGCAAAGTGGGCGGCGATGCTCATCATCGCCCCGGAACCGTCAATAAAAGTCGGAGCGCGACTTGCGGTTCAGCGAGTTACCCCGATTCCCACGCGACCTGGCAAGCGGGAAAATGTTTGTCTCGAAAAGCCGGAACCAACGATTAATATTCCCGAACCCGTCGAATTCGACGAGGAGGAAGTCGTGATCGATCAAGCTGCGATAGATCGAGACACCAACGATAAAATCGACGAACAAGATTGGAAAGTCCGACATGGATTGATCGGAAACGAGGAAACTGCTGTTTAATCGGAATTCACGATGGCGTCTTGTGGATCACCGAGGACACCGATGAAAATGAATTCGGTCGTAAGCACGATTCCCCAACCCGGCGAGTAAACGCATATCAACTTCATAAATTCTCTCCAGTCCCCGCGTTTTTAGGTGCCCGCGCCGCCATAGCACACGTGCTTGATAGCAAGGTATTGCTCGATCTACCGCCAGTGCCGTCGGCTAAAAACTGGCACGCCGGCACTGGACGCGCTGCTCTCTCCCGATTTTCCCGGTGGCAAGGGCGATCAAGCCACGACGACCGGCGGCATTTTACCCAGCGAATCAGCGTAGAGAAATATTCCCCACGTGCAAGATTACGCCTGGATAATGGAATGTGTAACACGCTCTGCATCACGGTGCAATTGCCGAAGGAGGAAGGTGGCTTGAATGGCGACGTGATCTACATCGACAGCGAGGGCACGTTTTCCAAGGCCAAGGTCGCCCGCATCGCCCGCCGGTTCGGCATCGATCCCGAAAAGGCTCTGTCCCGCATCCACCTCGCCAAGGTCTACTCGGCCGTCCACCAGGTGCAGATGATCGAGCAGAGCGAGCGGCTCGTTGCCAAGTACCCGATCAAGCTCATCATCGTGGATGAATATTTTCCCGCGGATTCCCGCGGGAATCGATCCACTCGAGGTCTTGCGGGACAAGTGATGACTCTATTCTCTGGATGAATATTTATATCGCTAGTTGGAGAATTGTTTTATTAAGGCATTTTTCCATGAGCGTGAATCTCATTTGAAGAAAGGCATCCCATTATATAATTTCTATAATAAACCGAGTGCTCGTAAACCTAATATAAGAGTAATTAAGGAGCCACAAGCACCAATAAGATAGTACATAATTAATAACGGATTGTTCTTGATCCTTCTTTTTATGGAATATTTTGGATCATCCACTATTACAAGTTTTTCTTTGTATCCAGAGATCTCAGTGGAGCGTTTTAACAAATAACAATCTCGCGCAACATTCAGCGCCATTTGAAAACTTTCTTTTGATACGAAACCTAAAGATGAGGCTAACTTTTCAATTTCAAATGGTGTAGCGATAGGTGCTTTTATAAACTCGGGGTCTCTGTTCATTTGATCAGCCACCCATTCGATTGTTACAATATTATTTTGATTAAGTTTTTTTTGGCGGATGATGTACAATCTGTTAGAAAAAGGCCCCCAGTGAAAGATCGATTCGAGAGTAGTGAGATCCACATCAATTTTTGCAAAAGTGCAAAAAGTATCAAAATCGATAGGAGTGCATCGGTTTTTAATAATTTGTTTTACATTTTTTTGAATCCGAAGCCACGAAAGTCGGCGTGGTTCATCGATTAATTTCTCTTGAACGCAATATGCAAACGTTCTAGCGCATTTTAAAACATCAATCCCTTTTTCTGGCGAGAGTATTTCATTTCCATCCACTTTTAATAACTTGAGATTTGGCAAAAACCCAATTCCCGATGGAATTGTTATAAGTTTCCTGGTATTTCCGAGATCGAGCTCCTCAAGGTTAAGCATATTCTTAATCGTTTTTGGCAAAAATTTAATTGCGGTACCCCTTAAATTTAAAATTCGCAAATAAAAAAATGAATCAAATCTCTTTGGAAGGGAATCAATTATTCGATTATTGCATAATCCAAGCTCCATGACGTGCCAGTTTTTTGACACGAAACCAAACGGAGTTTGATTAATACTGTCGACATTCGGGATAATTTCTCCGGCCTGTTTTCTGAGCGCAACCAGTAATGCTTTCTCGTTTTTAATAAGCAAATCCATTACATAACAGGTACGATTCTCCAATTGTTTTTTTTGTTCTGCAAGAAATTTTACCAAGTTATCTGCAATTTTCGATGCTTCTGATGTTTCCGATGTTGGTTTCTTTGTTTTCAATTGTTTTTGTCGTTTTGCAAGAATATCTGCCCAGATTCTTATCAGCTCTATTATACTTTTCGCTATAGGTTCTCCTGCTTCCAATTGTTTTCGTAAGTTTCGTAGAATTGGAAGAATGCGTGCTAAATCATCTTCCACTTCCGCGGATGGTTCATCTTTTGATTCCGCTAATAAATACTCTAATTCCGATATTAGTTCCTGTGGTATGTTTATTTCCAGCTTTGCCTTTTCCGCTGCTAGATCCACTGCTAGCGTTGGTGCAGGCCTTGGAGCCGGTTTCGGAGCTGGCTTTGGAGCCGGTTTCGGAGCTGGCTTTGGAGCCGGTTTCGGAGCTGGCTTTGGAGCCGGTTTCGGAGCTGGCTTTGGAGCCGGTTTCGGAGCTGGTTTTGGAGCCGGTTTCGGAGCTGGCTTTGGAGCCGGTTTCGGAGCTGGCAGTGAAACCTCATCGCTTGCCTTAAGTCGTTGATAATGGCGCAGCACGCATTCTCGTGCAGCGTATACGAAAGCCCTTTTGATATTAGTACCTGTGATAGCGACAGTTTCAAAAATGACAGTATTCGGCATTTTCGCGGCCGTAAGCACATCTTTGATTTTTTGAATCGGAATGGCATTCGGCAAGTCCCGCTTGTTGGCACACATGACGAGCGGCACCTCAGGCGAAGTTTTGCCACCATCGGGCGATAGAATGCGTGCACCATACATTTGCAAGAGTTCTTTTAACGAATACAAATTTTCATTCCATTGCATAGGACTTGAATCAAAAAAGAAGCAGATCGCATCGGTTCCCTTCAAGACTGTCTGCCGCTGAAATTTGTGTCGGCGTTGTCCCGCAACCGTGTATACTTGGAAGACAACGTTCGAAACCTTTGCCAATAATCTGTCGAAAAACATGGTACGACCCGTGGGGTCTGAAATTGATTGGAGTTGGCCTGATGCCAAGCCCTCCCTCTCGTAAACCCAAGCCAGGGCGGTCGTTTTACCCCCCATCGAAGGGCCCCAGAACGTCAGTTTAAAAACCAGTGTTCCATCTGCTCGTCTACTTGGACACATCGTATTTAGCCATTAAATTGTTTGGATCCATATGGACTCAAGTAATTTAGCAATTCTACATATTGATATACCTTATATCTTGAGTTTTTCAACTTGTCGTCTACGTCATTATAATCACCTAAAGTTCTTGAATTTTATCTTGAATCCGCTATGCAAGTGGTAAAATATGAAATCCATGACCGAGCACGTTTCACATTGCTGCTTGAGGCTTGAAACGTAATCGACGAACTCGTATTGACAATAGTTCTCGAAACTTTCCTTGAGCTGCCCTATCGTGTTGGGGTTCACGCCATTTTCGGTCAGGCAGCTATGAACCTTGGCCCACATCAAGAATAAGTAACACGAGAACGTCAAGGAAACAAAGCATTGTTGCCCATTTAGTTCTCCCCACTTGCACCTGTGCAAGTTTAGATCTTGGTTCATATCTTCGTATGACGTCTCGATCGGTCATCTCTCCGCATAAATTGACAAGATCATGGCTGCTTCCCATATCAAATTGCTCGCGACGATGACCCGGTACTCCTGACCGGTCGCTGTCTCGACCAGCTCAGCATCGTCCTTCTCCTTGTTTTCCGGTCGGGACATTGCACAATCGATGAAAAGGGCCAGGTAAAACCCGATCTTCATTCTTGCGTTTTTTTTACCAAGTTTCACCTTGTATTCTATTTCCCGGTTTTGGGATTTGAAATTTTGCTCGATCCACGCATTTGCCTCCTCATCGCTTTCCCACTTAGATTGCTCTTCGGGAATGTTCACGACCAATGAAATATTTCCTGAAGTATTTGTGAATGAAGCCTCATGGAAAACACAGCGGAATCATGCCCCGAATGTGGCGGAGCGAGCATGGTCGGCACGGATCTCGGCATGACGTGCATGACGTGTGGACTGATCATCGACGAGGGACAAACCTTCGTCGTGCAAGAGCAACTTGGCAAGGAAGGCGCAATACGAGCGCACGAGATTTTTCACGGGAACACGACAACGATCGTCGGGACCCGGCGCGAGCGCATGGTTGGCGCTGGTTCGCGACTCGCGAAACTCCAGCAGCGCATCGTGACCTATGACGAGACCAAGCGTTCCAGCATTTACCACCTGGTCAAGGGCGTGGCACACGGGATGCAGTTACCGCCAGGTATCATCGATCATGCCGTGCACGTATGCGACAAGCTCGTCGCCATCGTTAACCGCGGGACGTTCCTTGCCGGCGCCGAGATGCTCGCCGCGCTGTCGATGTACATCGCATCGAAACGGCTCGGGATCGCCATCCACAAGGATGCGCTGGTCGATGCGCTCGGGTTGGACCAGAAACGGTTCGACCGGTGCTTGCTGCACGTGAAAGCGGCTGGCAAGGTCGCGAGCATGCCCACGAGTCGGGAATTATCGAAGGTCATTTTCGAACAGGTGTTGGCGGCGACCATTGGCATCGCAGGCGAGGGGCATCATCACGAGGCTATCGAGCTGGCGTATCGCACGCTGGCGCGAGCATTCATGGGCTTGCCCGAGGACTCTATCGTGGCGGTGACCGTGTACGTGGCGCTGCAATTGGAAGGACACCCGCGGGCGTCGCTGGCGGCGGTGTCGTCGGCCACGGGGTACCGGTCGGCGTCGCTGTACAACGCGGCAATGCGAGTGCTGCACAAGCTCGGCATCGAGGTCGAAGGGTCGTTGTCCAAGGTCGATATCGGTGCATGCCTGCGGGAAATCGTGCCGATGGGAAGCGGCATCATGAGGGAAACGCCAGTGCAAGTGATGACTGTCGAAGCCCCAGTGGTCGAGACGATACATGCTGAATCCCAAGTCGTGCAAGTAGAAGTGCCGGTCATCAAGACCGTACCTGCACCACGCCCAACCATGACCCGAACCATCCCGGTATCGACGAACGCGTCACCATCGGGACTCGTCGTGCGGCGATTTGGCGTGGGACGTCCCCCGCGGAATTATTACACGAATAGCAACGTTTCATCAAACATTTCACGAGAATTATTCATCGCGGTGCGGCGCGGGCGGGGTCGGCCTCGCAAGAATCCGATATCGCCCTTGCCAATGCACCCGCCTGGAAGGCCATTGTCACCGATCTACTTCCCAGGATCGACCGGGCCACCCATGGTGGCAAGCGCATCCCCGGGCTAAAACACTTAAGATACTAAAGCCCCGATAAAATCAAGAAGGAAAAATAAGAAAGCTCAACTAACCTACATCAGTGAAATGAAATGGATCGCAAGCATCGTGCTGGAAATTAGATCTTGCCATCTTTACTCTTTGTCCTGTCATCCCACGAATCAAATTGCCGCTGGAGTTCATCGATGAACGCGCTCGTGTTGCCTTGACCAAAAATCACGACATCTTCCTTGATTTTAAAGCCAAATTGCTCCGCCCAGTCGAAGATATGTTTCCAAAGCACCTCCTCGTCCATCTCAAGCGTCTTCGCAATTCGCGAGATGGCAAGGCTCTCTGACACCTTGATGATTTGCCGAAGCTTATCCAAGTGTTCTTGCTCTTCGTTGATTCGTTGTTGGTCAATAAATCCTATGTTATCAGTGCCACGGGATAAAGAATCAACCGATGTACTCTCCTCATTAATATTTACTAGGCTTTCTTTAGCACGACGTTCCTTCGCCTCTGTCTTGGCGGAAGATGTTGGGAGCTGTTTAGTCGTTGCCTTGCGCCGCTTCCTAACCACGACCACTACTAGCATGGCTATAACAGCAGCTATTACCACGAAAATAATGATGATGATGACAATCGTGCTTGTGTTCAATGTTGGCTCAAAAGAAAGTGGAGGAATATAACTTCCAGAATAGAAAATATAGGTGCCTGGTTGAAGGTTGGCAGAAAACGGCACTGTGGTATCAGTTGAAGATGGAAAAAAACACACGTTTCCGTTCCAAGAAAGATAATATATTTGAATAGACGTATTTGATGTCACAGTTTCAGGAACATCTATCGTTATCCACGATGCACTCTTTACGTTTCCTCCATCTATATATGCAGGTACTCCACTCGTAGTAAGTTTAGGTATTAAATAAATTCCAGCACTTAATCCACCAATACCTCCTCCACCAATTGTAGTAATGGTCATGTTATAATATTCTGTTTTTGAAGGACGAATTATCATCGAACCGTTCCAATTAGAATAATTTGAATTATGATATATTATATCAGAACCATCTGCAGAAACCAAATTAAAATCAACATCAATTACTGAAGGATATTCTAACAAATAGAATTTGGATTCCTGAAGATCGACCTTATAATAAAATTTTTGTCCAGGCGAGTAGTTAATCCATGAACCTGGGTTGGTGTATATCGTAGTATTCATAGCTATTGTAAAGGGATTTGATGGATCTGAACTTGGTAAATAAGGTTGCCCGATGTTAGAATTGTAAAATACGTACATATTTGTTTCTTCCAATGAATAAATTGTCGATGTCACTGCTTGAGCATAAACGCCAATTTTTGTTAACGCCGATAACGGATTTCCATTATATGAATATATACCGTACATCGTGAAACTGCTGTTGTCCGTTGATTCATAAAAAAAATAGTTGTTCATCGCAACATTCCACCAAATCTTGAAATAATACCACGTGCTAGCAGAATATGCAAATTTATCAACAACGGACGAGTTCCCATTCCACACGCCGACGTGCCCATCATTATTGAAATCAATTTCCCAATATTCTGTGCTTCCAACACAACCTATGGCAATTGAAGAATAATGATTTGTCGTGCCAGCCATCGCTTGAAGTTGCAATTCGTTCCAACTACCATTTTGGCCTCCTGGAAGTGCCCACCATGATCCGCTACCAGGTGATACCGAAGCATCCCAATTACCTTGCCAAACACCGTTTATATCAACAAGGTATGGATTATTCTGCGCTCCCATTGCTGTCCAACCATTTATACCAACAAAGTCCCAACCTGTGCCATGAGATGAATATTCGCTAAATAATTCTGAATTGGAAGATGGCATATCATTACTACCAATAAGAGAATCGAATGCATTTTCAACCGTTCTTCCATTGCTGCCTTGCGCGAAGGCGGCCGAGGCCAGGCACGCGAAAGTAAAGCATACCAATACCAGGATACATTTTTTCTTGTTGTTCATTTCCCTCGCTTGATGGAGGTGATGATACATTTTATGATCACTCAAAATATAGTTGCTGATATGGTAATGGGCTTTTTGTCCGGCATAATGATGAATACTCAGTATTCGCATAAAAACACATTCTGGAAATTGGGGAAAAAAAGAGATGAATATGCAATAGTTAACCACAGACGAGCGCCAATAAATCGCGGCACGCCTTGATCGCGCCGTGCTTGGACATCATCACCGAGCACGAGCCAATCGAAGCTATGATCGCATCCCCATTGGCCGAGAAACCGAGCTTGGTCTCAGATACGGGAGCATTAGATCGTGATTGCTTGATCACGAAGATGGATTTCCAAACACGTACATGCACCACGGGTTCCGGGGGATGATTGATGAAGAATTGACTAAAATAATCAATTATTTATTATAAAGTATCCACCCAATCCTCAAACGAAGAATCTATCGGATTTCTTACTGTACAACCTAATAATTGTTCGAAATGCTCAATGCGTTGTCTATCGCAAGAAAGATTCACAATGGATACAGATGGATGCGCATTCGCGATTATTCGATTGAAAACCTCAATAATCCTCGTATCGACATCCGGGAGTGAATACCCAAGAAACCATATTTCATCGACATCACCACTCTCTCGCAAGAGATTTTCAAATATTTGGCTTGTAGTATCTCCTGAATATTGTTTATTTGGTTTAGGAGGTATTATTGCGAACTCAAGATCTGGCTCATCGTCATTACCGTGCCTTCTACATGAAGGCATCTGATCTTGATTCAAGTTATAAGATGGTATTTCCGTGTAATAATAGGCTAAGCAATCGACGCAGAACAACCAGTTTAAAGAACCATGAGGCTTGAGAAATAATGGGGTATCCGTTGTTGCACGAGAAATGATTTGAGAAGGATTATCCACATCATAAAGGTCAATCCCATAATTAGGGATGCCATTATATTTTGCTTCGATGCTCTTATCAAGTAAAGTATCATAATTCAACGAGACGAAAATATCATTATTGCTTGTCCAATCCACAAATGTCCGGTAATATTCCGTCGTACCCGTGTCTCTTTCAATACTTTCTAATGATGTCGTGATTGCACGGACGATAACATTAATTAAAGTCGGTGTCCATCGATTCGACGAACCCAGATGGACCGTTATTAAAATTCGAACTAGAAGTCCCGAATAGCATTGCTCAGCGGCACGGGGCGACGCCGCACATTGATGGATCGATGTTGCTGTGCAGTAACACTTACTATCTAAGTTTCAGTGACGTTGCGGGTGTCACGTTACCGCCAGGTCGTACCCTCCAAGCTTCTTTCTTGAGTCTGGCAGATTTTCTTGATTATACAGGAATCCAATTCGCCTTGTTCCGCAGGCTCGATAACATCATCATCGGCGCGAATAATCTCCGGTTGGGAAGCGTTCGTGGTCTTCAAAGGCTCCAGAATTCAGGGCAGACGGCGAGTATTCGCTCGCCGATCTTTTTAATCGATGAAAAAGATCCTACTCCCGATCCGAATGTAGCGCGATTCCTTGTGAATTTTCCTCTGTCGGTAATTAGTTCTGGTGGTGAATTCACCACTGATGTGGAGAAGAGTATACCCTTGTACTTTGAATATGATATAGCAAATGATCGGATCAGGATGTCATCACGGAGCGAGACAAGAGCTCAAGTATACATAGACCCGAGCAATCCGAAAGCGGGGATGAAATGGGAAGTAACAGGCACCCGCGTCTCCTTGGGCGATGGCGTCTCCGATCCGACCGGACAAGGATTTGATTTCACGCCCGATTCCATCGTGACAGCTTTTCAAAATTTCGGGAAATTTGCAATTAAATCGGAATCATTAGAACAAGTAAGAAAATCGGTTCGGGTGGGATTCAAGCCATCATTTGCCATAGATTCAGCCAACAATTTCGTAATGACCCTAACAAACGTGATGGGAGGGAAGGGAATTTTTTCAGAGGTAACGACCATCATCAATTTGAAGGACCTGGCACTTGCGAGCGATGCAAATGCAGTTATCGATGCTTTGCAGTTAAATGCAAAGACCTATAACATGCAATCGGTTCCCTTTTATAATAAGCGTGGTTATTTGCAGGGATATGAATGGCAATGGCATGCAACTGGATCTAACCGACTTACAAGTTGGTCCGAGCTAGAAGCAGCTTTTAATCTACAAAAATTGCTCGTGGAGGGTTCGACTCAGCTCTCAACTCTTGGTAATTATGCTCTCTTTTCGGGTATATATTTCACGAATGATGGATTCTATGTTAGTCTTGGGTCTTTAGGGAATTCTAAATATGAGGTTGATATTCCACACTTTATTGAAAACAATCCTTTGCTTCACGTCAAAGGAACAGGTACCATTACAGTGTATGAAGGATCGACCGACCCGTCGTGCCCCGAAATGACGTTTGATTCGTGGTTTGCTTTCCGAGATTACTTCTACGTGAAATATCAGCACATAAAGGGTGCTCCGCCCATCGATTCCGTAACCTTGAGCGGAAACTCCGTTGTCATGACGAAAGGCACCAACACCATCCAGATGCACTACGACGCTCTTCAAGGGGGTTGGATGGTGGACCGAGCGGATGGCGCGTCCGTTACGGATGTAGGTCAAACCTGGCCATCGTATCGTGCGTATGCTGAATATTACACACGCCGGTCTGGAGCAAATCAACTCAGATTACCCGACGCGAATGACCTTACAAATCATCCCTTCTTGTCGGAGCCATCGGCGACCGATTTTTGGCTTCATGGAACAAGTGGCGGAAGGAGTGGCTGGGTTCACGTGCTATATGATTCAGCAACTGGCTTGTATAGATTCGCTAATACTTACGACGACAGCGGTATTTCGCACGGTACTAGCGTTGTATATTCTCCTTTTACATGGTTAATCAAAGATGCACTCATTGATAGCACTGCTGGCAAGCCTATTGGGTATATTCGTGATTAATTGCATTTTTTTCGATCCTTTCATATAATTTTATTCGACTTCGCCTCGAATTTCCTATCTATTCCCGGAATCTGGCACAAAACATTAAAAAGCAATCATTTTTTTTTTCGCTCAATTTGTTGATTCGGAGTATGTTAATGGTATGGTCAATGTTGCTGATGATCATTACGACGTGATCGTAGTCGGTGCTGGAACAGGTGGATCCATTGCTGCCCGGTTCGCACAGCAAAGTGGTTTGAAAACGTTAATGATTGACCGGAAACCGCGTGACAAGATTGGTGAAAAGATTTGCGGCGATGCTATGGGATCGGAAATCTTCGATATGATCGGCATTGCACACCCGTCAGGTGGTGAACTAGCATATCGATTGCAAGGTGCGCGGTTGCTGAGCCCCGACATGAGCAAGGAATTTATCATGACCGACCCCAAGCAAGCCGGGTACATCCTCAACCGGCTTGTGTTTGGTCAAAGATTACTTGCGGATGCTATTGATGCAGGTGTCGAATTCCGGGATAATTTGCACGTTAAAAAAGCAATGCAAGAAAATGGGTCTGTCACGGGCGTCGAATGCACGGGCGATGATGGCACGCTTGTTATCATCAACGGAAAAATCGTGATCGATGCAAGTGGCTTTTATTCCTTGATTCGTGAAAACCTCAAAAGCACATTAATCGAGAACTCGATCGATCCCGGGGATACTATTTTGTGTTACCGTGAAATCCTGGAACTCAAGAACGAAGCAGTCGTCTGTCCGGAATATATCACGATTCACTTGACCCAGGACTTGGCTCCCGGAGGCTATATATGGTATTTTCCCCATGGTGATGACATCGTGAACATCGGCCTGGGCGGTTCCCAAAAAAAAGGCGAATTTTTTTCGAAAAAAGGCGAGAAAATCGGCTCGATCATTAAAAAGCGATATCAAGAGAATTGTCTTAGCAGGTTGATCAAGGGTGAATATGACGTGATCAGCTCTGGCGCTGGCGCTGTTCCCGTTCGTCGACCGCTCTGGAGCCTCGTCGATAACGGCATCATGTTTGTAGGCGATAGTGCATGCCAGGTAAACCCGCTTCATGGTGGTGGCATTGAGGCGAGCATGCGTGCAGGTTGGATCGCGGCAAAGGTCGCTGCGAAAGCCATCGCGGCTGGTGACGTGTCGACGGGAAATTTATGGGATTATAACGTGCAATACATGCGCGGGCAAGGTTCGCAATTCGCTGCGCTCGATATCTTGCGCATCGCGCTCCAACATTTCAAGGACGTCGACTTGAATTTCGGTTTGAAAAAGGAGATTCTTAGTGGAAAGGATATCCTTAATATTGCTTATGCCGGGGAACTGAAACTTGGCATGCTCGATGCATTGACGCGCGTGTTTCGTGTTGGCCTGCTTGATTCTTTGACTCACGCTACCCTGCTCATCAACCTTGCTTACGTGCACAAATTAATGACCGATATCAAGCAGCTATATGAAAAATTCCCCGCGAGCAATGACATGGGCAATTTTCAGATGTGGAAAAAAAGAGTGGAAGAAATTTACAAGAAAATCAAGCATGCGTTTTAGTTTTCTCCTTGTTTTATCATTCCCGCGAGCTCGATGATGCGTTCCCCGAGTCGTTTCGCGGCCTTGTCGCCTATTTCGTCCGGATCAGTTGGTTTGCGGAACTCCTTGAGGCCATCTTTTTGTAGTGTGGTCATAGCAAATGGATTCTCTATGACCTGGTTACCGAGGCCTTGGAAGGGGAGCATTCCTTGGGAGAGTGCCCACATCACAAGGAGCATGGACACGGTCTCCGTCCCGCCATTTCGTAGTCCCGACGCGACCAGCGTGCCAAACCATCGATTTTTTAACATGTTGTGGTTCATTTTCATTCGACGGCTGCGATCGATGAAGTTTTTCAAAATGCCAGGAACATTAGCAAAATAAACTGGCGAGGCGATGATGATGGCGGTAGCGTCTACGAGCTTAGCCACGAGAGCCGGGTACTCATCGTTTTGATCGAGCGGGCAATCCGATTTCAAGCAGGCATCGCAGCCCGTGCACGCGTCGATCGAGAAATCGGCAAGATCAACGCGCTCGGTTTCGATTTCCGGATTCGTCGTGCTGATCTCGTTCAAGGTGATGTCAAGTAATCGAGACGATGCCCCGTTCTTGCGGGGGGATCCCATGATGCCGACGACTTTCATGATTTCACGCCCATGTCATTGCTCCTGGCTTTTCTGCAAGGATGACCTCTTTCAAGAACGCTACAGCTTTCGATAATCCTTCGTTTACCGATGCAAGACTATCCTCGTGCTCGATGGATATGACATAATCATACCCGCACATCTTCAAGTTGCTAACGATGTCCTTCCAGATCTTCGTGTCGTGGCCAAACCCACACGTGCGAAAGATCCAGCTGCGGTTGATCTCGTCGCTGTAATGCTTCGTGTCAAGGACACCATTCGTCGCAGCGTTGATCGGGTCGATGATGCAATCCTTGGCATGGAAGTGATATATGACACCATTCAACTTGCGAATGACATGGGTCAAATCCATGCCTTGCCAGAACAGATGCGACGGATCGAGGTTCGCGCCGATAACTTTCCCGCCTACCGCCTCCCGCAATTTCAGGAGCGTCTCGGGATTGTACACGCAAAACCCGGGGTGCATTTCAAGGCATATCTTGTCCACGCCGTGCGCCTCGGCAAACTCGACTTCTTGTTGCCAATACGGTATCAAGACCTCCTCCCACTGGTATTTCAACACGTCCAAGTAGTCATCAGGCCACGGGCATGTAACCCAGTTTGGGGTCTTGTCATCCACAGAACCACCCGGGCAGCCTGAGAAGGTAACGATGCGATCGAGGCCGAGTTTTTCCGCAAGGAGGATCGTGTCCCTTTGCACTTTTTGCTGTTCTTCAGCTCTTTCTTTCGACGGATGGACGGGATTGCAATGACACGACAAGGCAGAGAGCATCAAGCCCCGGTCATCTATTTCTCTCTTGAATGCTTCGATTTCTGCACCCGTGTCATCACCCAGCAAAGCCGTTAGATTGCAATGCTTGTCACCCGGGTAATTGCCAGTCCCGATCTCGACTGCTTCAACCCCGAGCTTTTTTAGAATGTCCAAGGCTTCCCCGAGCGGTTTATCGCCGAGGAGCACGGAAAACACGCCTAGCTTCATGTTCGATTCGACTCCAGATTGTATATTTGGTCTTTAGGCATTTCAATTCTAGTTCGTATTACTTGGTTTAGCTCTTGAGTTTTTGAGTTTATCATCTTTTCCACGACAAAAATGATCTCCCTTTCCCTCTCAACCAGGTAAAACGGCGGAGATTTGCATGAGAACGGATATA
>Ga0209039_10000105_pt1 | contig 73203 bp, 61 predicted proteins | sample BogFormECP12_OM1_FD_188238 | JGI IMG/M metagenome (GOLD analysis project Ga0209039, IMG submission 188238) | Bog forest soil microbial communities from Calvert Island, British Columbia, Canada - ECP12_OM1 (SPAdes) (version 2) | ecosystem: Environmental > Aquatic > Freshwater > Wetlands > Bog ...
CCTGAGGATAGAGTGGATGCCTTTGTAAAAGCGATAGGCGAGGAGATTACGGATAGCTCCGAAAGAGCCTCGTTTGTTGCGGCGATGGGAGAATTTCTTTTTCCAAAGCGGCGGTCTTTTTAGACGGGGAGGGTTATATGGCTGGTGAAGAGAAGCGCGGGCCGGGTTTGTTGCAGAGATTGATACTGGGAATTTTTGTTCCGATCCTTCTCGCTTTCGTGATCATCGGCGTTATGCTCTTTGTCAGCATAAGCCTTGGTCCTGTTCACTTTGTCAGCATCAAGGATTTGGGGTTGAACAGTTTGAGCGAGCTGGGTACCGCGAGCCTGAAGGAGTCCACAGCCTCTCTCAACAAGTTGGGAGAGAAGATGATCCAGGAAAAAGCTCAGGATGTCGCAAGACAGATCGAGATCTACATGAAATCTCATAATCAGAAGTCAATAGCGGCGCTCGCTAATGATTCCCGTCTTAAAGAGATTGCCGTGCAGAAGGTCGGTGAAACCGGATATACGGCTGTCCACAACAACCGGGGGATCAATTACTTCCACGTCAATCCGCAGATCGTCGGGACAGATCTGCACGCGCTTGGTACTAAGCTCCCCGATTTCGTGAAGATCATGGACGCGGGTTTGGAAAAACCAGCCAACGGCTATTACGACTGGAGGGACGCTGACGGCAAAGTCCGACCGAAATATATGTTCACCACGCCGGTAGAAGGGACAAACGCTATTGTTGCGGCGACGACCTACATTGATGAGTTCTCAAGACCGGCGAAAGCCATTGTAGAGAAGATGAACCTTATGCAGCAAACGTATTCTGTGCAATACCATAAGAGAATCATGCTTTTTTTGCTCATCGTGACGATTGAGCTTGTTGTATTGCTTGCAGTGATCTATCTTTACTCCTCTTCGATTGTTCGCCCCATCCGTCATCTGTCGGATGTGGCCGACAAAATCAGTATGGGTGACCTGAGAGCAACCGTTGATGTCCGGGCGAAGGGTGAAGTTTTGATCCTGGCCCAATCGATCAAAAGGATGCAGGTAAGCGTGAGAGCAGCAATCGAGCGGCTCCAGAAGGTGAGAGAAGGCGCTCCCCGCAAATAGGATTCTGACCTGCAGGCTCGCGATGCGATCGGGCACAGCATTGATGGCAGCCAAATAGGGCGGTCCGTGTCACTGGACCTGGCTTCTCCTTCCCGTCATCAGGCTGGCCATCAGAACCGAAAGAATTCCAGTCATAAAAATGCCATCGAAAGTCCCGGCTCCTCCAATCGACGCAACCGGGGCGCCAAGGGCCTGAACTCTTTCCAGGTTCAGGATATCGGCTCCTAACAGCGTTCCCAGGCTTCCAGCCATATATGCGAGCGGTGCTGCATACTGTCGTGAGAGAAAGAGCGCTATTACCGTGGCAATCAGAGGAGGTATGAAGACGGGTATAGCGATCCCCACGCCAGGGACAGGATAGGCCATGAGATGAACGAAGAACGTAACAATAGCCACAGCCACGAGGCCGGATCTATAGAGTCGATTTTTCACCATCAGGTAGATGGAAAGGAACGTGGGAATGACAGCCCCTCCAAGGTTGACGGCGACGATCGTTCCAGGCCAATCCCGCACGACCGGAACCACATAGAGCATGCCGAAAAAGTTGACCATCTCGCCCGACGCCACCTTGTGGGCGGGCAGCTGGAAGATCGGAATGTTCACGTAGCTTCCCAGGAAAGAGAGGATGAGTAGGGCAAACATGTAACGTCGTCCTACTCCTATTCTCTCGTACGCGTACCGGAGGATGCCTATCTCTATGAAAATAATCAGGACGAAGAAGAGAAGAGCGAAGAGGAGTAGAAAAGGTAATGCGATGGGAAAATAGTGCACGGATTGTATCTCCTTATCACTGACAGGCGATCCGGGGACCGATTTGATAACACGTGATAGCGCTTTCTCGACTCTGCTGAGTGGCACCTGGCTGCGGTTGCGGTTGGGAGGTATCTGTTACGCTGTTCTGCGCTGGCTGGTTCGCTAAGCTTTGCCATACCCCCAGGCCCTGGAGCAGAGACTCGTATGATGCGCCGGGCCGTGATCTTTGTTGTGCACCCGCCATATCCCTGTGCACTACTTCCGTATTAATCCGTGACATCAATTGGGACAGCATCAGGTTGCCTTCGGCCTGACTCAATGCACCCCTGTCAATGCGGTCCGCTATTGCCAGCCTATACGCGGTAAACAGATAGACGAGATTCATGGCAGGATCCCCAGCCTCCTGGTGGGCCTGGATAATCACCGGGTTGGAACATTGTGCTGATTCGGCATACGTCTTCAACTCACCTCGGACCCTCTTGAGCTCGCATTCGGCCACGATACTCTTCTCCTTTTCCTGCATGACTGCGAGCTTTGCTTCCTGGTTCCTTTCCGCGCTTTGCATGGAGTATTGGCAGCAAAAGAGGAATAGAGCGGTGAATACCACGAACGTTAATAGTGTGAGACGGTGCATTTGTCTACGAGCCCGCATACCGTACCCGGTGTATGAAAGTGGCCACCATGTCCATCGCCGTAGCAGAGAGGGCTATTGGGAAACCTGAGACAGGCTAGGGCGTATCGGGTACCCATACCTCGTGGGAAGGGATCCAAATGCCATCCACCCATTGACCCGGTACCTCAACCCACTCTCCTGGCGTTCCTAATGAATCCTCCACAGGGCTCTCAAGCGTTACAGAGTCGGCATCGGCCGCTGCGGGTGGTACCAGGTACTGGTCATCATTGGGTGGGCCGAAATAGTACCAGGGATCAGGATAGAATCCTCCAAAGAAACCCCCACCGTACCAGCCGTAGGAAGCATAACTTACGTAGTGCGACGACCCTGCGTAATACCCCCCTCGGTAAGGCCATCCGTGGTACGCTCCACCCCAATAGGATCCGCCATGATACCATCCATGATACGATGCATGAAATCCGCCCCCGCGCCCTCCGCGGCTGCCACCGCGCCCTCCGTGCCCGCCCCTTGCGAACAAAGCCGGGCACGAGAACCCGATGAAGAACAGAACTACCATGACGATGACAATTACCCGTCTCATTTGGAACCTTTCATGCAGAGTTAACACCTATTTATTTGTAAAATCAATAGCCCGACGATGGGCCTTCGGCGCTTGAGGACCGGGCTTATGACTGCCAGCATATCTGCCAGTTATGCGCTCTCCCACCGTCTCCATCCAAGCGCTCCATAGGTCTTGTAGGGTTTTTATAAACGGCCGCGGTGGTTGGATGTGCGAATGCTAACATCATCGGGCAGCACTGTGATGCCATGCCAAGTCGCCTTGTCGACGAGGTCGGACGGTGGAGGTTCATCCCCAGATCTCAGGGCCAAATCGTTTGTCCTTTAATCACCGATAAGTAGCAGCGGAGCGACGCCGCAAAGCTGATGACGATTTGGTGACGGAAAAATAGGGGTCCCAAAACTGCAAGCCCTTAAAATCATTGGATAAGTAAAAGCTCCCCGGGCAGGACTCGAACCTGCAACCTACTGGTTAACAGCCAGCCGCTACTGCCGATTGAGCTACCGGGGAATGGCTAACAGTTAACACCAAATGCGGCGCCAAGTCAAGACAGAACCGGTTCTTTACTGATCAATCAGCCGTAATCTAAGAATTTCTTTGCGGAGATTATCCCAGTTCTTAAGGCATTCATCTTGCTCTCTGGATCAGTAAGGGCATCTAACTGTTCTCACGAATTGTTAAGCCCGACGTTTGCCGGGGGCCGACAGTGCATGGTATGGTTAACCTGAAGGAAAAGAGATGGCTGGGGTAAGCTTCAGCGATATCGAAGATGCTTTTCTTTTTGTGGGGTCCGCACCCTATGGCACCAACTCCGCCTACCTCAATGCCGGGACAGGCCAGATACTCTTCCAGTCGGAGATGGCTGGCATCGACGAGATCGGCGACGAGGAGGTGGATTGGGATCAGATGATAGAGATCCCCCACAAGAACGATCTTGATCTGGGTCAGTCGCTCGTCTTCGCATTCGTGGAAGCCAACCTGCCCAGTGAATACGGCCGGGTGCGTGATATGTTCAGGCGAAAGGGGGCCTACAGTTGTTTCAAAGAGTTCCTCGCAGCAAAGGACCTGCTGGAGGCATGGTACCGCTTCGAGCATGAGCGAGAGCAGAAAGCCCTCCGGTCCTGGTGCGAGGAGAATCAGATCCCGGTGTCGGATTAAGCGGGGGAGAAGCGAGCCGTTGGGTGGAGAAGATATTATACTTCTCCCCGTTGATGCGGAGCATGGGCCTGACAAAGACCTAAGGAGCTTCCGAAAGTAAAATGACATTATTTCTTATTTCATGAAGAATAAACAACAGCCTGTGAACTGGCTACTGGGTCGGTCTTTCAGCTTCCTGCTGCGGGTATTGCGTAGTTTCATGCGCAACCAGGGCTTGCTCTTATCCGGCGCTCTCGCCTATTACACCTTGCTGTCGATTGTTCCCCTGTCAATCCTTGCCCTCATTGTGCTGCCCCACTTTATAGGAGAGGGACAGTCGTTCTACATCTTGTCGACTTACATAGGAATGATGATACCGGGCTACGGAGCAATTTTGACTGAACAGATGCAGGTCTTTCTTCAGCACCGTCAGGCGCTCGGTATTATTGGATTCGTGGCTATGCTGTTTTTCAGCTCGATGGCGTTTACCGTGCTTGAAAATGCCATGTCGGTCATCTTTATGCACCGCGTCAGAGTGCAACACCGGCACTTTCTAACTTCCGCTGTTATTCCTTATCTGTATATCCTTTCAATCGGTCTGGCGATAGTGGTGATTTCATTTATTACGGGAGCGTTAGAGATACTTGAAAAGAGGCAACTCATAATTTTCGGATGGAGCGTGAGCCTTGAACTCACTTCAAGGATAGCGCTGTATGTACTGGGGGTACTATGTGAGGTGCTTCTGCTCTCTTCCATATACCTGCTTATGCCCGTGGGGCATATCGCGTTTCATCACGCATTGATCGGAGGAATAACCGCCACAATTTTATGGGAGTTCACCCGCCGTGCGCTGGTCTGGTATTACTCGAACCTGTCGATGGTAAATGTAATTTATGGTTCCTTCGCGACAACAGTCGTGGCTCTTCTCATCACGGAGGCTATATCATTAATTCTTTTGTTAGGTGCCCAGGTTATTGCGGAACTTGAGCACAAAACCAACGAGCTGGGCGATGGGACCCTATCAGGATTTGAGACGTGATTATCTCAGTGGGTTCTCGGTTTGCTCAAGGTTCACGCGAGGAGACTGCTCAATTTCTGCGGGAGGAATGAAAGCTGCGGCGCATCGCAATTTCGAACGTGCTTCTGCCGGTCTACGCCGCACACTGCCAAGAGTTTACAGAGTGTTATCAGAGTGGTATAATTGATAAGGCGTTTTTTCGGGATGTGTGCTCTGATCCGGATAAGCACCTTCGTTAAACCTTTTATGTGCTCTGAAAGGGCACGTAAAGAGGTGGATTCACTTCGAGTCGCCCTTCCTCCGCAACCCCAGTATATCCATGAGCGTTTCGCATGTCGGGAAATCGCTGCATTAAGCCTTGATTTTTCCCTTGGAGGTGTGCGCTATGAAAGAGCAGGATAGAACGGAAGAAAAACTCATAAGCGAACTGACAGCGATGCAGCAGCGTGTTGCTGAGCTGGAAGAGATAGAATTTGAGCGCGAGCAAGCTGAAATAGCACTTCAGGAAAACCATAGATATACCGAGGCGATCATCGAGACCGTGCGTGAAGCCCTTGTGGTGCTTGACGCGCATCTGAAGGTTCTCTCGGTTAACTGGGGTTTCTGCAATACGTTCCAGGTAACGTCTGACGAAACTATAGGAAAGTTCATCTTCGATCTCGGAAATGGACAATGGGACATCCCCGCCCTCCGAAAGCTGCTTGAAGATATCCTGCCGACAAATACCAAGTTCGATCACTATGAGGTTGACCATATATTCCCCTCCATAGGGCACAAGATAATGCTTCTTAACGCCCGCAGGATCTATCAGGAAGGTACGGGCACGCGGAAGATCCTCCTTGCCATTGAAGACATCACCGAGCGCAAGCAGGCAGAGACAAAATTGCAGGCTTCCGAAACGCGGTACCGGCGGCTCTTTGAGACAGCACAGGATGGGATCCTGATCCTCGATGCGGACACCGGACAGATACATGACGTGAATCCATTCCTGGTAGATATGCTGGGATACACCCCCGATGAATTCCTGGGAAAGAAGCTCTGGGAGATAGGTGCGTTCAAAGACATCGAAGCAAGCAAGGCGGCGTTTACTGAATTACAGCGTAAAGGGTATGTCCGTTATGAAGACTTGCCTCTCAGCGCAAGGGACGGACGGGAGATGGCCGTGGAATTTGTCAGTAATGTATACCAGGTCAATCATCACAAAGTGATCCAATGCAACATCCGTGACATCACCGAGCGCAAGCAGGCAGAGGAGGAACGGGAAAGGCTTATTATTGCACTCAGAGATGCGCTGTCTAAAGTCAAGACCTTGAGTGGTATGTTGCCTATCTGCGCTTCCTGTAAGAAAATCCGCAATGATGAAGGGTACTGGGAGCAGGTGGAGACCTATATAACCGACCACTCCGGAGCGGAATTCACCCATGGCCTTTGTCCGGATTGTGCAAAGAGAGTCTATCCGGAATACTATGAAAAGAAATGAGATGGTGACAGATGTCACTTCCAGACGGCAGTAGAAAGAAGAGACTTTCTACTGCGTTTGTGATAGAATAAATATGTTCTACTGGTTTTTATAGTCATCCACTTATCTTAACTGCCTCTCTTCGTCACGTGGAGAATCTATCAGAGACGAGGGGTCACTGCCAGCCGCCCCCAAAAGAAAGGGGTACCAGTATGGCTTCCGGACAGCGACTTCGTGTTTTGGTTGTGGAGGATGGTGAAGACACATTCAACGCAACCACCACTATGCTCGAACGTCTGGGCTGCAGCGTGAAGGGTGAGACGCAAAGCCTTGAGGCGTTAAGAGCCTTCTCAGAAGAACCTGATCGATTTGACCTTGCTATCCTTGACAATGTCATGGACGGATTGACAGGGCTGGAACTTGCCAAGCGATTCAGACGTATCCGCCCCGGTTTCCCTGTCATGCTCTATACGGGAAACGTTGGCACGCCATCACCCGAAGAGATAGAGGCTGCCGGTATCGGGCGGGTCGTATTCAAACCGCTGACCTCGGGAGAACTGGAAGGGCTGATAAAGGAGGCACTGAGCTGAGGAGTAAAAAGCCTGTAGAAAAAATAACTAAGCGGGGAAAGGAAATGCTCCCGAAAGGGAGCAAAAACAGACATGCAAAGAGAACCGATAGACAGGCAAAGCTTGTTAGCACTTGTTACAAAGACAGCATCGAAGTTCCCTCCACAAAACGACAACGATAATGCACGCCCTTTCAGGTTGATAAGCGTGGATTACCTGGATGGGAAAATAACGCATCCGCAGTTTAACCTCCTCTATGCGCAGGGAAAGACTGCAGAGCAGATAACAGACGGAATAGTCAACGCACTTAGCAACAGGCTGTCCCGAATGCCTCTGAAGCCGGGGCGCGTGGATGAGATGGTCCCGGAGAAATGGCGCGTGAGGTAAGGCAAGACCTTGAGATGATCAGCTGCGTGCGCCGGGTATGCGCACTTCGACCGCATGTTCCTTGCGGTCGTCAACAAGGGGAATAAACTTGTCGGGTTGTTCAACGCCATCAACAGTCACAATCGTCTCGCCATTCCCGGCGCGTGTTTGCAGAACGGCGATGTGGTATACGGTCTCGCGATATCGGTAGTGCACCTTGAACGTCTCCCAATCCAAAGGGAGGCACGGAACGATACGCAGTTTCTCCTTTTCAAGCCTCAGCCCCAGGAGTGACTCCAGGATAAGCCGGTACATCCATCCGGCCGATCCCGTGTACCACGTCCATCCGCCGCGGCCCGTGTGCGGGGAGAGCGCATATACGTCGGCTGCAACGACGTAAGGCTCCACTTTGTAGGTTGCAATCTCCTCGGGAGATCGACCATGGTTCAAGGGATTTATCATTGCCAGCAGTTCCCACGCGCGCCGGCTATCGCCCAATTTAGCGAATGCCATCGCTGCCCAGATTGCCCCATGAGTATACTGCCCGCCATTCTCCCTGACACCCGGCACGTACCCTTTTATATAGCCAGGGTTCAAATTCGACGTGTCGAATGGGGGTTCCAGGAGGCGGATCAGCGCGTGGTCCCGGTCAATGAGACGCTTGTCGACTGCTTCCATTGCCAGGCGCGAGCGCTCGGCGTCGCCCGCACCGGATAAAACAGACCAGCTTTGCGCAATCGAATCAATCTGGCATTCGGGATTACTCGCCGAACCGAGCGGCGAGCCATTGTCGAAGTAAGCGCGTCGATACCACTGCCCATCCCAGCCATGCTGCTCGACATTGCGGCGCAGTTCTGCCGCCTCCTTCCGGCAGCGCTCGACGAAGGGCAGGTCTTCGCGCACGCGGGCAACCTCACTGAACAGCATGAGCACTTCATAAAGGAAAAAAGCCAGCCAGACACTTTCACCTTTGCCGTGTGCGCCGACAAGATTCATGCCGTCGTTCCAGTCACCGGAGCCCATGAGCGGCAGGCCGTGCTCACCGGTCTTGAGGCCCCTCAGAATGGCTCGCACACAGTGTTCATACAGACTGGCCGTTTCTTCAGACCGGCTGGGTAGGTCGTAGTAGGAGTCTTCTTCTGCGTTTACAGGGCGCCCTTTGACGAACCGAATGGGCTCGTCCAACACCCCGGTGTCCCCGGTGCTCAGAACGTAACGGCAGGTCGCCAGGGGCAACCAGAGGTAATCATCCGAGCAGTGCGTGCGCACGCCACGGCCTGAAGGAGGATGCCACCAATGCTGGACATCTCCCTCCTGGAACTGACGGGCTGCGCAGCGGAGTAAGTGCTCGCGTATGAGGCGCGGCTCGGTGTGGACGAGCGCCATCACGTCCTGCAACTGGTCGCGGAAACCGAAGGCACCCCCAGGCTGGTAGTATCCGCTCCGCGCCCAAACACGGCAAGCGAGAGTCTGGTACAGGAGCCACCCGTTGGTCAGCACGTTGAGGGACTCATCTGGTGTGTCCACATTTACTGCGCCGAGAGTGTGGTTCCAGTAATGCCAGACCGTTTCGAGCACGTCACGCGCAGCAGCGGATCCGCGGAAACGATGCGCCAGGTTGCCGGCGTGATTGGCATCTCTCCCTACGCCGAGCGTGAATATGAGTTCACGCTCTTGTCCGTCGCCAAGCTCGAAAGGAACCTGGATTGCGGCGCACGGATCCAAAGCGGCCCCCACTTTGCCGGAAAGGAACGACCGGCCCATAGCAGCGGGACTCCCGAGCGTGCCGTTACGCCCAAGGAACTCTGCCCGGTCGCCGGTTAAGGTTTGAGTCTCGTGGTCCACGTGGAAAAAAGCAACACGGTCCGCGAACTCCGTGTTATAGGGGTTCCGAGCGAAGAGCGCCCCACTAACAGGATCAACTTCGGTGACCACGTGCATGGTCGATTTAGGCAGCAGATCTCCCAGCACCCATTCCACATATCCCGTGGCAGAGAGCCGGCGGGATCGGCCGGACTCATTTCGCACTTTCAACACCGTGAACTTGATCGGCTGATCCAGGGCCACATAGACCCACAGCTCAGACCGGATGCCGCCGTCTGTGTGCTCGAAGACGCTGTAGCCGAATCCGTGGCGGCTGACGTACGACTGCGGGCCGCGGCTCGGCAGCGGCGTGGGGGACCAGAAATGGCCGCTCTCTTCATCACGGAGGTAAAAAGCCTCACCGCTCGAATCGCTTACGGGGTCGTTGTACCAGGGAGTGAGTCGGAACTCGTGGGCATTCTCGCTCCAGGTACAGCCCAGGCCGCTCTCCGAGATGACCGTTCCGAAGTGCGGGTTCGCAAGCAGGTTCACCCACGGCGCCGGTGTCGTTTGCCCGTGTGAGGTCGTAACCACGTACTCGCGCCCGTCCGGGGTGAATCCTCCCAGGCCATTGAAGAAGATCAGATCGTGTCGAGCCACCCCCGTGGTCGCCAAGGGCTCTGAGCGGTGTGTACCGGTCGGCGTGAAACGCGGAACGAGCACTTCCGCCAGGCGGCGCCGGTGGATCTGGTCCCACAGCGTTCCCCGGCTGTCGGTCAGGATGGCACGCGCGACCGCCTGCAGCAGAACGCGATCCTCGTTCGATATCTGGTCCGCGGCTCGCACAAAGATGCCGCCGGGTCGATCGGTCACGTTGGCCTCAAGGCCTGCGGCAATCAACCCCATGATCTGTTCGTGGAGTAGTTGCCGGTAACCGGCACGATCTTCGTTCCAGATCACCAGGTCCACGGCCAGTCCTTTCAGGCGCCAGTAAGCGTGGGCCTGCACGAGTTGGCGCACCAGGTCGATATTGGCCGGGTCTCCAATCTGCAGCAGCACGATCGGCAAATCGCCCGAAATAGAGTAGCCCCACAAGCCGGATTGTCCGCGGCGGTTCTTGCCCAGAACGCTCGCGTCAGCGCGTAATGAGGAATTGGCGTAGATCACAGGGGCAGCCAGGTGCGCGTAAAGTTGCGCATCGGCCTCCGTGGCATTGAGCTGCCGCAGCACCACCTGGGCGTGTGTCCACGCGAGATCGAAGGCTCGATCCGCGAGGCGCCGATCCCGGTATTTCTCGGCAAGGCTTAAGACAGCGTCACGGGTTTCGGCGACGCCTGAGACAATATCGATCGTCGCCGACTTTCCAGGATCGAGCGTGATTCGATGACGGATCGCGACAATCGGATCGAGCACGGAGCCCTGGCTGCCCGAGAGCGCCGCGGACCCTCTCATTGCTTGCGGATCAACGACCGTGTTTCCGCGGCCGATGAACCGCAAGCGGTCGGTCTCATAGGAAACTTCTTCGATGTCTGCCCCGTGCACGGCCATCAGGTGAAACATCCAGGGCACCGGTTCATCGAGGGAGCGGGGCCGGCGGGTGCAGAGGATCGCCCCGCGTTGGGGGAGGATCTCCGTCTGAACAAAGAGGTTGCTGAACGCCGGATGCAACGCGTCCGCGGCAGGCGACGCGAGAACGACTTCGGCATAACTCGTAACCTCGATCGTCCTATGCGTGCTGGAGCGGTTGATGATGGTGGTTCGGCGGAGTTCAATATCGTCCTCCGGAGAGACGGCGATCACCGTATGCGTGTCGAAGTCGTGGTCACGCCACCGGAACTCCGCTCGTGCCTCCGAGAAAATCGCTTCGTACTTGTCCGATTGTTTGAGCGTCGGCTGATATGCGGTCGACCAGAACTCCCCGCTGGCCACGTCGCGGATGTAACAGAACGTGCCCCAGTTGTCGCGGGTAGTGTCTTCGCGCCAGCGCGTGACCGCGATATCCTTCCAGCGGCTGTAACCGCTCCCCGCGTTTGTGATCATCACGTGGTATCTGCCGTTCGACAACAACTGTACTTCCGGAATCGGCGTGTCCGGGCCACTGAAAACACGGACCCGCGTCTCCGGGCCGGTGGGAGTCGTACGTAAATCGGAGAGATCTGGGACGTGCCAGTAGAACGCCGTGGCCTTTGGAACCCGCTCCTGGAGCAGGAGCGCGGTCGCCTGGAACCGCGGATCCGACCCGAATCGTTTTTGCATCGGACGATCCAGGAGCAGATAGGCCAGAGATAGGAGGCTCATGCCCACGTGATGCGCCATGAAGGAGCGAACCACCGCGTTCGATTTTCCAGCCGGCAGACGCGAAGGAGTGTAGTCGATTGCTTCATAGAGGCCATAGTCGCCTTCAAATCCTGAGGCGGCGAGTCGCTGAAGATTCAGACACGCCTCTTCGGGCGTCACCATCAGCGCCAGAGCCGACGCATACGGCGCGATGACCAGATCCTCCGCGAGTCCGCGTTTGAGCCCCATACCGGGCACGCCAAATGCGCGGTACTGGTAGTTGAGGCGAACGTCGACCATGTTGTAGCACGATTCAGAAATGCCCCATGGTACGCCGCGCCGCCTCCCATACTCGATCTGCTGCTCCACGGCCGCCTTGTAAGTCTGGTCGAGCAGCGTGTTTTCGTACGTGGGCATCACCAGGAGCGGCATCAGGTACTCGAACATCGAACCGCTCCACGAAAGAAGAATCGGCTCTCCACCGGCCGTGGTCAGGAGGCGCCCCAGGGCAAACCAGCTCTCCTGCGGCAGTTGTCCCTGCGCGATCCCGACGAACGTGCACAATCGCGCCTCCGATGCGAGCAGATCATAGAAACTGGCATCCCGCCGGTGCTCGCCCACGTTGTACCCGATAGCCAATAAATGGCGCGCCTCGTCGAACAGGAAGTCATACTCCATGCGGGATAGTTCGCTGGATTGCAGCGCGAGGAGGTCGATAGCCGCGATCCTTGCTCTGGCACGGGTGCTTGCGTCCGTGATGCACCGTTGAATATCGATCAACCACTCGCCCTCCTGGAGGGCTACGCACCCGCCCAGACCACTTCCGATTGCCGGCAGTGGCCTGGCCTCAAGTCCTGCCAGTTCGCGCAGGGTTGGGATCTCATCGATGGCGTCAAAGTCGTTGGCTCTATTCTGAGGGATCGGGAGTAGAATCCACGGAGCGAGAAATGCCAGCTCATCGAGGGCGCCCTGGCATTGCCGGATGAAGGCGCGTGCCCAGTGCTTTGCCTCACTCTGGGCCTCGCCATCGAGGCTTCGCACCACTTCAGTAGCGGATGCCGTCAGCCGGTCGAGACAGAGCCGCGCAGCGGTGAGCGAGGTTGGCAGGGAATCGCACGCGGACGCCAGATCCTCCTGAAGTTTAGCGAGCTGGGCCTTCGCTGTTCCTCCTGCAGCGTCCACGAGAATCCTCAGTGTGTCGCTTAAGCCCTCAAACAACCGGGTTGCCAGGATCTTCTGATCGGGTAGCGTGGCGAGACCCGGGCGCAAGGTCAGCAGGTCGGCTGCAAGGTTCCCGCTGTCCACCGTCGAGACGTAGAGAGGCTGCAGTGGTTTCAGAGAGAGGGTATCGTACCAGTTGTAGAAGTGGCCTCGATGGCGCTCCAGGGCCTCCATCGCGCGGAATGCATGCTCCGTGCGCTCAATAAGTTGCCCGGCTGGTATATAGCCGAAGTCGTACGCGGACAAATTCGCGAGTAGCGCAAGTCCTATGTTGGTCGGGGACGTGCGATGCCCAACCGCGCCGACGGGATGCTCTTGATAGTTATCGGGCGGCAGCCAATGATCTTCCGGACCGACGAACGTTTCGAAGAACGCCCACGTCTTCCGGGCAAGCATCCGGAGAAAGACGGTCTGGTCAGCCGTCAGCCTTGCTCCTCGGCGAGCGAGCGGCCGACTGATCCACCATGCGATGGCGGGAGAGGCAAACCAGAGGCCCAGGATAGGTGCAGCAAAATAGAGCGCGGCCGGCCTTGAAAGTGCCAGATAGGAGAGCGCAGCACAGGCAATGATTGGGGCAATCCACATCGTCCGGTAAGAGGCAACGAGGTCCGTGCGCCTGGTGCGATCCGAGTCGCTCGACGGATTCCACTCCAGGAGTCGTCTGCGTATGGCGAGCCGCCAGGCCGTGCGCAGAATCGCATCCAGACTGAAGAAGGCTTCGTAGGGAAGACACGCGAGCGTGAATGCCGCCTGAGCAGAGTGGCGGCCGGCCGAGCCCAGCGCGGCGGCGAGATGCTGCCTGAGCAGTACATCGCCCGGCTTCTGAAAGAGATCCAGAGTAGAAACAATCCAGGGGGGGATCAGGATGGTTCCGATCACCGCCAAGGTCCACAACCAGAGCGGAGACAAGACCGTCCAGCCCAGGAGCAAGAGCAGGGTCAATGCCGAGGGCACGATACTACGGCGAAGGTTGTCGAAGATCTTCCACCGTGACAGCCCGGATAGTGGATTCTTCCGGCGGCGCCCGCCGAGGCCGGGGACACCCGGCAGCAACCAGCGTGCAATCTGCCAATCCCCGCGCATCCAGCGATGGCGGCGGCTCACGTCTGCGCTGTAGCGGGACGGATATTCCTCGTATAGCTGTACATCGCTCAACAGTCCCGCCCGTGCGTAGCACCCTTCCACGAGGTCGTGGCTGAGGATCCGGTTCTCGGGAAAGCGCCCGTTGAGTGCCCGCTCGAACGCATCGACATCATAGATGCCCTTACCGATGAACGAGCCTTCGTGAAAGAGGTCCTGGTAAACGTCGGAGACGGCGCGCGTATACGGGTCGATGCCCGGCTCGCTCCCGAAAAGGTGCGCGTACCGCGACGGGGTCGTGCCCGGCAGGCTGACGGCGACGCGTGGCTGAAGGATACCGTACCCCTCAGAGACACGCTGTTTCTCCTCGTCGTACCGCGCACGATTGAGCGGGTGCGCCATGGCTCCCACAAACTGCCACGCGGAATCGCGCGGCAGTTGCGTATCCGTGTCAAGGGTGATCACATATTTCACGTTCGATAAGGCCCCAGTATCCCCAACGATGCATGAGAAGGGTTCCCTTGAGCCACCGCGCAGAAGCGCGTTCAATGCCGCAAGCTTCCCCCGCTTGCGCTCGTAACCCATCCAAAGCCGCTCCCGGGGATTCCATCGGCGCGGACGATGAAAGAGGAAGAATGTGTCATCTTTTACGCCCCTGTACTTTTCATTCAACTCCTCGATTCTCTTCCGGGCGAGCTGTACCAGAGGCTCGTCCTCCGGCATCGCTTCCGCGTGAGCGTCCCGGAAATCAGTCAGCAGGCCGAAGTGCAGGTTTTTGTCTCGATTCGCCAGAAACCGAACTTCGAGCGCCTCGACCAGATTCTCGATGTTTTGGGCGCTCGTGAGCATAGTCGGGATCACGGCCAGCGTAAGCAATTCAGAAGGAATTCCTTTGCAAAAGTCGATTCGGGGCAGCACGTGCGGCTGGGCCAGTAACGTTACCAGCCAGTTCACCAGCGCCACCGCCATCTGACTTGCGCAAAGCAGTGAGAGGATAGTGGTCAGCGCGAGCAGCCAATCATGTAAACCGTTCCCATGCGTCTTCGCCAACAAGCTCCCGGTGAAAGTCAGTGTTATCAGCGTGATCGCGCCGAGATAGAGGGACAAAGGAAACCGGCGGCTCATCCTCCGAAGGGCTCCGGAGGCCGATCGGCGCAACTGTGCCATCCGTTCTAGGTGCGGTAACCCCTTGTCGATGAGGTAGAACCCGACATGCGCCGCTCGATCGTCACTGCCTTTGTTGGCGGCGCCTTCGCGGGCCAACCGGATCGCTTTGCCTGCCACCTCGCTTTCGGATAGCCGGCTGCCCTTCGCTATCTTTTCCACAACATGACGGTATCTATCGCGGGTGGCAAAATCCATTGTGCTGTAGACGCCGTCCGGATCCTCACGCAAGGTTTGCTCCACAACGCTCATCGTCTCGACGAACTCGCGCCAGTCCATAGCCCCGAGAAAGCGGAGGCTGCCTATGCTGTTGCTTATGGAAACCTGATCGGCGGCCAGTTGCTGGCTCTCCGACTGTACCATTTGCTCAATCGTCAGGCCGGACTCGGAGAGCCGCTGCTCAATCCACGTGAGCGGCAATGCCAGAGCGGGGCCTTGCCCCTGCAACCTGCGGGCAAGTTCCGCGACAAACGAACTCACCATCGGCGGGCTCGACCGCGCCATATCCGCGATCACCAGAATCAGGCTTTTCGGGTCTTTCTCCGCCATCTGGGTCATCTCGTCTGCCCAGTAGTCGGCATGGTTTCGGTCGATCCTGTCGGCGGCGATCCGGGTTCCAACGCGTCTGAGATTCTCGATAAGCGCCAGACGCAGCATGATAGGGATTGCCCACAATTCGCCTAACTTCAGGCCAGTCACTGTCTGGTAGGCTGCCACGAAACTGCTGAGACTTTCCGGATCCACCCGTCCATCGCCGTGCGAGATCGTCTCCAGAGCGATGTCATACACGCGTGGGAGCCCGGCCGATGGGCCGTTCAATAAGCGCGGTAGTTCCCGGCTGTACCCCTTTGGAAGATGTCGCTTGGCCGTGCGAATCTGTTCTTCGATCAGATAGAAGTTGTCGAGGAGCCATTCTCCGGCCGGCGCAATCCGGCGATTCGCCTTGACCGCGGCGGTCAGCAGATTACAGGCTCCAATCAGGACCTCTTCGTTCTCAGCCAGCCTCGCCAGGAGCTGGTCCGGAGCGCGTCCCAAACCCACCTTGTGCGAGGCTGCCAGGGCTCGGCCATGCTGCTTCATCTGCTCGCTGCTGAACAGTTCCGATCGCAGCGGTGGCTGGTCGCCGGCATACTTTTGTGCCAGGCCGTTTGCGGGTTGGCTCGCCCGCAAAAGGGGCAGATGTGCGAGAATGGTCTTGATGAGCTCCTTCAAATGTGAAGTCTCCTTCTTAGAAGCTAAGTCTCAACGAATCGGTCTTCAAACAGGGTAGCGGCTTTCAAGCATGCGTGGGGTCAGGGCTTGAATAATCATATTTTTCATCGTGCCGCATGAGCCTGTCAGGGTGGCCCAAAGGAAGAAAAAGAAAGGAAGGTCCGCGTTACAGTTTACTCACAAAAGGGCTGTTATTGCAATCCAAAACGATGGGCCTCATTCTCCTCCTCCGAAGATTCACTTTTCATCTGCGTTTGCACGTGCAATACTATGGCCGGCGGTAACGGAGGTAACAGGATTAAAATACTCCTCATCAACCCAAGCTTCCTGGCAGAATCGGGACGCGATCTCTACTCCGCTCACCTCATGGGCCCGTTGTATACTGGACGGCCGAACACTCGGATGACACTTGGCATCCCTCTCGCGCTCCCAACGCTTGCAGCGCTCACATCCCCTGAGCACTCGGTAAAGATCATCGACGAAGAAGTAGAAGAGGTCGACTTTGACGAACACTTCGACCTTGTCGGCATCACCGCCATGACATTCAAGGCCACGCGCGCTTACGAAATTGCGAGCGAGTTCCGGAAGCGCGGCATCACCGTGGTTATGGGAGGTATCCATGCCACGGTCTGTCCGGATGAAGTCCTCAACCACGTTGACGCTGTTGTGATCGGGGAGGCGGAGGACGTGTGGCCTCAACTGCTCATCGACGCCCAGAAGGGTACCTTGCGGCGAGTCTATCAGGCGAATGAGTTGCCCGATCTAAAGGTATCTCCTGTTCCCCGTTATAGCCTGGTGCAGAATGACCATTACCTTTTCACATACCTCCAGACTGCCCGGGGCTGCCCATTTAACTGCCGGTTTTGCTCGGTAACAAAGGTGGCAGGTCACATCGTTCGGAAGAAATCGATTGAGCAGGTCATCGCTGAGGTCGACGCGGTCCTAAGCCTCAATACCGTCCGCCCGATAACGGTGATCGACAAGGTCTCGGGACAGAAAAAAAGACTCGTCGGCTCCATAGCCTTTATCGACGACAACTTCGCCATCGACCGCAAACACGCGTTTTCGGTCTGTGATGCGCTCTGTCGCTACCAGGAAGAACGGGGCATCGCCTTCACCTGGTATACGCAGGTGAACTACATGGTTGGTTTCGACGAAGAGCTTCTTCGGGCCATGGCAAGGGCTAACTGCCAACACCTGTTCATCGGCTTCGAGAACCTCGATCCCGAAGCTCTCCGTTCCATGAACAAGAAAATGAATGACCCCGAGCGCTACGAAGAAGCTATTAAAAACATACATCGCCACCATATGCGGGTGGTCTTTTCCACCATCATCGGAGATGACCATACGTCAGCCAGAAGCGCAGCGCTCCTCGAATCCTTTGTAAAGAGAAACCACCTGGTCCACGTTCTCCTCAACGTGCTTACCCCTTATCCGGGCACCGAACTTACCCAAGAAATGGAACGCGATGGCCGGATCCTCACGAAGGAACCTCAGTTCTACAACATCAGAAACGTCGTGTTTAGGCCGCGAGGAATGTCGGTCGGCCAGCTGGTCGACATCTACATTTCCCTCTGCAACTCTATCTTCAGCTATAGATCTGTCTTCGAAAGGGGCAAAGGGCTTGTAGCCTCGATGCACAGGTTCAAGCTGCCTTTCCTTTTCCGTGTGCCCGTTTTTTTCACCTTCATGTATGTCTGCCTCGTTTTTGCATTCCGACGAAAGCTCAGATGGAGCATTGCAGCCCGCATGTTCTTTAGCGCTCCTCGCTTACTTATCTTGAACGGCAGCCTCTATGCCCTGGAACTGCTCATAGCAAGCGCTGACTACGATGACTTCCTCCAAAGCGAATCCCGCCGGATAGGAACCCTGAAAGAGAGACGCAAGCCCCTCAAGACTCTCGTGGAATCTAACATAGAGCAGTACGCGCAACCTTCAAGGCAAATCCGAGACCAAGAAATGGGATGGCACGAAAGAGCAGTCTCTTTTAGGGCCTTTTACGTGACACGCGACCATCTTGCCAGCCTGGGCATAGAGGTGGCTCGCGAGGACGTCGGGCGCCCGGTCCTGCTCCTGGGCGGCACGAGCATACCCATCTCTGACCGGATGGGGTTTATCCAGCATCTCCTCGTGGCTGGTTACGAAGTAGCGAGTATTGAAAATCCCATTGGTACGCCTCTCGATTTTTACGCCGACCCCGCAGTCGACCGAATCACTGCTCTCCGCTATTTCATCGAGCATTTAGCAAAGGACCGGGCGGTAATGAGCCTCGATATTGTCGCGCAATCATATTCCGCTTTCGAGACGGTGAGGGTGCTCACGGCCCATCCCGACCTTTGCACACGTGTCCGCAGCATCATACTGGTCAACCCGCCCGGGCTTGATGAGAAGATTACTTTTGTCCGCCACGTGACGCGGTTCCTCACCCGCCACCTTACCCAGGGGTACGTGAAGTCGCTGATCATGCTTCTCGGATTACCTTCGGCCCCTCCAAAGGGGGGCACGCGACGAGAGAAGCGTGTGCACGCAAGAAAAGAGGCCCAGGGCATAAGTATCTGGATGGCCAAGACCTTAATAAATCTGGTGCGCACATTCAGGGAGGTTCAGGACATCGTGACCTTCAGGATCAAAGAGCCTATCAGAAATTTACAGAATCAAAGCGGATGCGACATCAACATCTTCCTCCAGTCCGGTGATCAGGTCGTCCCTGCCCCGATTACCGAAGGAGCCCTCAAGGATATCTTACCGCCGGGGCACATCAGGATTACCCCCGGTGGGCATAACGACCTCTTTTTTCAGGAATGGCAGCGCGAGGAATTCGTAACCTTTCTCAAGGAAGTTAGAAGCCGCCAGTATTCCGGGGAGAGAACTCCCCGGGCCGAAGAGCTTCAGTGAAGTATTTGAATGATGGCGAAAATCGCTCGATCTGATGCGCGTGGCAGGGTGCAGTCGCGCGAGCCTCGCTGCCACTGCACCCCCGCTTATCGCGCTGAACTGCCAGGCTACGGCGTTATGACGTCCGGATCGGTAACCACACCAAGGTAGTGGAACCGCCCGTTCTTGACGATCTGCACCTGTACATCCTTGACTACCTCTCCATCGGCGGTGAACCTTTTGATCTCACCGGTCAGGCCGTTAAAGTTCCTGACGGACGCGATTGCGTTGCGGATGTCGGGCCCTTTGGCGCTCTTCGCCCGCTTTATCGAGTCCACAATGATCATGAAGGCGTCGTAAGCCGAGGCACCCACCATGTCCGGCTGAATCTTAAAGCGCTGCTCGTAGGTGGTGAGAAACTTTTGTACCTCCGGTCGTTTGTCGTCCCGGTTCAGGTTCGTCACGATGACAAAACCCTCGGCAGCCTGTGCTCCTGCTATTTCCACGAACTTGGGTGAGTCTGCGCCCTCCTCGCCGACGATGGTCGCTTTGATGCCCAGCTCGCGCGCCTGTTTGACTATCGGTCCCGACTGGAAGTAGTAGCCGCTCGCCAGAATCAGATCCGAGTTATCCTGCTTGATCTTTGTCAGGTATGCCTTGAAATCCTTCTCCGCCATAGGGTAGACCTGTGCAGAGACGATCGTCGCAGCGCCGCCCGCCTTGTTGACGATGTAGCTCTTGAAGCCTTCCGCAAGCTCACGCCCGAAATCATTGTCGCTCGTCAGAAGGGAGATCCTCTTGGCCTTCAGCATCTTCACTGAAGCATACGCAGCGGACTGCCCCTCGACCTTGCCGAGAAAGCCGTTCCTGAAGTTGTAGTTACCTGCCTTTGTCACGTCAGGGTGGACCGCATACGCCGCGACGAGAGGGATCTTCTCCTCCTGGAATATCGGTGCGACCGCCCGACTTGGGTTACTGTACGATCCGGCCACAAAAGCAGAGATCTTGTCCTGCTCGATGAGCTTGCGCGCGAGGGCTATTGCATCCTTCGCCTCACCCCGATCGTCGTAGATAACGAGCTCCACTTTCTGCCCGAGAACGCCGCCCTCAGCATTCACCCGTTCGAGCGCCAGCTGGAGCGAGTTCTGAACCGAGAGCCCGTCAGCTGCCGCAGGGCCTGTGAGCGGGGCCAAACACCCGATCTTGATCGTTTCCGCCGCACCCGCCATGCCGACCAAGACAAAGCACGCGGCCAACACAACTAACACCACTCCTTTCCATTTCATCTCTCCACCTCCTGTTAATTTTTTATTAGACCGTAGCACGCGGGCCTCAATGCCCGAGGTACACCTCCTTCACCCGTGGATTGTCCGCCAGTTCCGCGGCATCGCCTTGCATGACGCAGGTGCCGGTTTCGAGCACGTATCCGCGGGTCGAGATGGCAAGCGACGCCACCACGTTCTGCTCGACCAGGAGGATACTCAACCCGTGTTCTTTGTTCAGCTGCCGCAGCACCTCGAAAACTTCATCCACGAGCTTCGGCATCAATCCCATCGAGACCTCATCCACGAGAAGGAGCTCCGGCTCTGAGATGAGCGCGCGGGCAATAGCCAGCTGCTGCTGCTCCCCTCCGGAAAGCGTCTGCCCCAGCTGATTGCTTCTCTCCTTGAGTATCGGAAAAATGTCGTAGAGCCACTCGGTGCGTTTTGCCACATCGATCTTGTTCCGCAGCCTGTAAGCTCCTGTGAGGAGATTCTCGTAGACAGTGAGCCGCGGGAAGATATGGGAACGCTCGGGAACCATACGGATACCGATCCGGGCACGCTGGTGCGACGCGAGAGCGCTGATTTCTCTGTTCTTGAAGCTCACGCTTCCCTTCTTCGCTGCGACTATCCCCATGATGCTTTGGAGAATCGACGTCTTGCCCGCCCCGTTTGCGCCGATGATCGAAACCAGCTCACCTTTTTCGAGCTGGAAGCCAACGCCGCAAACCGCTTCAATATCACCGTACGAGATGTGGAGGTCGCGCACCTCAAGCAGCATGGATCACTCCCTTGCGACCGAGGTAAGCCTCTATGACCCGCTCATCCTGCTGGATCTCAGCCGGTACCCCTTCCGCAATCTTCCGCCCGTGATCGAGAACGACGATCCAGTCGCACAGGTTCATAGTCACTCGCATGTTATGCTCGATCAGCAGTACCGTGCGGCCGTCGTTGCGTATCTTCCTGATGAGTGCTTCGAGGTGCTCGATCTCCTCGTGGCGCAGTCCTGAGAAGGATTCGTCCAGAAGGAGGAGCATGCGGCCGACCACGAGCGCCCGTCCGATCTCGAGGCGCCTCAGGTTGCCGAGCGGGAGAAGCCCGGCCTTGCGGTCCGCGAGGTGTGCCAGTCCCACTTTTTCTAGCACGTCCATGGCCTCCCTCACCTCGGAGCGCGTCCGCCAGCGCCCCCAGATGGACAGAAGGCTCGGATAACGGGTGACACCCCGCGCGACGAGCACGTTCTCCAGGACTGTTAACGTGCCGAAGGGCTTCACGATCTGAAACGTTCTGCCTATCCCTGAGCGCGCGATCAGGTGCGGCGCAAGACCGCCGATCGGCGTTCCGTCAAAGAGGATCTCGCCGGCGGTCGGCGTATAGATCCCGGAGATCAGGTTGAAGAGCACAGTCTTCCCCGCGCCGTTCGGTCCGAGGATCCCGAGGATCTCGCCAGGGAGCACGTCGAAATCGACTGCGTCAACAGCCTTGAGTCCCCCGAAATGGCGGGACACGCCTCGTACCGAGAGCAGCTCGTGACTCATCGTCTTCCTCCCCGGAACAGCGGCGCAAGCACGCGGCGGGCCGCACTTTCCCGGCCCAGCAGACCGCCCGGCTGGAACCTGATCATCAGGAGGAGGAGCAGCGTGTAGAGAAATACGCGGTAGTCGACCAGAGGACGGAAGACCTCCGGAAGGATGCCGAGGATGATAGTGCCTACAAGCGGTCCCCAGAGGGTCCCCATGCCGCCCAGGACAAGCATGCTCAGGAAGCCGACGGAAACCGGGAACGAGAAGTCACCGGGGCTGATGAACTGCATATAGTGTGCGTAAAGGGAGCCTGAGAGGCCGGCCATTGCTGTACCGATGACAAAGGCGAAGAGCTTGAACCGCACCGGCGATATGCCCAGTGTCGACGCAGCCGACTCGTCCTCTCTGATCGCATAACAGGCGAGGCTCGCCCAGCTCCTTGTGAGCCACCAGGAGAGCAACATGCAGATTGCGAGGAAGCCGGCGGAAAGGAGGAGAAACGCCTGGCCCTTTATCCTGATCCCGAAGAAAATGATCCTCGGAATTCCACCGAGGCCAAGCGCGCCTCCAAAGAACGGCACGTAGCGGAAGAGAGCCTCGACGATAAAATTGATGCCGATCGTGGTGATGGCAAGGAAGTCCTCACGAACCCGTATGCTGGGGAGTCCGAGCAAAAGACCGATGAGCCCGCTGACAAAAATTACCAGGGGAAGGCCCAGCCAGAAGGAAAGCCCTGCTTTAGTAGCGAGTAAAGCTGCGGCGTAGGCGCCTATGCCGACAAACGCGGCGTGCCCGAGAGAGATCTGCCCCGCATAACCGACGATCACGTTGAGACCGCAGACTGCGATGGCCTGGATAGTGATCATAGTTGCAATCGTCGTGGCGTACGCGCTCACTATGCCTCCTACCGTGATGAGCCGAGCAGTCCCTCTGACCGCCACACGAGGACCCCGATCATGGCGATAAACGCAAGTGCGTCTCTGGGCAGAGGGATGTTTGCATAGCCGATGAGCAGAGTCTCTGCCATCCCGAGGGTCAGAGACGCGATGACCGCACCCGGTACCGAGCCGAGTCCGCCAACAACGATCAGAGCGAGTGTCTTGTATGCGGGCACCGTTCCCATGGTGGGGTAGACCTGGTTGTAATAGATACCGACAAGGATTCCTGCGATCGCGGCAATGGCCGATCCCATGACGAAGGTGATGGTGATGATCGCGTGGCTGTTGATGCCCATGGTGCCGGCTATAAGCGCGTCCTGGGAGGCTGCCCGCATGGCAAGGCCCAATTCTGTACGGGTGGTGATGTACCACAGCACGAGCAGCACTGCGGCCGTTATAACGTAAATGGCCAGCAGTCCGGATGAGATCTGAGTGGCGCCTACGTAAACATTCGGGAACGGGAGCTTCGCGGGGAAGGTGAGAATGTAAGGGCCAGCGACCAGTCGTGCTGCTTCCTCGATGGACAGCAGGACAGCAATGCTGCCGATGAGAGGCACGAAGGGAGGATACTTAAGCAGAGGAAAATAGAGGAACCGCTCGATGATGACGCCGACGGCCGCGCAGATCGCCATCGAGCCGAGGAAGGCGACAACAAGGCTGCCTGTTGCGCCGAAGAGGTAGAGGCCAGCGTAGGCGCCGATCGTGAAGACGGCGGCGTGGGCAACATGGAGGATCCTCATGACACCGTATACAAGCGCGAGTCCGAGCGTCACCAGGGCGTAAATCGAGCCCATTGCGAGCCCGTTCAGAAGCTGTTCAAGGAAGAGCTGCATCGAAAGCTATCCGCCTCCGGTCACTAAAGGTTGTGCCCACGAGCGGATCATCTCTTCTGCGGCGAGAGCTTTCTTCTCCAGCAATTCCGTACGGGTCTGAGCCTTCCGCACGAACGCTTCGTCGGTGATCCCCTGAAGATTTACTCTGACGTTCGCTGCAGCTGTCATCACCGCTGAGCGGGCCATCAAGGCACTTGCCAGGCCATCGGTCACCGCGTTCTTGTTGCCCTTGCTGACTGCGAGAGAAGCCAGTTCAAGGGCATCGACCGCCATTTCAGCAACGGCGAGGGGTACGCGTGCTGCTTCCTTCAGCGCCTCCTGGATTGCCTCGCTGCGCAGCAGCTTCTCCTCGTTGGTAGTCTTGGGCATGCGGTAAGCAACCATCACCTTGGTGTAAGCGTCGGAATCGAGGTCAACCGCTCGGGTCAGGTCGCCACGCAACGCCTGCGCCCGGTCAATCAACTGGTTCATCTCATGGTCGAGGGCAGAGTCCTTGCGTCGCCCGACGGTGAGACGTGCGACCATTTCGGCGAGACCTGCCGCCAGGGCAGCGCACAGTGCGGCCATCGAGCCGCCGCCGGGGACAGGCTCTGCCGAGGCGACCCGTTCAAGAAGTTCCCGCACCGTGAGGTCTACGAGCATGTGACGTTTCCTCGTTCTCTTGTTGCCAGATCGTAAACGACCTCGCCTTTTTTGACTACCTTTTCCACGCAGTTCACCCCGACGTGGTAAGGAATGAAAAGATACGACGGAAATTCGAGAACGACAAGGTCACCCTGTTTTCCCGGATTGAGGCTCCCGACAATCCCTGCGCGGCCCAGTGCTGCGGCGCCATTGAGAGTACAGGCTGTCACTGCCTCTTCCGGCGTCATTCCCATGTAGAGCGTGGCAAGCGCAAAAATGAGCGGTATCGACTCAGAGAAACAGCTCCCCGGGTTGAAATCAGTGGCGAGCGCAACCGCGCAACCGCGATCGATCATCATGCGGGCGGGGGCGTAAGGCTCTTTCAGACTGAAGGCGGTTGCGGGGAGCAGTACGGCAACGACGTCTCGTGCCGCCATGCGCCTGATCCCATCTTCCGATGCGTACAGAAGATGGTCCGCGGAAACAGCACCCAGTTCGGCCGCGAGTTCAGCTCCGCCCAATGGCGTGAGCTCGTCTGCGTGGAGCTTGGATGCGAGGCCGAATGTGCCGGCGGCTTCCAGAAGGTGCCGCGACTGGGCCAGGTCGAACACGCCTTTCTCGCAGAAAACATCGCAGAACTCGGCGAGGCCGCGACGAGCAATTTCCGGGAGTACCTCGCGAATGATGTGGTCCGTATATCCGTCCGGATCGCCGCGATACTTTTTTGGGATGGCATGAGCCCCGAGGAACGTTCGGACAATATCGACGGGGTGGCACGCGTCGAGCGCCTTCATTACCTCGAGTTGCTTTATCTCTGTTTCCAGGTCGAGGCCATATCCGCTTTTTCCTTCGATGGTAGTAACGCCAAAGGAGAGCATACGGTCGAGCCTCTTTTTCCCGGACATGATCAATTGATCCTTCGTCGCGGACCTGGTGGCCTCCACGCTGCTTGCTATGCCGCCCCCCCGCTGCATGATCTCCATGTAACTCATGCCCCGCAACCTGAAGCAGAACTCTTCGGCGCGGTAACCGCCAAAGACAAAGTGTGTATGTGCATCCACGAAGCCTGGCAGGACGGCTTTACCCGTGGCATCGATAACCGAATACCGAACAGAGTCGATGCCGGTCAGAACCTCGTCGGTGGGACCTACTCGGGTGATAATTCCGTTGTCGATAACCAGAGCTCCGTCGCGAATGATGCCGAGGTCTGCCATCGCGGATCCCTTCTTCGCGGCGAATCCGCTGACGGTCACCAATTCTTCCGCATTCCTGATGATAAGATTACCGCCCATCTTTGTCATTCCATCAATCTCTGCTCCAGCACCTGCTCAATGCTGAAGTGTTCGAGACCCATATAGTAAGCCGCCGCGTCAACCAGGGCCGCCATCGGCACCATACCGACGATCTCACTCCCCACTATGTTTACGCCACACCGGTGCGCTTCAGTGCGGATCAGCTCCACTACGCGGTAGAGCGGCGTTCGGGTGAAATCGGTCATGTTCATCGAGACCTGGACCATGCCGCGCGTCTTCAGATCAACGCCGATGGCCTTGCAGTAACGCAAGCCGCCGCTCTGATGACGGACCGCTTTTGCGATTGCGTTCGCAATCTCCATGTTGTCCGTACCGAGGTTCACATTGAACGCAACGAGCGGCATCCGGGCTCCAACCGCAACCACACCAGCGCTCGGGTGAGGCACAGCCTCCCCAAAGTCTGGTTTCCACTCAGGCAGCTTCAGCTTCTGTTCCATGCCTTCGAACTGACCCTTGCGTATATCCGCGAGGTTCTTCCGCACCGGATCAGACGCTGATTCCTCATAAAGAAAGACCGGGATACGATATGTTTCTGCGATTGCGCGGGCCACTTCCTTCGAAAGCGCGGCCGCCTCCTCCATCGTGGCCTTCCTTATGGGGATGAAGGGGATCACGTCAACAGCGCCCATTCTCGGATGCTGCCCCCTGTGCACACGCAGGTCGATCAAGCGCACCGCCGCGCCCACGGCTGCAAGTAGCGCGTTTTTAAGGGGTCCCGGCTCCCCGACTGCGGTCACCACGCACCTGTTGTGGTCCGGGTCCGCCTCATGGTCGATCAGCTTCACGCCCCTCCGCCCCCGAAAGGCGTCCAGGATCTCCGCGATCTTGGATTGGTCTCTGCCTTCGGAGAAATTGGGTACGGTTTCGATAATTGTATCCATCGTCGGTTCCTTCCTTAACGTCAGTCAAAAAGGGACTAACGGAAACTGGTCCTGCGCGTGAAACCCACAAGCTTAGGGCAGACCCTCCGTGAAAGCCTTGTCCACCAGCTTGGCAAGGAGATCGCCATCGGCCAGATAGGGCAGGGTCAGATGGTCGGAGCCGCGTCGCTGCTCGTTGTACCGGATACCTGTCTCGAGGGAGCCCTCGTTGCGGGCCCAGGCCCTTCGTGCCACGCCGCCCATCACGTCCCACAGGACAGCCTGGCGGACGATCTCGTCGACCCGAGCGCTTCCATCCAGCACCAGACCGTACCCGCCGTTGATCGCCTTGCCAATGCCGACCCCACCGCCGTTACTGAGCACCACCATGCTCATGCCCCGGGCCACGTTTCCTGCGAAGCACTGGACAGCCATCTCCGCCATGACGTTACTGCCATCCTTGATGTTCGCTGTTTCCCTGAAGGGCGAATCTACGCCGCCCGCGTCGTGGTGATCGCGGCCGAGCATGACCGGACCTATCTCACCGTTCCTCACCAATTCATTGAATTTAAGGGCAATGCGCATCCGACCCTCAGCGTCCTGGTAAAGGATCCGTGCCTGCGTCCCCACCACCAGCCTGTTCTTTTCGGCATCTCTGATCCATGCGTAGTTGTCCCTGTCCTGGAAGCTGCGGTTGGGATCAATGCACTCCATTGCCGCTTGGTCGGTCTTGCGCAGGTCATCGGGCTTGCCGCTCAGGCAGACCCAGCGAAAAGGGCCATAACCGTAATCAAAAAGAAACGGCCCCATGATATCTTCGACATAGGAGGGAAAGATAAAACCATCCCGCGTATCCCGGCCGTTCCTGCATATCTCTGTCCCGCCTGCATCATAGACAGCCTTCATGAAACTGTTACCGTAATCGAAAAAGTAGGTCCCCCGTTCGACCAGGGCCTTGATCAACACAAAATGGTGCAGGAGCGACCGGTTTACCATGTCCCGGTAGATGGAAGGCTCAGTTCTCAGAAGCTGCGTCCTTTGGTCGTACGTCAAGCCCTGAGGACAGTAACCCCCTTCGTAGGGTGCATGGCACGATGTCTGGTCGCTGAGAAGCTCGATGTGCACGTTGTTGTTTACAGCATACTCGAGGAGGTCGACGATGTTGCCGTAGAATGCGATCGAGATCGTTTTCTTCTTTGCCATGTGTTCGAAGGCAATGCGGAAGGCTTCAGCCGGCGTTTCGACGGTACGGCTGATCCAGCCCTGAGAAAGCCTCGTCTCAATTCGTGACGGGTCCACCTCGGCGATGATCCCGACGCCGTTGGCTATCTCAATTGCCTTGCCCTGGGCGCCGCTCATGCCCCCCAAGCCTGCCGAGACAAAGAGGTGGCCGGTCATGTCTGCGTCGACAGGTAAGTTGAGGCGGGTTCTGCCAGCGTTGAGGATGGTGTTGTAGGTGCCGTGGACGATGCCCTGCGGGCCGATATACATCCAGCCGCCTGCTGTCATCTGGCCGTAGTTAGCAACGCCCAAGGCCGCAGCGCGGTGCCAGTTCTCCTGGTCATCGAAGCAGCCGACCATCAGCGCGTTGGTAACGATCACCCGCGGGGCACCCCGGTGCGAGGCAAAAAGGCCGACCGGGTGACCCGATTCGACGACAAGCGTCTGCTCGTCTGTAACCGTCTGGAGGTACGCCTTCAGTAATCGATACTGCATCCAGTTCTGGCACACCTGGCCGGTCTCCCCATACGTGACAAGCTCATAGGGGTAGAGCGCGACGTCAAAATTGAGGTTGTTGTCAATCATTACCTGGAAGGCTCTGCCCTCGATGCAGCGGCCAGGATAGGCGTCAATGGGATTTCCCTTGATCTGTCCGGAAGGTCTGAAACGGTATGCATAGACGCGCCCCATGGTGAGGAGCTCGTCGAGGAACTCGGGCGCGAGCTTTGCGTGCCAGCGCTCCGGCACATAGCGCAGCGCGTTCTTTAGCGCAAGAACCGTTTCTGCACGGTCGAGCGTGAATCTTCTCTTCGGGGCCCTCCGTATACCTTCCGCAAACGAGGGCATGGGCGGAAGGTCCTCGACCACCGCATCCAATCGCAGGGTCATAGCCTTTGCGATCTGGTCGTTTGTAACCATGCGTCCCCTCCACACAAAGCGATACCCAATCTTTGTTTTGGACCCACAAGGAGCGTCTTGGCAAGACGAGATGATTGATGCTCTGACAGGCGGAACAGTACCGCATGCATAGCGGAAAGGGGTCGCCCGCCGGACCTCACCTTGCCCCATGCTATTCTATCATAGTCGAAGTTAGATTTGGTATTAATGAGGGTACTTCTCTGCGCCGTACCTGTGTGCAGCGGAGCTGGCCTAACGCGGGCCAATCATGTCACGTGTTTTTTTGGGCGGTTTGCCGGGAAAAAAGAAGGGCAGGCCAGTCAAGCTGGGGGGTCGGGGATTGGGCTATTTCCGGCCTGCCCGAGCACCGCATCTTGTGGGGAAGAGTGGCGGCGCAAACCCGATATCTTTGTCTTCTAACACGAATGTAAGGATGGTTGTCTTGGCTGTCAAGGGCCAGATGTGAATTATTGATTTTGTCTGATCGCAAGCATTATCTGGTTGTGCAGCGCCCGCAAATAGTTGAGGTGAGCAGCCGAGACGCTTTCAGCATACGCCGGGTCTCCCTCAAGATAGACAAGCCCGATGGGTTTACTGTTAACAACAATAGGCAGAAGAATCAGGAGGAGGGGACGGGGTAATCTCTCGGAGAACCACTGCGGAATAAGCCGTTTAATATCCTCTCTGCTGGTATCACCAATGAAAAGTGCCCGTTGTTTTTCTATCGCAAGGTTGAAGATATCGATATCACCGTCGTTTCCCACTGGTATCTTGAACCATGTGCGGAGCGCTTCCGTAGAATCGCCGAAGGTGAGCCTGAGATTCATGACGGGCTGTTTTGTGTCCTTGATGAAGAGAAGCGTCTTTTCAAGGCCCGAAAATTTCATGCTCCTGAACATGGTTTCGATGACTATCCTGAATATGTCGTTGTGGGAGTAGTTATCCAGGATGGCGTTAGTAATGTCCTTCATGCCGTCTGCGAATACCGTCTCAGGGTTCGTGACGCCCTCGCCCCCTGATTCCTCTCTGCGGGCAGCCTGAGCGTCAAGATCGTATGTAAGTGACAGGCTTTGACGTTCCGGTGGCGAGGCCTTAATTGTATGGCCTGACAGTGAATCACCCAGTGCGGACTTCTGAAAGTCGAGGCCGTAGGCGTCACAGTATTTTATTGCCTCCTTATTCGTCTCAGGAATGATCGTATCAATCGCGTCGCTCAGTTTCTCGAACTGCTTTCCGTACAGCTCAATGAGGCACTTGATCTGCGTTTTCTTGTCATCGCTGGCTGTTTCCATGATATCAGTAATTCTACTGGAGATGGCGGAAATGTAGTGAAGCTTATCCATCGGGCCGGGGTTCGTCATGATTTCCGCGCTATGAACTCTTTTCATGCAGTACACAATCATATCCGGGAGAGACCATTCCTTGGCTATAGTCATGCCTATTTCCTGGTAGGTTGTCTTTGAGAGCGCTCTTTCACCTGACCTGCTATCTTCGTGCCGGTCTTCCGATGAACTCTTTCCCGCCTGGCTCACATCTTCGGGGCTGTAATAGGCAATGAGTATCTCACCGAGGTTATGAAAGAGTGAACAGATAAAGCTCTCTTCTGAGTTCGCATAACCGACCTTGTTAGCCACTTTTCGTCCCAGAATGCCAGCGTAGACAGCCTTTGCCATCAGGTTGATAAGAAGATTCGAGTTCTTTTTTTGCAATTTGTCGAAGAGGGTGAGAGTAAGGGCTATGTTTCTCAGGTTTTCGAGGCCCAAAAGGATGATGGCGCGCGAGATGGTTGTGACCTCACCAAACCGCATGTAAAAGACACTGTTAAGCAGTTTGAGGATTTTAGTCGTCAACCCGAAGTCGGTAAGGATGATATTGGCGAGTTCGCCGATAGATGTTTCACTCGCGGTTGTGAGCCTGGTGATAAGACTAACCTTAGCTGATGTGGCAGGAAAGTCCTCGCCTTTGCGTATACGATCGAGAACCCTGTCCCTGGGCGTAGCGCTCGGCTCGGCCGTTTCGAGATAGTTCTCTAGCGGTAACGCTCCTCCCTGCTCACCCATACCTTATCATCGTCCTAAACGGCTGAAACTTAATAGGGCAGGGGGGCAAACGATGAGTAACCAGTGATCAGTGACCAGTGATCAGTGGCAAAAGCAGTTATCAGTTATCAGTTTCTGTTTATTGAGCGCTGGTGACTGATTACTGGTCACTGATTACCGATCACTGTTTACCCGCATCACGGGTCTGTTGACTGCCTTTACCAGTTAGCTTAGAATGGGGCGCCATGGTTCTGATTCATCCTCCTGTTGCCAAGGCGTGCGAGCCGCCGGCTGGCATCCCAAAATTGGCGGGATTCCTGGACGCCAACAATGTCGAGTGCCTCCTTCTTGACCTAAATCTCGAAGAAACTCTACACCTATTGGGAACCAGGGTTATGCAAACAGACACCTGGACCAAGAGGGCGGTGCGCAACCTCCCACGGAACCTTGATGCGCTGCGGGATTGGCATCTTTATCAGAACCCTGACCGATACAAACGGGCAGTCATGGATCTTAACCGGATCGTGACAGTTCATGGTCAGAGGTTTGGTGCCCGCCTGAGCCTTGCCGACTATCGGCACGATAAACGTTCACCCTTGCGAAGTGACGACCTCCTATACTGTGCTGAACATGCGGATACAGATCCCTACTGTGCTCTTTTTTCTGACAGGCTGCGCGATGTCGCAGGGAGAGTATCAGACGGAGTCATTGGTTTTTCCCTCAACTACCTCAGTCAGGCGCTTCCCACTTTTTCCATGCTGGGGTTCCTGCGGCGGGAGTTTCCATCAATGAGACTGGTCCTTGGGGGTGGCCTTGTTACATCCTGGCTACAAAAGCAGGACTGGGAGAATCCGTTCGCAGGTCTCGTAGACGACATGGTTTGCGGGCCGGGAGGATATCCTCTGCTCAGACTGGCAGGAAAAAGTCTAATTTCATCTGATAACGCGTTGCCGCGATTCTCTGATTTGCCGTTAGGGCAGTATCTATCGCCCGGCCTGATCGTGCCCTATGCGGCCTCCTCCGGATGCTACTGGGGCCGTTGTTCCTTTTGCCCGGAACGCACGGAAGGCAGTGACTACTGCCCGTTTCCGCCTCACCGTGTTCTGACGCACCTCGAGCGTCTGGCTGCTGAATTGAAGCCGGCACTCTTCCACCTTGTGGACAACGCCATCAGTCCAACTCTCATGGAACGGATGTCGCAGGAAGGGAGCGCGAGCCGGATCATTGCTGATGGCTCAGTTACGCCGTGGTATGGCTTTGCTCGTGTTACCCGGCATTTGACCGATCCCGATTTTTGCAAGGGGCTCGCAGCATCCGGGTGTGTGATGCTGAAGCTCGGTGTTGAATCGGCTGACCAGGATGTGCTCGATGCGATGCAGAAAGGGCACGACGTGGAGACGGCACGTCTCACCCTCGGTGCGCTGAAAAGAGCCGGAATCTCTACGTTCGTCTACCTCCTTTTGGGCACGCCTCAGGAAACAGAGGTTTCGGCGCGCGCGACGCTGGAGTTTGTGGTCCGGGAAAGTGCGCACATCGACTTTCTCAACTTGGCCCTGTTCAACCTTCCTATCGCCAGTCCCGAGGCAAATCTCTTACGGATCAGGCCTTTTTTTGATGGAGATCTTTCTCTTTACACCGACTTCGTGCATCCGGCTGGATGGGAGAGGCGTAGAGTGCGTCAGTTTCTGGAGGGTGAGTTCAGGCGCCATCCGGCCGTGCAAAAGATTCTCAGGAATAATCCGCCGTTTTTTACATCCAATCATGCGCCTCTGTTCGCGCTGGCGCAACAAGATCGCTACCTGCGGTAGCTTGAGGACCATCCCGCCTGCGGCACGATTCGAGAGCGGCCTCGCTTAAGGACCGGCTCTGACGAGTCTTAAGGACCGGGAGCTGCGCTCCCTTGAGGCCCGTCGCCTGTGGCGACTTAAGGCAGTTGCTTGCAGCCTCAAACGCTAGCGCTCCTCAAGGCCGAAGGCCGGTCCTCGATCGCAGTGATCCTCAAGCGCAGCGGTAGGTCGTGCTTGACATGCTGCGTCGATATGTATAAAACAGTGCAACTTCAGCTTGAGGGAGTGAAAAGCTAACCTATGTGTAAAGATCGAAGACTGGTCGTGGCAATCGTGTTCTGTTTAACCTGCCTGGCTGCTCCGGCGGTGCATGGGAAAACTGGAACCTTTAGACAACAGTCCTACGGGCCTCGCGGTCGCGTTGAGTTTGTTGGGGAGGTTGTTAAGGTGGACGCGGAATCGCGGAGTATGACGCTCAGAAGCAGAGGTAACACCGTCAGCTTTGATATCTCCAACCCGCTGTTACAAGGCTACGGCAGTATCGCTGGCATAAAGAAAGGAGATAGGGTAGGGGTAGGCTATACAACTAATGGGGTTCGTATCGTAAAGTCACCCAAAATCGCGGTTGAAGCCGGCGGGGAAAAAGCTGTTGTCGAAAAGGTTCCGTCGGTCCAGAAGCGCAAGAAACCATCGCCTTTCGCGCGCAGGATGAACACGGACGGGAAGAGCTTTGCGGATGTGGACAATAATAGAGACGGCAAGATAACCCCGATAGAACTCTCCGTGGTCATACCTAATTTAACGATGGAGCAGTTTCGTCAATACGACAAGAACCACGACGGACATCTGGACAGAGCCGAATTCGAACAGATCACGCTGCCGTAACCAATCTTGTCTTGTCACACAGAGAGCACATAGCGACCAGGGCCGCAACGAAGACAGCACTTCATCTCACGCCCACTCGCTCCGCTCATTCGAGGCCGCAGAGCCGCAGAGGAAAATCCCAGAGGGGAGAACAGCAGAAGGAGAGGCACTTCAGAGCAAGAGTGTGCTTGCTCTGAATTCTCGGAGAGAATTCCTCGCACCGCATCCGGCGTTGCCGGAAATTTGCAGGAACCAAACCCCTTCCGGCATAGCCGGACGGAGTTTGCCCGGAATGGTCCTCTCAACCATTCCGGGCAAGAATCTCATTCTCTCTTTCGCCCTTCCTCTGCGACTCTGCGGCCTCTAGCGAAGCGGGCGTGAGATAATGTCTGTGATTAGCTCAAGCGGACCGGGTCTTCAGAGGTTGAAGCGGATATGGAGTATATCCCCATCCTTTACCACATAGTCTTTGCCTTCAATGTTCACCAGGCCTTTTTCTCGTGTCACATGCTCGGAGCCGCACTGCGCGAAATGCTCGTACGAGATGACTTCGGCTTTGATGAAGCCCTTCTGCATATCCGAGTGTATCTTGCCGGCCGCAACGTATGCAGTTGTATGTCTCGGGATTGTCCACGCCCGCAGCTCTTTGCCGACAAGCGTGTAAAACGTGATCAGGTCGAGGATTGCATAGCCGGCGGTGATAACACCTTCTATGCCGCGTGCCTTCATGCCGTAAAGCTCCATGAAAGAACTCATCTCTTCAGGAGGGAGCGATGCCAGCTCCTCTTCAAGTCTGCCGCAAATCGGGACCACCGGCCTCCCTCTTGGTTTGATCAGCCCCTGAAAGCATGCCGGTTCCGGGCTTCCCAGATCCTGTTCACCAATGTTGGCCACGTAGAAAAGCGGCTTGGCCGTGATCAGTCCGAATGAACGCACGAGTTCTCCTTCTTCGGGCGTAAAGCTGTCACTATTCAAGAATTCTCCACGAGACAGGGTTTCCTTAATCCTGAGCAAGACGTGTTGTTCCTCACCGCGCTTTTCCTTGGAAACTCTAGCCAGCCGCTCCAGCTTGTCGAGACGCTCCTCGACGATCTCCAGGTCAGAGATAACGATTTCGGTTTCGACGATGTCCGCATCTCGCGCGGGATCGATGCCATCATAGACGTGTGGTATCTTCTCGGCTTCGAAGCAGCGCACTACATGGGCTATGGCGTCCACTGCCCTGACGTGGCCCAGGAATTTGTTCCCGAGCCCCTCGCCTTTGTGTGCGTCTTTTATGAGACCCGCGATGTCGACGAACTCAATCGACGTCGGTGTAACTTTCTCCGGTTTGACCAATCGCGCGAGGTTGGCAAGACGCGTATCAGGAACGGGCACGATACCCACATTCGGCTCTATGGTACAGAAGGGATATGGCTGGGCCGCCACGCAGAGGGCGGTGAGCGCATTGAAGATGGTCGACTTGCCCGAATTTGGAAGTCCGATTATGCCGCAGGAGAAACCCATCCAGACCCCCGTTACGAACAAGAACTGTTACAAGTTGCAAGTTACAGGTTACAAGACAAAGATGTTACACGCAATATGTTACAGGCAACGCCGTTACAGTCCTGCAACAGCCATCGTCCTTAACTTGTAACAGCTCTTGTTGTTAACCTGCAACCTGTAACGCATTTAAACCTGTAACATCTTTCAACCTCTGTTATACAGGCTCATTGCCTTTGCCGGGCTTTCAGTTACGAGCGTGTGAAGAGCATCAACGGCCGTATCGAGTATTTCAGCGATCGGCTCCAGCTCGTCTTTTCTGAAGCGCACGAGCACGTATTCCTCGGGAGAGAGCACGGGGTCTCTCCCTATACCTATTTTCAGCCTGTGAAAAAGGGGTGAACCAAGAAAATCAATGATCGACCGGACGCCCTTGTGACCTCCATCGCTGCCGTTCCATCGAATCTTGATTCTCCCGAAATCCATGTCCAGATCATCGTGGATGAGAACCAGGTTATCGAGAGGAATGTTTCGCTTTCGGACGAGTGACGCAAGCGGGCCGCCGGACAGGTTCATATATGTGTCCGGCTTGGCCAGAATAAGATCGTTCGTTTCACCGACGATGCATTTTGAGGCTTTCTTATTTACGTCAATTCCGAAGTGCTCCGCATATCGGTCTATCACGAGATAGCCGAGGTTGTGCCTTGTGTACTTGTATCCAGCGCCCTTATTTCCCAGGCCGCAAAACAGGAACAACTATGCTTTCTCCTTCTTCTCCTTCTTGTCCTTCTCCTTTTCCTCCTTCTCCTTCTCCTTCTCTTCCTTCTCCTCTGCTGGAGCGGCAGCCTCTTCTCCAACCGGTGCTGCAACCTCTGCCGGCTTCTCCTCAGCCTGTGGCGGTGTCACGCCGACCACAGCGACATCAGGCGGCGCGAGCAGTTTTATGCCGGGTAGACTGATCTCGTTCACGTGTATTGAATCACCGATATCGAGAGCGGATATGTCGACATCGATCTTCTCCGGAATCTGCCCGGGCAAGCTCTCCACCATGATGGTTCTGAGATGCTGCTCGATAACGCCGCCTTTCACCAGTCCCACGGGTTCGCCCACCAGGTGTATCGGCACTTCGACCTGGACCGCACGTTCCATTGATACCTGCAGAAAATCGATATGCAGTACAGCGTCATTAAGCGCGGCCTTTTGTAGGTCCTTCAGCATGACCGGTCTTTCTTCTGCGTGGTCATTCCGTTTGAGTTCCATCTTGATAATCGTGTTACTCTTGACACGGCTCTGCACGGTTTTCCATTCCTTTGCCGATATTCGTAACGGAAGCGGCTCCACATCTTTCCCGTAAAGAATGGCCGGAATTATGCCTGATTTTCTCAGTCTTCGTGCTATGTTCTTGCCACCCTGCACTCTACTTTCTGCTTTCAAACGTATTTCTTCCATCCTACTACCTCCTCTTTCCTATACAAATAATGAGCTTACAGACGAGTCATCGTGAATTCTTTTTATAGCTTCGCCCAGAATGGGTGACACATCAAGTACCTCGAGACGCCGCAGTTTGTCTACCTTGTCGTGAAGGGGAATGGTGTTGGTGACAACAAGCTTGTGCAGCTCGGAGGCGTTCAATTTTTCTATGGCATTGCCTGACAGTACGGCATGCGTACAGCCCGCGTATACCATCGACGCACCATCGCGAACCAGAGCCTCTGCAGCCTGGACTATGGTGCCCCCGGTATCAATCATGTCGTCAAGCAGAATGGTTACTTTTCCTTCCACCTCGCCGACGATATGCATTACCTTAGAGACGTTCGGACTTTCCCTCCTCTTGTCTATAATTGCGATTGACGCATTTTTCAGTCTTTTGGCAAATTCTCTGGCCCTTTCAACGCCGCCTGCATCGGGCGAGACGACCACGACCTCTCCCACAATGCTGCTGAAATATTCCAGCTGGACCGGCAGCGCATAGAGATGGTCCACGGGTATATCGAAAAAGCCCTGAATCTGCCCCACGTGCAGGTCCATGGCCAGAATCCTCGACGCACCCGCAACCTCCATCAGGTCGGCCACGAGTTTTGCTGATATGGGAGCCCTCGGTGTAACCTTGCGGTCCTGTCTCGCGTATCCGTAATACGGGATCACCACCGTAATCCGCGCAGCGGACGCCCTCTTGAGGGCATCGAGCATTATCAGGAGTTCCATAAGATTTTCGTTGACCGGCGGACACGTTGATTGGATGAGAAAGGTGTCCATGCCGCGCACAGACTCCTCAATCTCAACCTGGATCTCCCCATCACTGAATCTGCCTATCTTGGCCTTGCCATGTTCCAGGCCGAGGAACTGGCAGATTCTTTCAGCGATCTCTCTGTTCGCGCTCCCACTGAATATCTTCAGTTTATCCACACCTTACCCCCTGCCGGAGAAATACTGGGGTGGGAGGATTCGAACCTCCGAATGCGGGCTCCAAAGGCCCGTGTCTTACCGCTTGACGACACCCCAATGCTTACTGCTTACTACAACGTGACTGGTCCCAGCTGGCTGTGGAAAGCCTCCAGTACCCTGGCTTCTATCATCTCTCTCATCGCGCTGTTTAAAGGATGCGCTGTGTCGCGGTACGAGCCATCCTTCATCTTTTTGCTCGGCATGGCTACGAAAAGCTTGGTGTCACCGTCTATCACCTTCAAGTCCCTTACGATAAAACATTGATCGAATACAATGGAAGCGTATGCCCTGACCTTCTTCTCACTCACGGGATAGATCTTGATGCCGGTGATTTCCATGTCTCCCTCCTGCTATGAACTGTGGACCACGAAGACACTTCCTAAATCACGTACTTTTTCCGCAGCTACCCGTGCATCGCCTTCCTTTTCGAAGACCCCAAAAACCGAGGAGCCACTCCCGCTCATCAGCGAACCAATGGCTCCCGCTTTTCGTAACCTTTCTTTTGCCGTATGTATTTCAGGATGAAGAGAAAAGGCGACTCTCTCCAAGTCGTTCTCCAGCATCCGCGCAACGTTGAAAACAGTGTCTAACCGCCCCGACAATGTAATATGCTTTTGAGGCAAAGTCAATGACATTTTTAGGCCTTGGTACACCTCCGCTGTATTCAAGATGATAGCGGGATAGACGATTACGTACCAGATACGGGGGATTTGAATCGGGGCGATCTGCTCTCCGACACCCCTCATGATGCACGGTTTACCATACAGAAAGAGGGGTACATCCGCACCGATCTTGGCTCCGAGCTCAAAAAGATCGGCAGAGCTGACGGACAGACTCCAGAGTTTCACCAGAGCCATGAGCGCTGTAGCTGCGTTGCTGCTCGGCCCCCCAAGCCCTGCGCCTACGGGTATATTCTTTTGAATGAAGAAACGGACGCCGCGCTTGACGTGATAGGTTTCTTTAAGCAGCGTGGCAGCCCTGTATACGGTGTTAGCCAGCCCTGGAGGCAGGATATGCTTATCGTCCTCAACCGTAACTATATCTTCCGAAACTTCTTCGATTTGTATCACGTCCCTGAGAGAAATGATATCGACAACACTGAGAATCTCGTGATAGCCATCCGGTCTCTCTGCGAGTACCTTGAGTAAGAGATTTACCTTCGCGGGGGAGGGATACGTTTCAATCATGATTAAAGTGAGGACTCCACTTACTCTGCCGCCGCCCTCACTACCCTGTTTCGCAGCGACGGGATATAGATCAAGGGAAGGCTGATTACTGTGATAGCCATCTTGATCAGATACTGTCCCTTAACGAGTGGAATCACGGGCAGTGCCCCATAAAAGGCTAAGAATATGAAGACGACACTATCTACAAAGGTTGAGAAGACGTTACTCATAAGCACCCGCGACCATTTCCATCGCTTCACACGGTTTCGCCAAAGGTGATAGACCTCGATGTCCACGAGCGAGCTCACGAGATATGCTGTCAGGCTGGCGCATACGATTCTCGGGGTAGAGCCTAAGACAACCGAGTAAGCGCGACTCTCGGAAAAAAAAGTTGGTGCAGGGAGGTGGATAACCAGATACGAGTATGCTGCAAGCAGAATATTGGCCAGGAAGGCGCCATAGATGACCTTGCGTGTTCCTTTCTTGCCGAACACTTCATGGATCAAGTCGACAAGGGTGAAGGTGAGGGTATAGATGAAGACCGCTGACGGCACAACGATGCTACCCACTTGCACGGGCCGCCCGGCTGTGACGTTTGCTATGATTTCACAGGCGACGTAAAGGCCAACGAGAATGAGTCCCACTCAGTAGACACCCTCCACGTGAAAGCTTTCTATGCCGAGTGCCGGATCGGCGATGACGTTAAATTTTGTTCCGAACGTGGTTTCAAGGTATTCAAGTGAAGCCTTCTCCTCTTCGTAAAGGAGTTGTGCCACTTCGGGGGCAAGGTGAATGTCGAACTGCTTTCCTTCCTGCTTCCTACAGGAGGTTCTCAAGGCCCGTAGAACCTCGTAACAGACGGTGAACCTCGACTTGACATATCCGGAACCATCGCATGTGGGGCACGACTCGCTGAGCATACTGACAACATTTTCTCTGGTCCTCTTGCGCGTAAGCTGCACAAGTCCCAATTCACTGATCGGATAAACAAACGTCTTAATCCTGTCCTTCTTCAACGCATCAACAAGCAGTTGAACCACACTTTCTCGCGATTCCCTCCTCTCCATGTCGATGAAATCAATAATGATGATCCCGCCGATATTTCGTAACCTTATCTGGTACGCTATCTCTTTCACGGCTTCCAGATTGGTCTTGAGAATGGTATCCTCCAGGCCTCTCCTGCCCAGATATTTGCCCGTGTTGACATCGATAACCGTCAATGCTTCGGTATAATCGAACACGATGTAGCCGCCCGATTTGAGCCAGATTTTCTTGTAGGCAAGCTTGGCGATCTCTATCTCGATCCGGTAGTAATCGAATATGTCCTCCCGTTCATCAAAATAAATGACCTCGCATTCCTCTTCCGGTAGAGTATCCTTCAGGAACTCCTCAATCATCTTAAAAACGAAGACATCGTCGACGACAATCTTCTTGAGACTGTGAGAGTGCAGATCCCTTATGATCCGGAAAATCATGCCGAGGTCCTGATGGAGTATCTGGGGTGCGCGTACCCGTTTGGCCTTTTCCTGGACGCCCTCCCACAGGCGCTGGAGAAAATTCAGATCAGCTTCCAGTTCCTCCGGCCGCTTTCCTTCACAGGCGGTCCTTGCAATCAGCCCGAAGCCTTTCGGGGCCAAATCTTTCAAAGTGGCAGCAAGCCTTTTCCGCTCTTCCTCGCCCTCTATACGTCTTGACACGCCGATGTGCTTGCTACCCGGCATGAGTACCAGGAGCTTTCCGGGCAGGGTTATTCTTGAAGTGACGCGAGTACCTTTTTGCCCTATGGCCTCTCTCGATACCTGAACGATCACTTCCTGTCCCTCTTCAAGTACTCCCTCAATACGCTCGTTAGCTTCAATGGGCGCACCGTTCTCTTCGAACTCTTCGTACATGCCCGTGTCTATGACCACGTCACCTACATAGAGAAAAGCAGATTTGTCGAGCCCGACGTCCACGAATGCTGCATCCATCCCGGGCACTACTCTTGCCACTTTGCCCTTGTATATATTCCCTACGATGCTCTTGTCGTTCTTTCTCTCGATGAAGAATTCGACCAGAACCCCATTTTCAAGAAAAGCGACCCTTGTCTCATTGAACGTTACGTTGATTATCAGTTCCGCTGGCATGAATCCTTTTCTCCTCCACCTTTATGATCCTCTCAAACAGGGCAGATTGCCAAAGACCTTTGACGTTCTGTCCCTGCCACAAGGTAAATAGCTTTTGTCCCTCTCTTCTCCACGGAAATCCTTCCGGGTCGGAGGATCCTTTATTTGACACCAGAAGATACGCGTGGCCATTGTCGTGTGCTTTTAGGCCACCTTCACTTACCCCAAAAACCTTGAGGCCTCGTGGCAGATGGCTGTTGATCGTATTGATGGTCTCGGGCGAGTTTGCAGGACTACTCGGACTATCGACAACTTCAATCTCCGCAAACTCGCACATGCTCTCTACGCCTACGGGCAGCGCAGGCGAGAGAGAGATACGGGGTTTCGGGTGGTACTTGCCGTGCAGACGAAGGCAGAAGCGTGAGGCCCGTAAGGCCCTCAACAACAGAGTGACCGTGTCGAGGTGACCTATGTAACGGCCGTCGTTGTATTTTCCGTACCGGAGCGTATAGAGGGTATGCGTCTCCGCGGCAGGTGCTTCCGTCGGCTTCTGCTGCAACTCTATTGGCCGTTCAGATATGGGCTTTTCGCGTTTGGGGGCGCAGAAAAGCCCGCAGCCCGCACACGCATTGTAACAGTTTTCTGTTGTTTCACGACGCTCTGCCTTGTCCAGCTCCTCGCGCATGAAAGCCCTATCCACTCCCGTATCAATGAAGTTCCACGGCAGCTCTTCATTCATGTCGCGCTTGCCAAGCAACTTCTCTCTCACGTCGCCATTCCGGTCGAGCCACGCTTCGTAAAGATCCGGTCTCGAAAACTCGCCCCACGCTTCAAGTTTAACGCGCTGCTGATGCAAGCTGAGGAAGAGAGACCCGAGGCGTTCATCGCCGCGTGCGATCAGGGCCTCCATCGTGGCTCTCCTGACGTCCCGGAATTTCAGCTTCACTCCCCGTCTCGGCAGACTTTGCTTGATAATTGAGAGTTTCCGCTCCAGTGATGCTTCAGGCTCCATCGACAACCACTGAAAAGGCGTATGCGGTTTTGGTATGAGTGGCGATATAGAGAGATTGACATCAATATGCTGACGGACAAATGGTTCGACTATGGCACGAAGGGCGAGAAGGTCCTCTTCTGTTTCCCATGGAAAGCCGATCATCAGATAGAGCTTCATATTTCGCCAACCATATTTCCTGAGAAGTGGCAGCTGGTTGAGGAAGAGGTCCAGGTCCATGCTCTTATTCAACCTGTCCCGGAGATTGGGAGATGCAGCTTCGAGCGCGAACGTAAATCCGCCCCGCGCGCCTTCTCCAAGAATCCTTATCTCCTCTTCAGTCACGCTGCCGATCTTGAGGGAGGGAAGGGAAAGAGAGACGTCCTTGAAACGGCATCTGACGTGCGACAGAAGTTCACGGAGATGGCTGTAATCACCTGAGCTGAGCGAGAGTAGCGATATCTCTTCGTAGCCCGTTTGGCCGATCGCTTCTTTGATGATTTCTGCCAGCACCGGGAGACTCCGTTCTCTGTATGGCCGGTAGCCGTACCCTGCCATGCAGAATCTGCAGCCGTTTCCGCAGCCCCGGGAAATTTCGATGTTCAGCCGGTCATGGATACTGCTGACGACCGGAATGGGTGGCCTGACCGGATGGTAGGACGCATCCAGGTCGTCAACATAGAGTCTTCTGACACGGTCAGCGCCCAGAAGCGGTGAATAGACGCCGTCGAGCGTGGCCAGTTCCCGTATTATTATTTCTCTGGACAAGCCCTTGAGTTCGCGTAGCCGCAGAAGGAGGTCCTCAAGGACTGGTTCTGCCTCACCGACGACAAATAAATCAAAGAAGCGCTCGAACGGCTTCGGGTTGAGAACGAGAGGCCCTCCTCCTATCACGATCGGACCGGTGTCTCTCATCCGTGATTCCAACGGTATGCCCGCGAGTTCGAGCATGTTTAAAACATTGGTAATGTTCATTTCATAGGAGAGTGAAAAGCCGACAGCATCCATTTGTGACAGGGGAGTCTTTGATTCCAGCGTGAAAAGGGGTATGTGCTGCTCCCTCATGTACATTTCCATGTCGTGCCATGGTGCAAAGCAGCGCTCACACCAGACGCGGTCCACGCCATTGGCGATCTCAAGGAGGAGGAAGAAGCCGTGGTATGACATACCGATCTCATATATATCCGGATAGCAGAGGGCAAACCGGATATCCACACTCTTCGGGTCCTTGAACGGGGCATTCGGCTCGGTGCCAATATAGCGCCCTGGCCTCGTTATGTGACGAGGAACATCAAGCATGGAAAATCCCAGTAAAACGGTGATCAGTGATCAGTGATCGGTGATCAGTGACATCAAGAAGAGTGACCGATAACCGATGACCGATAACCGATGACACCTGAGAGTAGCGAGAGTGAGAGGTGATCGCTGAGCAGTGAGCGGCAAGGCGTGACGGGGTCATGAGTGCTCCTTCATGATGCGTTGGAGATCGCTCATGATCATGTTCTGGATCCGATCAAGGCCCGGCCCCGTATCTGCCTCGAACCTCAAAACAAGTATCGGCTGCGTGTTTGAGGCACGCACGAGTCCCCAGCCATCGGGCAGACTCACCCGCACTCCGTCGATGTCGATGACAGGGAACATCCGTTTGTAATAGTCTGTGAGTGCTTGGACCACCCGGAATTTCAGCTTCTCAGGACAATCAACTCTTATTTCCGGCGTGGAATAAGTCTTCGGCAGGTCGCTCAGAAACCGGGAGAGCGGGATATCCAGTTTCCCCATGATCTCGAGAAGCCGGAGCGATGCATAGATCGCATCATCGTATCCAAAAAACCGATCGGCAAAAAACATGTGGCCGCTCATCTCTCCTCCGAGAAGAGCATTGACCTCTTTCATCTTTTTCTTGATGAGGGAATGGCCGGCTTTCCACATGATAGCCTTGCCGCCGTGTTTTTCTATATCGTCATACAGGTTTTTTGAGCATTTCACTTCGGAAACAAAAGAGGCACCCTTGTGTTCCTTGAGCACCTCCCGCGCGAAGATGATCATCAAGTAGTCGCCCCAGATAATGGTCCCTTTTTCATCGATCACGCCGATTCTGTCCGCGTCGCCGTCGTAGCCGATGCCTATGTCCGCATCCGTTTCGAGCACTGTTTTTCTGAGGGTTTCTATGTTCTTCTCCACGGTAGGGTCAGGAAAGTGATTGGGGAAATGGCCGTCCATATCGCAAAAAAGAGGGACCACTTCTTGCCCCATCTCTTCCATTATTGGACATGCGACAACACCACCCGTGCCATTACCTGCGTCGACCACTACCTTCAATTTCTTATCAAGCTTCAGATTTGTTCTGAGAAATTGGTAATAGTCCTCTATGATGTGGGGATATTCGTTGCGTGAGCCTTTGCCCTTCACAAACCTTTTTTTCTCAATAATGTCCCCCAGGGACTGGATCTCGGGGCCGTAAAGGGTTGCTCGGTCAAAGGCCACCTTGAATCCATTGAACTCCGGAGGATTATGGCTGCCCGTTACCATGACTCCTCCGTCAGCGTTTAGATTAAAGAGAGAAAAGTAAAAGAGCGGGGTAGGGACTACGCCGAGGTCAGTGACGTCGAGGCCACCCTTAACCATCGCCTCAACGAGAAGGTCCCTGAAGTGCCCCGAACTGAGCCTGCAGTCTCTCCCGATGGTGGCGGCCCTTTTTCCGCGCTCCTTCATGTAGGCTGCCACAGCCCTGCCTATGTTTGTGACAACCTCATCGGTGAGGTCCTGTTCGACGTTGCCTCTGATATCGTATTCCCTGAATATCTCCCTGTTCATCCCGAAACCCTCACTCGTCCTTCACAAAAGCCGCACCCAACAGCGTCGCGTCATCCCCCAGTCTCGCGCGTTCGATCTTCAGGCCGGCGATGGAAGCTCGCATGGCCCGGCGCTTCATGACGAGAAGAGCCTCGTCGATGAGACGCTGCGTACCCTTTACAACTCCTCCACCAAAAATAATTAGATCAGGGTTGATAAGGTTGGCGACGCTTTGAAGACCTGCACCCAGATATTCGACCACCTCTCCCCATATCTCGGTGCATAGGTCATCTCCAAGAAGGTAAGCTTCTTCAATACGGCCAACGTGAACGCTGCCTGCGCGGCCTTCTACGATATCCCAGAGCTTGCCCCGGTAACCCTGCATAAGACGCTGCCTGACCCTCTCCTCGATGTACGAGCCGCCGCAGTACGCCTCGAAACAACCTCTATTCCCGCAACGGCACTGATAGCCGAATGGGTTGAGGGTCGTATGGCCCAGCTCGCCACCCACGCCGTGGGAGCCGCGAAACAACCGGCCATTCAATATCAAGCCTCCGCCGACGCCGGTGCCGATGAAGATACCCACGACATTCGAGGCCTCTCTGTGAAACCCGAACCTCCACTCTCCATAGGTCCCCGCGTTTACGTCGTTCTCAATGAATGTCTGAATGCCTGTTGCCTCTTCCACATCGTGCTTGAGCGGTGCATCTGTCCAGTTGAGATTCGGCGAGAAAAGGATCTTCCCCGTCGCGTGGTCGATTTGGCCCGCGCAAGCTATGCCGATCCTGCCGACGTCCGTTGCACCGGCTCCCGCCTCCGAGAGAAGCGCGGCCACAAGGCCACGGATCTGATCCCTCACCCCGGGGTATCCTTTATGGGCGTCCGTCTTGACCTTCCTGCGCTTGGTGACCTGTCCCGATTCGCTGATCAGTCCAACCGCTATTTTGGTGCCCCCAATATCAATGCCTATTCTCATGGTTTCTCTGTTCGTGGTGAAGAGTGAGACCTTTTTCGTAAGCTGCTGAAGAGCCGCTTCCAGGTGTTATGGCCGGGCGCAAACCGGTCAAGCGCCGATAACTGGCTAACTAGTCCTGAGGCCGGCACCTTTTTCCTTTGACATACAATTTGCATCTTACATATTATATGTGAAATTCCCAAATCTCAAGGCAAAAAGGAAAACTCATGGAAAAGCAGTATATGCTCGATTACATCACGCTTAAGGACTCGTGGCGCCTTTTCCACATCATGGCAGAGTTCGTTGAGGGCTTTGACAGCCTCGCAGATGTGCAACCCGCAGTAACCGTATTCGGGAGTGCACGGGCGAAAAAAGGGGACCAATTGTACAACACAGCCTACGAATTGGCCAAGGTACTCGCCCGCAACAAGTTCAACCTGATTACGGGTGGCGGCCCGGGCGTCATGGAAGCGGTCAACAAGGGTGCAAAAGAGGAAGGTGTAAAATCCATTGGAATCAACATAGAGCTCCCTTATGAGCAAAAGCCGAATCCGTTCATCACCGTTCCCTTGAGTTTCAAATACTTCTTTGTCCGTAAAGTCATGTTCGTTAAATACGCGATTGCTTACGTGGTACTCCCGGGAGGGTTCGGGACTCTGGACGAGTTTTTTGAGGCGCTAACGCTTGTGCAAACGAATAAGATACGGCCTTTCCCGGTCATTCTCGTCGGCTCTGATTTTTGGAACAGCCTCATCGAATGGATGGAGAAGTCTATGCTGGCCTGGGGTACGGTTTCTAAAGAGGAGATGACGATATTCAGGGTCATGGATGACCCGGAGGAGATAGCGGCCTATATCAAGAAGTTCGTAATCCTCTAGCGCCGATTTGCCTTCAAGTGTATACCTTCCTTGTCGCTGCGTCGCCCTCCTCGACGTACTTCTAGTACGCCCGGGTACCCGCTTGCGGGTGGGGCTGCCTCGCTGCCGCGTCGGTCTCCATCTTGAATCCAAACCGGCACAAGTTGCTTTCTGAGAAGCAAATGAGGCCTCTGTTCGCCGCGACTTGAGCGCCTCGCTCTATTTTTGAATGCGACCTGGCATAAGTCTCTAGGAAAGGACCTGAGTCGCCTAACCGCTGTAGCCTCGGTCTTGACTTGAATACAAATTGGCATAAGAGACAGGAAAGAGAGAAATCTGAACCTTGATTTTAGTCAGTAGTTGTACTTGTTTTTATCTTTTTCCTGCTTCACTCTGCTCTTAACCTCAACCTTAACCTGTACTTCTGCTCTGCGAGTGTCTACATTTAGGCACAAAAATTGCATAATCACAAATCAGGTATGAATTCTAAAGAATACTTAGCGCCCCGTGGCGCCTCCGCTTCTCGAGAATCAAGCGTAGCTCTGCTCCTTAAAGACTTCGACGGAAAAACAGAGACCAAGCCAAAACAGGTCCTCGTGCACGAACTCGCCACCCTACGGCAGCGCGTGAAAGAGCTTGAAACTCTTGAGGCCAACCGCGGATACGCTGAAAAGGCTCTCAGGGAAAGTGAGCAGCGGCTCCGGCTTCTCCTGGAGAGCACTGAGGACATCATTGTTGCCATGCTCGATCTCCAGGGACGCTGCCTCTATTACAACGGTCCAAGCAGATACGCCTTAAAACCTGAGGATGTCATAGGAAAGACACCTGCTGATTTCCTTGATTCCACCATAGCTGCGAGTATCCTCGTGAGGGTGAAGCACGTCGCAGCCACGTGCCAAAGCCTCAACTTCGAACAAAAGGTACAGTGGCGGAGGAAGACTTTGTGGTTTCTCACGCAAATTTCTCCGGTCCTTGACAAGACGGGCGGGGTCTCGGCTGTAGTCTTCTTTGCGAGAAGTATCACTGAACGTAAGCGTGCTGAGGAATCCCTGAGGCTCGCTAATATACTTCTTGAGAGAACTTTCGCAAGCCTGAAGGAAGCTGTCTTTGTCATGGATCTGTCTGCCCAGACCGTCATCACGTGTAACGCGGCTGTGGAGCAGATCTTCGGCTACAAGAGGGAAGAGGTGATGGGCAGAACTCTTGAGTTTTTGCATTCAAGCAAGGCCAATTACGACGAGTTCAACAACGGTCTTGCGTTGGCCTTGAAAGGCGAAGGTTTGTTCAACGCGGAGTTTCCTGCCCTGCGTAAGGATGGCACGTCTATCATTACTGAATACACGGTGACCGAATCCTCTGATGACTCAAATGGGCGCGCTGTTCTGGTAATCGTTGTCAGAGACATTACTGAACGGAAGCGGGCTGAGGAGCAACTTAGAATAGCCCTTAGAGAAAAGGAAGTGCTCTTAAAAGAGATTCACCACCGTGTGAAGAACAACCTGGCGGTCATATCGAGTCTCCTGAACATGCAGTCCAAGTATATCAGGGATAAAAGGACTCTGGAAATCTTCAGGGAAAGCCAGAACCGGGTCAAGACCATGGCCCTGATCCACACAAAGCTCTACCAGTCGAGTGATCTCGCGCGGATCGATTTTGCAGACTACGTCAGAAAGCTGACGGCCGACCTGATAGCCTCGTATCGGCTGGAACCCGATGGCGTTACGCTGGTTCTGGACGTCAGAGATGTCTACTTTGATGTTAACATGGGTATTCCCTGCGGCCTCATCATCAATGAGCTTCTCACGAACGCGCTGAAACATGCCTTTCCGGACGGGCGCAAGGGAGAAGTCAGTGTAAGCCTGAAGCCAGATAATGAGACGATTACACTTGTCGTTGCAGACAACGGAATAGGCTTTCCCGATACTATCGATTTTCGCAACACTGAATCCCTCGGCTTTCAACTCGTGACGGCTCTTGTGGATCAACTGGGCGGGACTATAGAACTCGCCAGGAATAAAGGCACAACGTTCATCATCTCTTTCCCGAAGTAGTACCAGTTCGCCTTCAACGACCGGGAGCTACGTCCCTTGAGGAGCGGCCCCCAACGGGCCTCAAGGACCGCTGCCTTCGGCAGCTCAACGACCGGAAACTTCGTTTCCTTGAGGAACGTCGCCTCCGGCGGACGTGAGGAAGAGTCGTGTGTCTGTTGCCTCAAGCCAGCATGGCTGGCGGTCCTCAAGCGCAGCGGTCGGCCTGGCAGGCGGCGAAAAAACTCGTTGACAAACAATTTATGATCGTGGCACAAATGGATGGAGGAACGAATTGTGATATTCGCTGCAGGTGGCATAGTCTGGAAAGAGACTCCGGAAGGGCGCAAGGTTGCCGTGATCCGTCGATCACGATACGATGATTGGTCTCTGCCCAAAGGGAAGCTCATCGGAAAAGAGACATGGGAGGAGGCTGCTGTTCGGGAGGTAAAAGAGGAGACGGGTTGCGATGTCCAGATAACGGGTTTTGCGGGTTCTGCTTCGTACCAGGTCAAAGGGGTTGCCAAGATGGTGCTCTTCTTTACAATGGAGTCTGTCAGGGAGTCTGCACTCATCGATTTTTCGGAGGTAAAAGAAGTGTTGTGGCTTTCTCCGGAAGAAGCCCTCAAGAAGCTTGACTACGAGGCGGAAAGGGCTCTGCTCTCTAAGGCTTCTGCTGCAGCTCATTAAACATCGTTTCAAATTCTTGTGACTTCACCTGCAGTTCAACGAAGAGTTCTTCCAATTCTTCGAATAAGCTTTCAATGTTTTTTCTAGACTCGTGGATCGAAATGGAGAGAGCGGCTATCGACTTTCCGGACCCCTGTTGGGATGCGCGAAGAAGCGTCATGTTATCTTCTTTTACCTGTTCTTCGAGAGCCATGATCTGGGCCTCAAGCTCCCGAATCCGCTCCTGGAGAGGATTCAGAGTGCGCGACCGGTTCGCGATCATCTCTGCGCGGAGCCTCCGCAGGTCCTTTCTTTCTGTCTTCCTCTTCTGCACTTCGGGCATTTGGACTGTTGCTCCGGGCACATTTTTTTCGTCCTTCCAGCCGATACGATCAAGGAAATCCTGATAGGTCCCTTCAAAGAGCCACGGGCGATCTCCGTCGAAGACCACGAGCCTTGTGGCCGCAGCATGGAGCACCATCTCGCTGTGAGTGGCAATGAGCACCGCACCGGGAAAGGCATCCATGGCATCGATTAACGAATCAACCGACTCCATGTCCAGGTGATTGGTGGGCTCGTCGAGCAAAAGCAGATTTGCCGGCGTTGTGAGAAGCTTGGCGAGCAGGACGCGGCTTTTCTCTCCGCCCGAGAGTACGCCCACCTTTTTCAGAGCCGCACCTCCCTCGAAGAGCATAGCCCCACAGATTTTCCGGACCACATTAGGGCTCAGCTCGCCGTTGGCCGAGAGCACCTCTTCCTGGACCGTGTTGCCGGGATCGAGCCGGTCAATGTTCGTCTGACCGAAGTAAGCTGTTTTCAGGTTTTCGTGGAGCGTTATGAGGCCATGCAACGGCTTCAGTTCCCCGGCGAGGAGGTTGAGGAGCGTGGTCTTGCCTTTTCCATTCTTACCGATGATGCCGATCCGGTCCTTCCTGCCGACCGCCATGCTCAGTCCGGAGATGAGCGGCGAATAATTTCCATCAAAGGAAAAGGATATGTCGTGGGCCTCCAGGAGCCATTTTCCGTGGAAAGGAGCATAAGGAAACTCAAAGTCGAGATTGCGAGGCTTATCGAGCTTCTGAAGTCTTTCTCTTTTTTGCAGGGCTCTTATGCGTGACTGGACAGCACGTGCGCGTGTTGCCTGGGCACGGAAGCGGTTAATAAACTCTTCAAGCTCTTTGCGCCTTTTTTCTTCATGAACACGCGTTTTCTCGTGGACCTCCTCTTCGAGCATTATCTGCTCATAGAGCTTCGTCGTGGGGCCCGGAACCTTGCGTATCCTGGTGCGGTGAATGCCCATTGTGTGGGTTGTGACGCTGTCCATAAAGGCCCGGTCGTGGGTAATGAGAATGAGCTCACTCCTCCACTCCCGCAAAAATCGTGTCAACCACCGGACGGAAACAATGTCGAGGTAGTTCGTTGGTTCGTCGAGGAGAAGAAGATTCGGTCGGCCGGCGAGAACCCGGGCAAGGTTGAGTCGGATCTGGAAGCCTCCGGATAGTTCCAGAGGATTGCTTCGAAAGTCAGGCTCCGAGAATCCCAAACCGAGAAGAATAGCCTTGACCTTGTAAGTTGTATCCCGCCCGTCTTCCTCCTGTTTGAGGTCACGGCAGGCCTCTTCGAGAACCGTCGACTTGGTGAAGTCGACGTGCTGAGACAGGTGGCCTATTGTGTAATACCTGGGCATGGTGATCGTACCTGAATCATACTGTTCCTCGCCAAGGAGAAGGCGAAAAAGGGTCGTCTTGCCACTCCCGTTCCTGCCCACCAGGCCCACGCGCTCCTGCGCGCCAACCGTGAACGTGACACTATCAAAGATAACGTGTTCAGCGTAGGCCTTGGAAAGATTTGAGACGGTAAGCACGCAGTAATACTACAGGGTCGCGGGTCAAGGGTCAAGGGGCATGGTCTCCAGCCGTTCCTGTGAATGCGTGCCGGGAGCAGCAAGGCTATACTTGACAAAAATAGTAGTAAATAATATATTAGTTAAGGCCACTTTATGAAAGATGGATTACATCGCCACCAGATCGAGAGTCTGATGCAGGCAAGGATCAATCTATGGATAATGCGTTGCCCCACCTGGGGCTTAAACTAACGCAATCCACGGTTGAACGTTTGCGGGAATCTCGGTGTGACCTGAACCTCAGGGTATCTTGATTCACCCCTTGCATAACTGCATACGCACCAACCTTACAAGACCAATAGCAATCTGACATTCCGAAAGGAGGAGCAACTAATGAAAACGATTGACGAGATAAACGAGAAAATAAAGCAGGGCAGGGCAGTAGTTGTGACTGCCGAAGAGATGATAGGGATAGTCAAAGAGAAAGGAGTTAAAGCGGCGTCGCAAGAGGTGGACGTGGTCACCACAGGTACCTTCGGACCGATGTGTTCAAGCGGGCTCTTTATCAATGTGGGCCACACCAAGCCGAGGATAAAACTGGGGGGCGGCACCTGCTATCTGAATGATGTGCCCTGTTACGCGGGCCTTGCCGCTGTTGATATCTACATTGGAGCGACCGCTATACCCGATGATGATCCGCGTAACAAAGTCTATCCGGGAGCGTTCAGCTACGGTGGGGGTCACGTGATCGAGGATTTCGTAGCGGGAAGGGACTTGAGGCTCGAAGCTCATGCATACGGCACAGACTGTTACCCCCGGAAGAGAATCGAGACATATATCCACAAGGACACGGTGAACGAAGCGTATCTTTTTAACCCGCGAAACAGCTACCAGAATTACAACATTGCTGTGAACCTTTCTGACAAAGTGATCTACACATACATGGGGACCATAAAGCCAAACATCGGCAACGCGAACTATTGCAGCGCGGGCCAGCTATCGCCGCTCCTGAAAGACCCGAAGTACAGGACGGTAGGCATCGGCACGAGGCTTTTTCTGGGCGGTGGTATCGGGTACGTTGCCTGGTCCGGGACTCAACATAACCCGGAGATTTTGCGTAGTCCCGATGGTCTGCCCCGGGCGCCCGGGGGCACGCTCGCACTGGTCGGTGACGCGAAACAGATGACCCCCGAGTACGTAAAAGGAGCAAGTTTCACTGGATACGGCGCGACTCTGATTGTAGGCATCGGCGTGCCCATACCGGTTATCGATGAGGAGATGGCCTACTTCACGTCCCGGACAGATGCTGACCTCTATGCCCAGATCGTTGACTATAGCGACGACTACCCGAACCGCGTTGCCCGGAGCCTGGGCGAAGCAAGTTATGCTCAGCTCAAGACAGGCAGAATCGCGATCGATGGCAAAGAGGTCCCGACGTTCCCCATCTCCAGCTATTCGAAGGCACGCGTGATTGCCTCCACCCTGAAAGGATGGATCTCCTCCGGAAACTTTTCGCTGACTAATCCTGTAGCGCCTTTGCCCGGTGTCGGTTCAGGCATCAAGATGAAAGTGCTCGAAGAGAGGGTGGTACTGGAAGAAAAATCGGCGTAGGCCTGGCACCAAGTTGCCTTCATTCATATAGCTGCGTTGCCTGCGCCCTGTCTCACTCCGACGTACTTAAGTACTCCTCCGTTCGCCAAGGCTTGAGCGCCTTGCTCTATTTTTGAATGCGACTTGGTGCCAAAACTGCTTGAAGGCGGGAGTCTTCTCTTCCGCCTTTTGTTATTCCAAAGATCATACTTTTTTCGTGCCTCCATATCGGCTATAATTAATCAAGCAACATGAAGAAGATGAAGAGGATCGGGAGGTTTCAGGTCATTACCGATACGGTTCTGCAAACCTGTTATTCGCATGTGGAGCTTGCAGCGCTTGCTATCGCCGGTGGTGCCGATACCATCCAGCTGCGCGAGAAGGGCGGGTCGACAAGGCAGATGATCCGTGCGGCCGAGCAAATGTACGCCTTATGTAAGGAAGCTGACGTGACCTTTATTGTCAATGACCGTGTGGATGTGGCAATTGCATCCGGCGCGGACGGCGTTCACCTGGGACAGGATGACTTCCCCATCCCCCTCGCGCGGAAGCTCCTGGGCAAGAAAGCCATCATCGGTGGGTCAGCAGCCAACATTGAAGAAGCGCGCAAGTGTCTCGCGGAAGGTGCGGACTACATCGGCTTCGGCCCCGTCTATACCACGACCTCCAAGGCGGATGCCGGCCCGGTAAGCGGGCTTGACCTTCTGCGGGACGTCGCAGAGGCGATCCCTCTGCCGATCGTTGCTATCGGCGGTATCACGACAGCCAACGCCCCTTTCGTATTAAAGGCAGGGGCGCACGGCATTGCGGTGATTTCAGCGGTCTGTTGTCAGAATAACCCGACGGAAGCAGCCAGATCGCTCCTGCTCTGTATTGGAACCTGATGAGTATGGCCGAGACGGTTGGCGATATTGGTGAATTCGGGCTCATCCGGAGAATCAGCGACCTCCTCAATAGGGATGGGATCCGGTCTGATCGGGTGTCGGTAGGCATTGGTGATGATACTGCTTCATTCCTGCCACGACCCGGATGTGAAATTCTGGTCACGTGCGATGCTCTCGTGGAGGGGCGTCACTTCCTCTCGGCATATACTACCCCCTTTGATCTGGGAAGCCGTGCGATGACGGTCAACATCAGTGACATCGGGGCCATGGGGGGAAGGCCTGTTTACGCCCTTGTTTCCTTAGGGCTGAAGGCCGAGATGCTTGTTCATGACGTGGAAGAAATGTACCGGGGATTTCTTACGGAGCTGAATCCCTTCGACGCTGCTGTAATCGGCGGCAACATCACGAAATCAGGAGACGGGATGTTCATCGACATCACCCTCATGGGTGAGATAAAACAGGGCAAAGGCGTGCGCCGTTCAGGGGCGATACCGGGGAATGTCATCCTCGTTACCGGGTATCCGGGTCAGTCGGCCGCAGGTCTGCAGCTCTTGCTCAAGGGGCCGGACAGCCCGGAACTGCTCAACCACCCGCTGGTGAGAATTTACAACAGGCCTTCCCACAGGGCACAACTGGGAGAAGCGATCGCTGAGACCGGTTATGCCACGGCGATGATTGATACAAGCGACGGATTCCTGGGAGACCTGGGACACATCTGCGAGGAGAGCAAGGTTGGAGCTGAATTGTTCGAGGAGAAAATCCCGGTGAGTGAAGACCTGCGGCAGACGGCCCGTGTGCTTGGCCGCGACCCGTATGATTTTTTTCTCGGCGACAGCGATGATTACGAGCTGATCATCACCTGCGGTTTGGAGCATGTCGGCCTTCTTCATTCGATTGTGGCCCGTTGCGGTGACGTCCCCGTGGCAGAGGTAGGGAAAATAACGCATGGCCACGGCATTACGCTACAAACCCCGGGTGGATTGCGCCCGTTGAAATCATCGAGCTGGGATCATTTTCGTGTAAAAAAGGGTTAAAGGATGGAATAACATGTACAATCAGGAAATGGCCAAGACAGCCGCCGAAAACCTGAGACGTGTCCGCGAACGCAAGCCCCTGGTGCACAACATTACGAATTACGTGGTCATGAACTATACTGCCAATGCCCTGCTCGCGTGTGGTGCAGCTCCGGTGATGGCCCACGCGATGGAAGAAGTAGAGGAGATGGTCTCGCTGGCAGGCGCTTTGGTCTTGAATATCGGCACATTGAGCATCCCGTGGATCGAGGCAATGGTGAAGGCGGGTAAACGAGCCAATGCTTTGCACGTACCGGTTATTCTCGATCCTGTGGGTGCCGGAGCGACGGCCCTGCGTACGGACACAGCCAGGCGATTGATTGAGGAGCTTTCGATTCAGGTGATTCGAGGCAATGCCTCGGAGATTCTGTCCCTTTCTCCGGAAAGACCCGAGTCCCGTACAAAAGGGGTTGATTCGGTGCACACGGTTGATCAGGTCGCAGAGATGGCCGTGGCACTTGCCCGGAAACTGAAGCTGACCCTCGCTGTTACTGGCGTAGTCGATCTGATAACAGACGGTGAGCAGACCTGCCGCGTGATGAACGGACACGAGATGATGGGTCATATCACGGGAACAGGCTGCACAGCAACGGCGATCATCGGTGCCTTTCTTGCAGTGGAACCCGATTCGCTGAGAGCTGCTACGACAGGCCTGTCGTACTTCGGGCTGGCAGGAGAAAAGGCCGCTACCAGGACATTAGCCCCGGGCACTTACCAGATCGCACTCCTCGATGCTCTTTACGAGATGAAGGAGGAGGAACTGAGTACAGGCGCCAGGATACAGGTTTGAGGTCATTCTTGTGAGGCTAGCGCAATGAAACTCCGCTGGATACCCAACATACTCACCATGGGAAATCTCACGTGCGGGTTCATGTCCGTGGTATTCGCAAGCTTCAACACGTCCGAAGGGTATGTTGTTGGGGCGGTCCTGATTCTGGTAGCAGCGCTGCTGGATGGGCTTGACGGGCAGGTAGCCCGTTGGCTTCGCGTGAGCAGCCCCGTGGGCAAAGAGCTCGACTCGCTGGCTGACTCCGTTGCCTTTGGTGTTGCACCCGGGTATCTTGCCTACGTTACCTATCTCAGCGGTACCGACGCTCTCGTATTCGGCCGCTCCATAGATCTCGGGGTGCCGATAGCGGCCATTTTTCCCGTATGCGCGGCCTACCGGCTGGCCCGATTCAATGTTCAGTCTTCGTCCGATTCCTTTACCGGACTTCCTTCTCCGGTCGCAGGGATACTGGTAGCTCTGGCGCCTATCTGTCTGCCGCACGTCCACATACCCACGCCGCTTTTTGCGTCGATGTTTTCCCTTGTAGGATTCTTAATGGTTTCGACTGTGCGCTACTCCAAGCCGCAGTCGTTTATTCTCAAGAACCTGCATGGGTTCAGGCTGGCCGGGCTTGTGGTGCTGGTCGGCCTCCTATTACTCTTGTTCAAGTTCTGGGTCATCTTTCTTTTTATCGGCCTCTACGTCCTGTCCGGCCTCCTCACCTTTGTTATTCAATTCATCGAGGACCACCGCTACTAGTGCCTAAGTGCAAAGATTGACGCGGGGACGCGGGGACGCGGTGAAGCCGATATAAGAAGATATACGGACACATGACCATACAAATATTCGGGTTGCTCAAATGTCAGGAGACCAGGAAGGCACAACGCTATTTCAAGGAGCGGAGAATACCCTTCCAGTTCATCAATCTTGCTGAGCGAGGCCTGAGCAAGGGTGAGCTGAACAGCGTGAAGGCAGTGATAGGCATAGACAATCTGATCGACAGAGATGGCAAGGAGTATGCCCGGCGGAACCTCAAGTATCTTGCGCACAATGTCGAAGAAGAGCTCTTGAAGGATCCATTACTGTTCAGGACGCCTATCGTAAGGAATGGCGGCCTGGCCACTGTCGGCTATATGCCTCACGTATGGAAGGAATGGGACGCGAAGTGATTCGGGCTAAAGGGCGCGCATCTAAAACAGCTTGCCGGAGACAAAGTGTCTCTTCCCTTCGCCGCTGCCTGGTTTTACCTTTGGCGTCTGCCGCCTGGGAGACGCTGCCTTCTTTGGTTTTTCTGAGACAATGGCCTGTTGGCAGAGTCTCACGATGCAGTCCAGCTCGGTCTCCGAGAGGATAATAGCGTACTTCATGAAAGATTTTTCTTTTTTGCTGCCATGCGCCATGGCAAGCTCTGGTTCCATGGCATCAAGTATTTTTCTCAGTGCTGACCGGTGATCGTCACCTCTCGCTATTACTGTTTGGCCGTTCATTCGGTCCTCCCTTAAATTTAATCTGACACCTGACTTATCGGAAAGGCACGAATAAACTTAATCGTATACCCCGCCACGGGAGAGGTGAGTTAGTCAAGGCATGACCCTGCGGGTGTTTTGAGGTACGCAAAGAGGATTAGCTTGGAAAAGGAATCCCGAAAGTGTACATTATGGCGGTGAACAGACAAGACGAACGGTACAGAGGGGTGAAGGGATGGTTACTGATCCTCTGCCTGAATGTCACAATTCTTGACCCGCTTACCATGCTTCTGACCGTCTTCCTCGTTACGAACGCGACAAAACCTTATTTCGGCGAGCATCCGGAACTCTTCCGGCTGTGCCTGGCGTCCGGTATCTGCCGAATGGCCCTGGCGGTCTTCAGCATCTATGCGGGTCTCGCCCTCTGGAGAATCTCGCCCGGAGCCGTTTCCATCGCAAAAAAGTACCTGCTGGCTGTGGTCCTCTATTCGCTCGTGGTCTCATCGCTACCCGTAATCGTGGGAATGCCACGAGAATCCTACCAGGAGTTTGCCGGGCAGACGGTTTTTAACAGCTTCCTCACTATGGGCTACGCAGTTGCCTGGTATGTCTATCTGCAGCGATCGAAGAGAGTGAAAGCAACCTATCAGGATCTGCATTACAAGATCGAATGAGATTAGGACGAGGAGCATCGTCGGGCCCGCAAGAATGGGGTACCGTCGCGCTTGGAAACTCTTATAGCGGCTCAATAACGATGAAGCAGCAGGTGCGTGATTACGACGCGAGATAGTGACCAACCGGACGTCACAGCCGCTGTGGTTACAAGCGCAGGAGCGAGCGCAGCCGGATACGGGTGGGTCGTGCTCGCTGCTTGTTTTCTTATAACCACACTCACCTACGCCGGAAGCTACAGTTTCGGGCTCTTCTTTAAGCCCTTGCGCTCCGAGTTCGGGTGGTCGGCCGCACAGACCTCCGGCGTATTCTCCCTCTTCATGTTCTGCTACTGTCTTTTCGGGATTTTTACCGGGTTGGCCGTAGACCGGCTGGGTCCCCGGATCACGGTCATTGCCGGCGGACTCTGCCTCGGCTCCGGATTTCTCCTTTCCGGGATGGTCCACAACCTATGGCAGATTTACCTGAGTTACGGCCTTCTTGCCGGAGCGGGCATGAGCAGCGTGTACGGCCCTGTCCTGACCACGGCGTCCCGATGGTTCCGCCGAAGACAGGGCCTCGCTCTCGGTATAGTCAGCTCAGGCATTGGCCTCGGCACCTTCGTAGGCCCTCCGATCTTTGGCCGCCTCATTCCTGTGTATGGCTGGCGACTCTCTTATCTTGCTGCCGGCGCAGGGATCGGAAGTATCATGATACTACTCGGCGCACTGCTCAGGAGAGATCCAGTCCACGCGGCCGAACTCTGCAAAGAAAGGGAGAACCCCGCTGTGGAAAGGCGGAGCGGCGAGCCGTCGAGTGTCGATGAATGGAGTGCCCGCAAAGTAATCTGGACGAAGCCGTTTTGGCTCTACGCGGCTGTCTATGTCATGGTAGGCTTCGGTTTACAGATGATGCTCGCCCATCTTGTCCCTTACATGCAGGAGACATATAAGCTGTCTCCAAGCGCGGCCGCAGCTATTTTCAGCACCATTGGTGTGGCCAGCGCTGGAGGAAGGCTGATCATGGGAGGCATTTCTGATTACTTAGGGACCAGGAAGTCGCTGGCCCTCTCCGTGGCGACAGAAGCTGTGGCCGTGGCATTAATTCTTCTCTCCACGCAGCCATGGATGCTTTATCCCTTCGGTGTTCTTCTGGGATTCGGGTACGGGGGACATGCTCCTCAGTTCCCTGCTCTCATACGGGAACTCTTCGGCATTAAACAAATGGGGAGAAATCTCGGGCTCCAACAGATCTTTTACGGAGTTGGTGCCCTACTCGGGCCTCTCTTGGCCGGTTGGATGTTCGATCGCACGGGAACTTACGTTCTTCCTTTTTCTGCTGCTGCCGGCGTGCTGATGCTTGCGGCCTGGTTGAGCCTTGCACTCAAGAGGCCGCCGCAGTGGGACGCGACGAGCTAGGCCGGGACCCCGGGCAGCAGCCAGTGGAAATTCTAACCAAACGTATTTGAAGTTCGTTGCCCTAAACGCGAATTGGCATAAGGGGAGAATTGGAGAGCAAGGTGTGCTATAATGCAACGCTCGAACCCGCTAACTCTAATTTGATAGGAGGAGAAAAAGCATGATCCGTTCCCGTTTCGTGTGTCGGTTGATGTTTGTTCTATGTTCTTTTGCAATCGCCACTTGCGTGTTTGCACAGGGGCAACAGGGGAGTAGCGAGTACAAACCGGTGGAGCGGCAGGACGGTAAAGACGTCGTATGGCTGCCGACAGCGCAGGCACTGGTTGACAAAATGCTTGACATGGCGAAAGTCACGCCGCAGGATTATGTAGTTGACCTCGGCTCCGGCGACGGGCGTACCGTCATCACTGCAGCGAAGCGCGGGGCGCGGGCGCTCGGGATAGAGTACAATCCTAACATGGTTGCGCTGGCAAAGCGCAATGCTGAAAAGGAGGGTGTGGGCGACAAAGCCAGGTTCATGCAGGGAGATTTGTTTCAAACTGATTTCTCTCAAGCTACCGTGCTTACACTGTTTCTGCTGCCCGAGATCAATTACCAGCTACGCCCGAAAATTCTTAATATGAAGCCGGGCACCCGTATCGTGTCAAACACTTTTGATATGAGCGAGTGGATAGCCGACCAGACCGCTACCATCGATGACTCAAGCAAATGCTCCGAATACTGCTCAGCCTTGCTCTGGATCGTGCCGGCAAAGGTGGCGGGCGCATGGAAGCTTCCGCAAGCGGAACTGGTGCTCGAGCAAAGCTTTCAGACGTTTTCGGGCAGACTCAACTCCGGCGCTGAAATGTTAACCATTAAGAATGGCAGGCTTAATGGTGATCAGATCAGCTTCACTGCAGGGACCGTCCAATACATTGGCCGCGTGAACGGCAACTCGATGCAGGGAACGCTCAAGTCGGGTGACAGAACGGCCGAATGGAGCGCCATCCGGATAAGCAAGGCCGCGTCACGCTAACCGCGCGGCTGCGGGCTTCTCGCGGCGAAAAAAGATATTGCCGCACCCAATATCACGATTTATATACGAGCTCTTCTTGTTCGGATGTTTCTATCGCATTGGTAATGTATCTTCGGACCCATGCGATGGCCTGGTCGCTTGGCAGGCTGAACAACTTTTTCGCCATACACGCCGCAAATGTGCCTGTCCTGCCAACGCCTCCGGAGCAGTGGATTGCAACGTTCCTTCCCGCTCTCGCGCACTCGATCGTCCGCTCTACGGTCTGCGCCAGTTTCTCTATCGGTGGAATGTTGAAGTCGGCTATGGGCAGATGTATCACCTGAAAGCCTTGCTCCAGATAGAAATCGTAAAGATTGCGCTTTGCTTTCTGCAGACATTCAACTTCTTCCGCAAGAAGAACGATGACTGAAATATCGTGTAGTCTGTAGAGGTCCAAAACTTCCCCGTCCACATCATAGAGGCCAAACGGCATTGGACTCCGGTAGATGTTGCCTGGCAAACCGAACGGTAGCTCAGTTATCAGCATCTGTCAGAAAAGTCGCCATTCAGGTACTGAGTCTCAATCCTGGTTATTCTGATATCCACGGTGATCTCTTTCGATAGCGCCCACCGAAATCCAACTTCCTAAAACACTTGCACAAGCGAGTTCCTAATGCAAGCACAAAAAGCCTACCACGTTGCCTGTGCGTTCAGGGGTGCATTTGACATGAGGGGGCAAAAGAACTTATGCTGTCAGGCGCCGCGCTGATGCCTGCCGCAGTGCACAGGCGTAGCAGGGATTCTAATGACAAGGAGGGATAACTTGGTAAGAAGAATGTTCATTCTGGGTCTGGCCCTGTTGCTCGTAACTATCGGGTTTTCTACGGGCACATTTGCTGCTGAAAAAACTATCGAGAAAGGTGAAAAGAAAATGACGAACACCCAGCTGACTGTGACGCTACACACGACAAAAGGTGACATCAAGTTGAAACTTTTTCCGGATAAGGCTCCCTTGACCGTTCTTAACTTTGTTAACCTCTCCAAGCGCGGTTTCTATAATGGTCTCACTTTCCATAGAGTGATCCCCAATTTTATGATCCAGGGAGGAGACCCCGCAGGTAACGGCACAGGAGGCCCTGGCTATAAATTCAAAGACGAATTCTCTCCCGATCTCAAGCACAGCAAGCCGGGCATTTTGTCGATGGCGAATGCGGGTCCCGGCACAAACGGGAGTCAGTTCTTTATCACACACGTTCCCACTCCCTGGCTGGACGGCAAGCATACGATCTTCGGGGAGGTCGTGGATGCACAGGATCAGAAAGTAGTGAACAGCATCGTTGCGGGAGACAAGATCAACTCCGTCACGATAGATGGCGATTATTCGAAGCTTGCTGAACAATACAAGGACCAGTTGGACGCCTGGAACAAAACTTTGCAGGCCATGGGCAAGTAAGAACTGCAGATTAATAGTTGATTGGTTATTGGCTGATTAGACACGGCAGGGCGAGCGCGAAGGCCGATCATTAGCTGATTAATTATTGGCTGATCAGCCAGTCAACCAGTAATCAGTCAACCGCCGCTCTATAGTTTCATGGATTTGAGCCGCGTGATCCCTTCCTTGATGCGCTCCTCGCTCGTGGTGGTCGAGATCCTGAAATAGCCTTCGCCTTCGTCGCCGAATCCGCTCCCAGGTGTGAGCACAACGCCCTTTTCTTCAATGAGTTTCTCTGCGAACTCGACAGAGGTGAAGCCGGCAGGCACTTTGGCCCAGATATAAAAGGTGCCAAGGGGCTTGCGTACCTTGATGCCCATGGATGCAAGGCCGTCGACCACTATGTCTCTTCTCCTGGCAAAGATAGTTCTCATCGCCTCGACCGATTCCTGGCTGCCTGTGAGAGCCTCGATGCCGGCATATTGTATCGCCTGAAATACTCCTGAATCTATGTTCGTCTTCAGCTTGCCAAGGTTCTGTATGGCGTCGCTGTTGCCGACCGCAAAGCCTATTCTCCAGCCTGTCATGCAGTAGGTCTTTGAAAGGGAGTGGAACTCGATTGAAAATCTCTTGTTGTGATCGAACTGAAGGATGCTCTTTCCCTGGTATCCGTCAAAGGTGACTTCGCTGTATGCAGCGTCATGGCAGAGGAGGATATCGCTCTTTCGTGCCTCGTAGACCGCCCTTTCGTAAAAGTCATCGTCGGCGTGCGCACCTGTCGGGTTGTTTGGATAATTAAGGAAAGCGATCTTTGCCTTTCTCCGCACATCTTCCGGTATATGTTCTCGCACCGGCAAAAAATTATGCTCTTCTCTCAGGGGCATTATGAAAGGAATTCCGCCCGCAAGCATCGTCGATATCTTGTAGACGGGATATCCGGGCGAAGGCACGAGCGCTACGTCCCCATCGTTGAGATAGGCCCACGGGATGTGGGCTATCCCTTCCTTAGAGCCGATCAGGGCCACGACCTCGGTGTCAGGGTTGAGTTCAACGCCGAAACGCTTTAAGTACCAGTCAGCAACTGCCTTCCTGAACTCAAACATGCCCTCATAGCTCGGATAGCGGTGATTCTTAGGGTCGGCAGTGGCCTCCTGCATTCTTCTGACAATATGTTCAGGCGTTGGCAGATCAGGATCGCCAATACTCAGGTCAACAAGATCAACCCCTTTTTTCCGCGCTTCCTGCTTCTTCCTGTCGAGGCGGGCGAAAAGGTACGGGGGAATTTTTTCGATGCGCGACGCTGCCATGGCCATGACATACTCCTGTTTTTTTGTAACATGTAAACATTTTTTCATGTAAAGTAAAAGCAATTTTGATCTCGCCGGAAAGAGCGCGACGAATTTTGTTTGAAATGACAGGCTCCCGTAGGTAGAATAGTACGATTTCAGGCTCGGAGAGAGGAAAATATGAAACGTGAAAAATCTGCGCGTCTTTACGACGAGGCGGTGCGGCTCATGCCCGCGGGCGTGAACAGCCCGGTGAGGGCCTTTCGGGCGGTGAATGATATACCCTTTTTCGTGCAGCGGGCCAAGGGTGCCTGTCTGTTTGATGTCGACGGCAATACGTATCTCGATTACGTGGCTTCATGGGGCGCCATCATCCTCGGCCACGCTGATGACGGACTGGTGCGGGAGGCTCAAGGTGCCGTCGCTGATGGAACGAGTTACGGTGCATGTCATCCGTACGAGGTAGAACTGGCGCGACTGCTCATCGACGCCTTCCCATCCATGGAAAAGGTGAGACTCACCAGCTCGGGCACCGAGGCTACAATGAGCGCTATCAGGCTGGCACGAGGCGCAACCGGGAAAAACGGTATTATCAAGTTCAGGGGTTGTTATCACGGACACGCGGACAGCCTTCTCGTTAAAGCGGGGTCAGGCCTTGAGACGTACGGCATCCCGGACAGTGCAGGCGTCCCGGCCGATCTTGCGCGGCATACGTTCGTTGCGGAATTTAACCATCTTGAGAGCGTGCAGGATATCATCGACAAGAACAAAGACATTGCATGTGTTATCATCGAACCCATCATCGGTAACATGGGTGTCATCCCGCCCCAGGAGGGATTTCTAAAAAGCCTGGAGGAGCTGTGCAAGGCCACGGGCATCCTGCTGATCTTCGATGAGGTAATCACGGGCTTCAGGGTAGCGTACGGGGGTGCTCAACATCTCTGGGGCATTGACCCTGATCTGACGTGCCTCGGCAAGATCATCGGCGGAGGTTTTCCTATAGGGGCCTTCGGCGGAAAGGCGTCAATCATGGATCACGTGGCGCCGCTTGGCGCCGTGTATCAGGCGGGGACGCTTTCCGGTAACCCGGTCGCGGTAAGAGCCGGCCTTTACACCCTGAGCCGACTGAAAGCGGAGAACCCATACCCTGCGATGAAGGAGAAAGTCGAACACCTGGCCCGGGAGGTGTTGGAGATCGCGGGCAGGCATCGCGTTCCGTACCGTGTCAACGGGGTTACCGGGATGTTCACGGGTTTTTTTACAGACACGGATGTTCAAGACTATGAAAGTGCAGCCCGCGCCAGCAGGGAGGCTTACGCGCAATTTTTCCGTATGATGCTCGAAGAAGGCATCTTCTTTGCTCCAAGCCCCTTTGAGGCTGCATTCCTGACGTTGAGTCACACCGAGCTTGAGGTCGGAAAGACAATCGATGCCTTTGAACGGACCTTCAAGCGCATGGAGGACCGGAATTACGGATGAGTCGGGCCAAGGTTGAAATAGATCTGAAGGTTCTTGAAGAGAACTACAGGGCCATCAGGGGTAAGGTCCCGCCCGATGTCAAGATGCTCTGCGTTGTGAAGGCGGACGGTTACGGCCACGGGGCGGGTCCCGTGGCGCGTACCCTCGAGTCTGCAGGTGCGAACTATTTTGGTGTCGCAACAATTGACGAAGGGGTGGAGTTGCGTAACAACGGGATTTCTCTGCCTATCCTGGTCATGGGCGGGTTGATGCCTTGGGATGAGATAGAAGCCGTCCGGCAGTATCAGCTTACGCCAGTGGTTGCTGACGTGAAAAGCCTGAAACGAATCGCCCAGGATGCGGGACAAGACAAGCTCCCGATCAGCGTGCATGTCAAAATTGACACCGGGATGGGAAGGCTGGGCTTCTCTTTGGATGAAGTGGACGCGCTCGCCAGCGCGCTGAAAGGTGCGAGATACGTCCAGGTGGAAGGCGTGATGAGCCACTTCGCCTGTTCCGAACAGCGAGATGAATACGGCATGAACCAGATAGGCCGGTTCGAGGAGGCAGTCGGTTTTCTGAAACGCCACGCTGTTCAACCGCCACTCGTACACATGGCGAATAGCGGCGCTGTCTGTCAATATCCGGAAGCTTACTTCAGCATGGTCCGGTTGGGGATCATGCTTTACGGTTCATACTCTGACCCCAGGCTGGCCGACAAAATACAGGTGAGGCCTGTTATGAAACTGGCGTCGAGAGTGGCATACGTGAAGTTCTTCCCGGCACAGGCGGCCCTCAGCTACGGCAGAACGTTCATTACCTCGCGGAAGACAAAAGTCGCCTACATTGCTGCAGGTTATGCGGATGGCGTTCCCCGTGCGTTGTCCAACAAGGGTGCAGTTTTGCTGCGCGGCCGGCGCTGCCCGATCATCGGCCGCGTCTGCATGGACTGGCTCCTGGTGGATGCTACTGATTTGCCTCAAGTGGAACCTGGTGATGAGGCCGTCCTGATGGGCGGCGATGGCAATGACGCGATTACTGCGGACGAGATAGCGGGACACGCCGGCACCATACCTTACGAGATCCTGTGTTCCGTATCCCGGAGAATGTCGAGGGAGTATGTCTGAGGGATTAGTCGGGACGCTCGTTAAACCTATTATATACGCCGCTTCAGAGTTTGGCAGGGTCTGGTTCATGTTGATGGAAGTGACATACTGGACCTTTCGCAGGCCCTTCAAACCGGGGTATCTCTTCAAACAGATGGAGTTCATCGGCGTGAGGTCGCTTGGTATCGTGATCATCACAGGCGGCTTTACCGGCATGGTGCTTGCGTTGCAGACGTATTACGGATTCAGGAGATTCAGCTCCGAAGGACTGGTCGGCGTTACCGTCGCGTTGAGCATGACGCGTGAACTGGGGCCGGTACTGACGGCGCTTATGGTGACGGGCAGGGCCGGATCAGCCATGGCGGCAGAACTCGGGAGTATGCGCATCACGGAGCAGATCGACGCTTTGACGGTCATGGCCTTGAGCCCCGTAAAGTATCTCGTTGTGCCGAGGGTACTGGCATCGTTCTTTATGGTGCCGGTGCTTACGGTCATTGCTGATTTCATCGGCATCATCGGCGGCTATTTTGTTGGCGTCAAGCTCCTGGGCATCAATGAAGGGCTCTTCATCAACAAGATTGTAAAGTACGTCGACCTGGAGGATATCTATAATGGTCTGGTGAAGGCTGCTGTTTTCGGGCTCATTCTGAGCCTGGTCTCTTGTTACAAAGGTTTCCATACAAAAGGAGGGGCCGAAGGCGTCGGCAGAGCCACGACCGAGGCTGTCGTTGTCTCGAGTGTAACGATATTGATTTCCGACTACGTTCTTACGTCCCTCATGTTCTGATATGGACGATACGGTCATCAGGATTGTCGATCTGCACAAGAGCTTCAACGGCCAGAGGGTATTGGATGGAATCAATCTGGACGTGAAGCGGGGCAAGATTACGGTCATCATCGGCAAGAGTGGCGGAGGCAAGAGTGTCCTGATGAAGCACCTCATCGGGCTTCTGAAGCCTGACAGCGGGGAGATATGGATCGACGGCACAGAGATCACAAAATTGAATGATCGGGAACTCAACCAGGTGCGCATGAGGTTCGGCATGCTCTTCCAGGAAGCAGCCTTGTTTGATTCCATGAATGTGTTTGAAAATGTGGCATTTCCTCTGCGGGAACATACCCGGTTAGAGAAAAAGGAGATAAAGAGGACGGTCGAAGATAGACTGAAAGCGGTCGGTCTCCTCGCGTTCACAGAGAAGATGCCTTCCGAGCTTTCGGGCGGCATGAAGAAGCGAGTGGGCCTCGCGCGAGCCCTGGCTCTCGACCCGGACATCATTCTCTTTGATGAGCCGACGTCGGCGCTCGACCCGGTCATTTCACTTACCATTGAGGATCTTATCAAAGAGACGCAGACGCGCTTCCAGAAGACGTACGTCGTAATCAGCCACGATATAGCAGGTATGTTCAGGATAGCTGATACGGTGGCCATGCTCTATGACGGCAAGATTGTCGCGTCAGGAACACCTTACGAAATCAAGAGAAACGGCCAGGAAGCGATCAAGGAATTCTTGAGGGCGACCAAAATACCTGGCCTGGCAGGAGGTGAGCCATGAGCTCCGAATTTAAAGTCGGTGTTGTTGTGCTTATAGCGATTGTGATTCTTTTTTATATGTCGTTCCGTGTCGGAAAGTTTGGTGCGCTCACGAGGAGCGGCTACGAAGTGGTCGCCTATCTTCCTGATGTGGCCGGTCTCGACATCAAGTCCCCCGTACAAGTGGCCGGGGTAGAGGTTGGGGCCGTGCGAAAGCTTTCCCTCGAGGGATACAGGGCCAAGGCCAGCCTGCTGATCAGAGAGAACGTGAAGATTCCAGCGGACAGCAAACTGTCGGTCAAATCGTTCGGTGTACTCGGTGATAAGTATCTGGCCATTATACCCGGCCAGGCCAAGACCTTTCTTAAAGCAGGCGATGAAATAACCAATGTCGTAGCCGCTGCGGATTACGATCAGATGTTCAGAAACGTTGAAAGCGCAGCGCAGAACTTCAGCGACGTGATGGGGCAGTTCAAAGGCCTCGTAAGCGAGAACGAAAAGGAGAACCTCAAAGAAAGTCTACAGAATTTCAAGGCTGTGAGCGGTGAGTTCAGAGAGATGGTAGCAGAGAACAAGGCCAACGTAACACGTATCGTCAGTAATGTTGCGACAGCGAGCGACAGATTCGGGCCCCTGGCTGATAAGGCAGATGCGACCTTCACCGGCATCAACTCGATCGTGCAGGACATAGAGGAAGGGAAGGGGAGCCTTGGACTGCTCGCAAAGGATGAGACGCTCTATAAGGATGCACGGGACGCGGCCGCATCTTTGAAGACAATCTCGGCGGACATCGAACAGGGCAAAGGCACGCTGGGAAAACTGGCTAAGGACGAAGCCCTGTATACCGATGCTGAGGCGACGCTAAAAAGTATCAGAGAGATGACGGAGACCATCAATAAAGGTGAGGGCACGCTCGGCAAGCTCATGAAGGATGATACCCTGGCAACGGAAGCCGAGAAGACCATGAAGAAGGTTCAAAGGGCTGCGGATTCGGTACAGGAACAGGTTCCCATCACTGTTCTGGGGACGATATTCGGCATCATTTTTTGATGCGTGAAGCTGGTAGTGTAAGTGTCGAGTGTCGAGTGTCGAGTGTCGAGTGGCAACGCAGCCTCTAGGACAGGCTCTGCGTCCCGTTCATTCGTGGCAGGCAGTCTCATTCTCGTATGTTTGCTCCTCATTTTTCCGCATCGAGCCGGGGCGGTCTGGCCTATCTCGTGGGAGCTGGGGCGCGAGAAAAACTTTCTTGGTCCACTCATTTCGTATGAGAAAGAACCAGAGAACAACCGGTTGACGATCAGACCCTTCTTCTCGCGTACGTCTGCCGATGGAGGCTCTTACAGCTTGCTCTGGCCGCTTGGCGGGGGAAGCGAGAATAAGTCGCAGTTCATTCCCTTTTATACGCACCATACTTCGGCCGATGGGCAGGAGGACACATCGATCCTGCTCCTTTTCTGGGGAAAGACCAAGGAGAAACATTACGGGGGCTTTTTCCCGTTCTACGGCCAACTTTACAACCGGTTCGGCAAAGATGAAATCGGGTTCTTCCTGTGGCCCCTTTATAGCTACGTGAAAAGCGAGGGGGCGACGCGGACCAACGTTCTATGGCCCTTCTTCTCAGTCAGCAGCGGAGCTGAAGAAGGCTTCAGGTTCTGGCCGTTTTATGGGTACAGGGATCGTGGTGAGGAAAAAAAATCGAGCTTCGCTTTATGGCCGATCTTCTATTGGGGCGAAAGAGATGCTGACCTCGGCGATCCTAAAAAGGTCTTCTGGGCTTTTCCATTCTACTTGAGCACCACGTCCCGAACGACCGTACAGAAAAGTGTGCTCTTTCCGTTCTTCAGCTACTACAAGTCGCCTGAAAGAGAATCAGTGGACGCGCCATGGCCATTCTACTTTTACACCAAGGGAGAGGAACAGAGCGCCTTCGGTATGTGGCCTCCGTACACGCGCCGGACGAAAGGTAAAGATAACACGTACACGTACTTTTGGCCTATATACAGGGATTCCGAATGGTACGTAAAAGATCAGCGGTACGTGGACAAGCGCCTCCTCATATATCTCGGAAGGTACACTGATGATGACAGGGGAAAATTTGCCAGCTTCTGGCCTTTTTTTGAGTACCGCGACAGCAATGAGAAGACAGACTTTTTCTTTCCATCGCTCTTGCCTTTCCGGAACGAGAATTTCGATCGGATCGTAAAGCCCCTCATCACCCTGTACACGTACAAGAAGGACGGGTCCCTGCGCACCTCCAACTTTGTCTACGGCTTTTACACGAAGGAAGAAAGCAGTGAAGGCTGGAAGAGGAGGCTTGCCTTTCTCTTCGAGCTGAAAAAAGAGCCCGAAGGATATGGCTTCGAGCTGTTATCGGGATTGTTCGCGGTGGGTCCGCATCGGATAAAGCTGCTCTTCATCCCGATAAAGCGAGCGTCCGCCGGTGAGAACGGAGCCGCAGGCATGGGGGAAACACCAGCCAAGGGAGACGAGTGTGAAGAGGGTGGCGAGTGCCGCGCGCCGCGCGACCGAGAGCCGGTAATCAGTAATCAGTGACCAGTTGCCAGTGAGAAGCGGGGTATGGCGAGGATAACATCGATCCACTTCCGTCAGATTGTGCGGCCGCTCAAAACCATGTTTGCCACAGCCCTGGGAAGGAAAGCATTCCTGCAGAATCTCCTTGTCACGGTAGTGCTGGATGACGGCAGCGTCGGGATCGGAGAGATTCCGGCCAGCTTTTCGCGCAAAGACGAAACGATTCCGGTGATGAAGCGCGTGCTGCAGCGGGTGTGGACTGACCTGATAGGCCTGCCTGTTGATGTGTATAAAGAGCAAGTGAAACGCTTTCGAGAGTCTTTCCCTGATGCGCGCATGACGCTTTCCGGGCTGGAGGTTGCACTTTTCCGGGCCTTTTTGAAAAGTACGGAAAGTTCAGAGCACGCGTTCTTCGGCGCCAGGTTGCGGCAGCTGGAGACTGATATAACGATACCGTTCGTGCCTGACGAAACAGCGCTCGCACAATGGATAACCTATGCTGCGCGAAGAGGCTTCAGGATATTCAAGACAAAGGTAAGCGGGAATCTGGAAGAAGATAAGCGCTTTCTCACCCTCGTGTGCGGACTCATCGAGAAGGCCCGACACCCATATCGGCTCAGGCTTGACGGCAACCAGGGTTTCACCATGACCTCTTTTTTTGCTCTGATGGATTTCATCCACAGGAAGGGATACCCGGTCGAGCTCTTTGAACAACCCCTGCAGAAGCACGATCTTGCAGGACTTCGGTCAATCACCGGAGCCGCTCTCGTGCCGGTTATCCTTGACGAAAGTGTCGAAAGCCTTTTGGACGCACGGCGCGCTATTGAAGCGGGAGCTTGTGATGGGATCAATGTGAAGATTGCCAAGAGCGGCGTTGGGGAGTCGCTGGAGATCGTGCGCACAGCCCGTAAGTACAGGCTTAAGCTCATGATCGGGTGCATGACCGAGACCATGGTGGGGCTTTCCGCGGCTATCTATTGCGCCGCAGGAAGCGCTGCCTTTGATTTCATAGACGTGGATAGCGTCTACTTACAGCATCACCGGAATAGGCACGAGAACATTACCATCGAAGGCCCCAAGTTTGTCATAACTCCGTGACGAGTGACGCGCGCGTGGGAAGACCGCGCTACGCGCTCGGACGATGGACGACCGCTCCGCTCGGACGATGGACGCAAATAACAGGTGGAAGAGGGAAGGCCTTACAATCCCTTGCCTGTAACAGTCATTTCCTTCTGACGTGTAACAGGTCTTTTCCTGTAACTTGTAACCCGTAACCCGTAACAGGCCCTTCTTTTATAACCTGTAACAATCTTTCTCTTGTAACTTGTAACAGGTCCTTGTACTATAATGCGTGAAAATCGGGTTTCATCTGCCAATCTCAAAAGGCTTCGCGTGGACGCGCAAAGAAGCCGGCCGTCTTGGCTGCGAAGTGATTCAGATCTTCGTAAAGAACCCGCGGTCGTGGGGCGAGAAGAAGCTGACAGACGAAGAACGCGGACTCTTTTCTCGTCTTTTTCGTGATCTCCCGGTCGTTGCTCATCTTTCCTATCTGCCGAATCTGGCTAAAATTGACGAAGAACCGCGCCATCTTAAAGCCGTTCTGCACGAGGCTGCGCTCTGTACCGGGCTCGGCATCCGAACGCTCGTCATGCACTGTGGCTCAAGAAAGGAGCGGCGCAAGGGGATAGAGAAGGTCGCAAAGGGCGTCGACAGGGTCCTTGCTGCGTCCGGCATATCGGTTATGCTCGAGAATGCGGCAGGGCAGGGCGATTCTCTCGGGACGAGCATAGCAGAGCTCGCCGAGATCTACCGCAGGATATCCGACAAGAGCCGGGTGTCGCTATGCCTGGACACGGCCCATTTCTTTGAAGCGGGTTACAACGTGAGGACCAGGGTAACGTGGAGGCGTATGCTCAAGGAGGTCGAGGATTCTCTGGGACCCGAGGCGTTGGGCTTTTTTCATCTTAATGATTCAAAGACACCGCTTGGTAGCAGGGTGGATAGACACTGGCACATAGGCCAGGGTAGAATTGGTCTTTCCGCCTTTCGGTATCTCCTCAATGAACAAAAGTTTGCCCATCTTGGAGGCGTTATGGAAACCCCCAAGATGGGCAATATGGACACGGTTAATATGAAAGTTATGCGCTCGCTACTTCCTCCGCTGGTGCCTCGTCCTTCTTCTTAACTTCCTGTACTTATGCTTTCTCATCTTTTTTTTGCGCCACTTGACAACACTTCCCATTCATCACCTCATGTTAAGCGGATAACTCTTCTGGCATCTTTCCGTTGGATCGACAGCCCTTTAAAATAACCTTTTTTTTGCTTTTTTTGCAACAAGATAATGCAGGACGCCCGCGGCTGGTTACCAGCTGAAATGGTCCGATGCCTTCTGGACAATTTCTATCTGAGTCGTGCCGACCATCACTGCGCCGACCCGCTGTGCAAGGTTTGGCGCCGCAGCCACCTCTATTCTTACCACCTTCCTGCCGAGTTCCTCTGTCAACGAGGGCTTGATCCAGTAATAAGCAGTGCGTGGCTCAAAAATGCACTCGGGCCCAGAAGGTGTGACGGTCACCTCATCGATTCCGCCTTCGCTCTCAAAATAGAGGAGTCTCGGGTCAACGGTAAAGATGCAAAAGGGCTGCTGAGCTTGGCCTTGCCGGCCTGCCGCAAAAACCAGGCTGATGATTAGAAGCAGTACCGTTGCTCCGGTCTTCTTCACGAATGTTTTCTCCTCATTGGGTTCCCTTGTATCTAAAGCAGACGCCTTGTACAAGGTTAAATAAATTAAGCACCGTTCATCGCTATTGCAAGGTGATACGAGGTGATCTTGGGTGATTTCTGTGGCGGGAAGTGTTAGATTATGCGTCAGGCGCCTGTAGCTCAACTAGGATAGAGCAACGGACTTCTAATCCGTAGGTTCCGAGTTCGAGTCTCGGCAGGCGCGCTAATAATGTCGAGGGGTTACAGATCGTTGCTGGGGGGAATACACCACAGCATTGGTCGCCCGAAGGAGCAGACAGAGGTCTTCCGAGTCTTTTTCCTTATTTATCCAAGTCAAGAATGCATATCGATATACCAGATTACAAGCTATAATCCTCAAGAAGGTAATGTTCGCAAGCTCATTTTGGTATTGAAAAAATGGCCACTTCTGGTATCCTGAATTCAGCAATCCTAATAGGGAGGACGCCAATGACCCAACTCACACGTCGTCAGATGCTCGTTGGCACTGCCGCGGCGGCGTTGGCCGCAGCCGTTAAGCTTACCGCACCTGCAGCCGTGGGCGCATCCGCCCCGGCCGTCGGCAGACAGGCGCCGGGCTTCTACCGCTACAAGGTCGGCAGCATCGAGGTGGCCGTCGTCACCGAAGGCGTAACGCACTTTCCTGTCACCGATGGCTTTGTCCTCAATGCCACGAAGGAAGAGGTCAACAACGCGCTCGCCGCCGCGTTCATGGAGAAGGACGTATGCGTAATTCCCTTCAACCCGATCGTCGTCAACACCAGCGCGAAGCTTGCGGTTATCGACACCGGGTACGGCGAGGCCGCCTACAAGGCCAGCCAGGGTGCCCATGGTCAGTTTCTTACCAATCTGGCGGCGGCGGGCATCGACGCCAAGACGGTCGATGTCGTGATCATCTCGCACTACCACAGCGACCACCTTAATGGCCTGCTCAAGGCTGACAATTCGCTCGCCTTCCCGAATGCTGAAATTCTGGTGCCGGCGCCTGAACACAAATACTGGATGGACGACGGTGAGATGAGTCAAGCCTCCACGCCTCGCATCCAAGGCGTGTTCAAAAACGTGCGCCGGGTGATGCGCGGCGGTGAGGTGTTCAAGAGGTTACGCACGTACGAGTGGGGCCAGGAGGTCATTCCCGGTGTCACCGCGGTCGGCACGCCCGGCCACACGCCGGGTCACACGTCCCACATTATTGCATCCGGCACGAGCAAGGTCTACGTCCAGGGCGACCTGTCCATTGTGCCGTTTCTGTTTGTGCGCAATCCCGGCTGGCGTCCCTTCTTCGATCACGATCCGATACAGGCGGAAGCGACACGGCGTGAGGTCTACGACATGCTGGTGGCCGAGAAGATGCTGGTGCAGGCCTATCACTACCCGTTTCCAGCGCTTGCACATGTCGAAAAGACCGCAACCGGCTATCGGGAGGTTCCGGTGGTCTGGAATCCGACGATCTAACTTGAGAGTTCCCTGTAGCTTGCTACAGGGGGTCCTGGTATACTGGGAAGGTGGACGCTGAAAGCACGGTCAGAAAAGGGTACCACTGCGCGT
>Ga0209039_10000106_pt1 | contig 72811 bp, 67 predicted proteins | sample BogFormECP12_OM1_FD_188238 | JGI IMG/M metagenome (GOLD analysis project Ga0209039, IMG submission 188238) | Bog forest soil microbial communities from Calvert Island, British Columbia, Canada - ECP12_OM1 (SPAdes) (version 2) | ecosystem: Environmental > Aquatic > Freshwater > Wetlands > Bog ...
CCCCCTCGCGCTTGCCGGGCTACTTGTCGAACGGGTAATCTACAAGGTGAACTCCTTTCAGTTCACAAGATCAGCCAGGCTTGCCCTGGCGCTACCAGAATAAGGCAAACTACGCCTAACTCCGTTCTACCCGCTGTGCTACTCTGCATTCGATCCTGAAGAGTCCGGTATTTCTCTCGCTTTTTTCCGTATATGCTATTGCCTTTGGCGCCGGATTGGGGGAAAAGGTGCGGAGGTGAATTGTGAATTCAGAGAATCCAGCGGTTCATCAGTTCCTCGTGAATTCCTCAAGTGCGGCGAAACCACGCTGCGCGTGGAAAGGTGCAGCATCTTGCTTTCCAAGCTTATGTCTAATGGTGGCGCTCCTGCTGCCGGCGATGCTGGGAGCCGAAGACCATCAGGTTGTTGCCAAAGAATACTACGAAACGTTTTCAGCAACCCATCCCGTGCTTTTGCGGATTAAGCCAGGCGACTTGGTGGTCACCAAGACCCTGGATTGCTCGGGATATGACGAGCGCGGGGAGGCTCGCAGCGCTCTTGGAAACCCCTTGACGGGGCCCTTCTTCGTGGAAGGCGCGGAAGAGGGAGACGCCCTGCGGGTGCATCTCCGCAAGTTGCAATTGAACCGGAACTGGGGATCCTCGTGTTACCGTCTGGGCTTGTTCGCCGTGACCCCGGAGTTCATCGAAACCATGCCTCCCAATAACCTCTATCCGGATCGCGTGATTAAAGGGTCTTCCAATCTCGTGCGTTGGGACATCGATCTCGCGCAGGAGAAGGTGCGGCTACGTGACCCGGCGAGCGGAGAGCAGAAGTTGGAGTTTGCAGCGCGCCCCATGCTGGGGTGCATTGGCGTGGCGGCGGAGGGTGAATTCGCACCGACCTCGGAGCCGGCCGGTTCCTACGGGGGAAACCTGGACTACAACGAGGTCCGCGAAGGCGCCACGGTTCTCCTGCCTGTCTATCACCCGGGCGCACTGCTCTATATCGGAGATGGGCACGCGTTGCAAGGTGACGGCGAGCCCACGGGTAACGGCATCGAGACTTCGCTCGATGTCGCATTCAGCGTGGACATCGTCAAAAAGGCGCACCTCACGGGACCGCGCCTGGAGACGCCCGACTACCTGATCAGTGTGGGCGCTCAGCCGGAGTTCTCGAGCGATCTGAATCATGGGCTGCAAATCGCGACCACGGACATGGTTCGCTGGTTGACCGAGGAATACAAGATGGATTCTTGGGTCGCGCAGGTCCTGCTGGCGTTTCAAAGCAAGTATGACGTCATCACCGTTGCCGGCTCGGTGGGCCTGAAAATCCCCAAGACCTGCCTGCCCACGACCTTCCCATAAGTGAATTCCGTAGTTAGCGGGCAGCCCACGGTCAGGACGGCAATGACCGTGGGTTCGTCCTGCACCGAAGAGCCCACGAACAGAAAGGCTCTGTTCATGGCTACCTGCACTTTGCTATGCTCGGTTACAGAACAGAGATGTCGGAGCCGAGAATGAACCCCGGCAAGGGCGCGCTGATTGCAGAACTCGCACTGCTGTTCGTGGGGCTTCCTTTACTCTTCCGCCTGCTTCCGGTGAGATTGTCGCCTCTACCCCCGCTGTGGTTGGCAGCCTTGTACTGCATTCATGTGCTCCGCCGCACCTCCGGGCTCAGTGCGATGCGGCTGTGGAACCCCGGACCGCTGGCCGGTTCCATCGGCAGTGTGCTTGGGGTCTTTGTCATCGCGGCGATGGTCATTACGGCTGCCGTTTGGCGGACGCGCCCGCAAATCCTCTTCGGCTTCGTGCGAAACTCTCCGCTGTTTTGGGCGCTGGTGATGGTCCTCTACCCGGTGCTCTCGGTTTGTCCGCAGGGAATCATCTATCGCGCCTTCTTTTTCGAACGTTATCGCTCGCTGTTTGGCTCGCCAGCCGCCATGATCCTCGCCAGCGCATCGGCGTTCGCCTTCTCCCACATTATCTTTCGCAGTCCCTGGTCGGTGGCCCTTACCTTCGCCGCGGGCTTGCTCTTTGCCTGGCGATACCAGGTGACCGGCTCGCTGCTCGTGTCCTCTCTCGAACACGCTTTGTACGGCTGTTTCATTTTCACCGTCGGCTTGGGTGGACTTTTCTATCACGGCGCGGGCCGCACCGCAGTGGGACCATAATCACCCATGCCTGCACCACCCGGTGCCCAGCCCAGCGGGTGGCGGCCCGGAAAGCGGTTAGCCAAAGTCACTGCCCTCGTGGCCGTGGGCTTCTCCTTCGATGATGAAGATGACTGAAAACTGATAACTGAGGACTTTTTTTGAGCAGGGTCCCCCCTTCCGGTTGACGACTTTCGGTTGCCGTAACGGTAGCGGGCATGAGAAAATCCCAGGGTCAGGACTCCACTGACCGCGGCTGGCCCAAAAATACCGGGGGTGGTCAATTTCTACACGCCACAGGGTTAGTCTCAAGCCGCGAAAATATCTAATCCACTGTATTCACGCTGGTTAATTGAAAGTTGGGTTTGGCGGAACGATTGCACAAGAACCTATTATGTCGAGGCGAAGTTACACTTGGGAAGGACCCCCAGAAATTATGTCCACTATGATAGGGCGCCAGAGGCCAGCTCCACGGTTCCCCGTATCTTTGACTGTCGTCCTCTCGAATGCGGGGGCTCACTACGTCGTAGAGACCAAAAACGTGAGCGACACGGGGCTCTGCCTGCGTCCGCAAGAAGTGTTCCCCGTCGGCACCCAACTTCACATGGTCTTTGGTCAACCGCCCGAGTTGCCGCGCTTAAGTACGGAAGGAATCGTGAGGTGGTCGGAGGATGGAAAAGGCGTCGGGGTGGAGTTCACATCTATCAGTCCGCAGGCCCGGCAAGCCCTTCTGAGATTCGTGAACTCACAGTCTCACGTTGAGCAAGCTTAGGGGGCCCACTACGTCCCATCAGGCGGCAGTAGGGAGCGTTTCGGGAGCTTCTTCCGGGAGAATTTCAAACGTGGTCTCGAGTTTGGCAGTTTTGGAGATCATGGCGCCCACCGAGCAGTACTTGGTTTCCGAGAGGTGAATCGCGGCCTTCACGGCCTCCGGGTCGATCTTGCCACGCAGTCGGTGCTTGATCTCCACGCGCGTGAAGTACGCAGGCGGCTCGGGATTCTGGTCGGCGCGCACCTCGATTTCATAACCGGTAACCTTTTGCCGTTTCTTGCGCAAGATACTGATCACATCAAAAGCTGTGCAGCCGCCCAGCGCCAGCAGCGCCAACTCGATCGGCTTGGGCCCGCTGTGACCGTCCGCGTCGTCCATTATCAATTCGTGGCCAGCGCCCGAGTGCGCCACAAATCTGCGGCCCGTTCCTTCCACGGTGGTCAAATACAGTTTACCTTCAATCATGGGTCACCTCATTCTTCTCCGGCGGTGGGTTCGCAGAAACCATGGTTGCCTCGACGGCACCTGCAGGCATTTCCCTCACCTCAGGTATAAGAATGCAATTTGCGGGGCGAAGTAACAAAAAAGTTTTGCATCGGCGCAAATACGACCTTATGACCGAACTATTCCAACGGTGACGGCCAAACTGTCCCTCATCTTCGACTTTTGCCTTTGCACTTTTCCTTTTGACTTGCTTGCTTTTGCGGCTCTGCCGCGCGGTGGCCTCCGCTTTGAAAATGAATGTGCCGAAGGCACCTTGGACTGCGGCGGCTCGACGCCGCCTTGCTCCTCCTCCTCGGCGTTATTCCAAGGCGGCGTCGAGCCGCCGCAGTCCAAGGCGCTTCGCGCATTTTCATTTACCGTGGCGAGCCCCAGGCTCATGGGAATCTGCGGTGAAAATCCTTTCTGGGTTACGCCAAGCCGTACCCTCACAACCAGGGCAGCCGCGCTACGCAAAGTCGCCGTTGCAAATTTGGGTTATACTGGCGCTGGAGTTGCTCGGCAGCATCGGACGGCTCGCTTTTCCGGCATCTTTCGAGGGCGGGTTTCAACGCGCCCCAAAAACGGGTAGTACCTCATTTTGAAATGGCGCGGCCATCTTGGCCGTGACCGCTCACGGGCGGGACGCTCGTGCCACTTCAAAATGAGGCACCACACAAAAGCGCTATGCAGGAGAGGACCCCCGCTTGGGATTCGAAATCATCGACATTCGCCGGTTTGAACCCAAGGAATTTTCAAACCTTCTGGAAGCTGAATCGCGCGCCTGGAATGACACGCTGCGGTGGGACTTTGCCACCTCGACCCGCATCATCAACGCCTGCCTGCGCGACCAGCGCCTTTCCGGTTACGCCCTGGTGGGTGAAGGAAGGATTCGCGGCTACTGTTTTTTCTTCTACGACGGGGAAAAAGGGATCATCGGCGACCTCTTTATACACCCGGAGCTGGCGGGCCTGAGCCACGAGCGCGAACTGCTGGAACACGCGCTGGAGACGCTGCTGGGGACGCCCGGCTTGCGGCGCATTGAAGCCCAGCTTCCACACTACGAGCGCGAGGGACTGGAGCCTTGCTTCCTGTCCCGCCGGTTCCAGAGCTTTCTGCGCCGCTTCATGAGTCTCTCCCTGGAAAGCCACTGGAGGGCGGCAGGAGCGAAGTGCCGTCTTGCGCCCACGGCGGAGAAACCCTGGGTGCGCGAAGGTATCGGACTGATTTCTTGGGATAAGCGCTTCAATGACGACGCGGCAGAGATGCTTTACCAGGCCTACCGCCAGCACGTGGACGCGCTCATCAACGATCAATACGCTTCGGTGATGGGGGCAACGCGGCTGGTTGAAAACATCTTCCACAATCAGGGGTGCGGCGATTTCCTGTCCCGCGTGTCGCGTATGGCGGTGCATCGACCCACGCAGCAGTTGGCGGGAATCATTACGGTGACCGAGGTGCGCCCTCGCACCGCGCATATTCCGCAGGTGGGGGTGGGTCCTTCATTTCAGGGGTTGGGCGTGGGCACCGCACTGATGGAGGCAGCGTTTCAGGACCTCGCGGAGGAAGGTTTTGAGCAGGTCACCCTGACCGTAACCGACGCCAATGCCGGCGCCGTGCGGCTCTACCAGCGGCTGGGATTTGGAACCTTCAAAACCTTCGGCGCCTTCATCTACAACCGGGACTCGGGGTTAGGGGCCGAAGGCAAATTGTGAATGATGAATTCTGAATTATGAATATAACAACTCGAATTCCAATTTGTGCCAGAGTAAGCCCAAAGGCCCTACCTTCATAATTCAGAATTCATAATTCACAATTCGCCTTCGCCCCCAGCTCACTTCCCCTTGGCTTTGAGCAAGTCCTTCAACTCGTCCATGAATTCGCGGACGTCCTTGAAATCCAAATAGACCGAGGCAAAACGCACATAGGCAACTTTATCGAGCTTCTTGAGGCGGTTCATCACCACCTCACCGAGTTCCGTCGCCGGACGTTCGCGATCGGGCGATTCCGCCACGTACGCTTCAATCTCGTTCACCAGCGCCTCAAGCTTGCCCATGGGTATGGGGCGCTTCTCGCAAGCCTTCAGCAGGCCCGCCAGCACTTTTTGCCGGTCGAACTTCTCCCGCCGCCCATCTCTCTTGATGACCATGTAAGGGATTTCGTCGATGCGTTCGTAGGTGGTGAAGCGCCGGCGGCATTTCTCGCATTGTCGGCGACGGCGGATGGTGTCACCGATCTTCGCCTCGCGGGAATCCACAACCTTGTCTTCGACATGCCCGCAGAATGGACATTTCACGTTGGTGGTTCACCTCAGGTATCTTCCAAAGTCACTTCCTGCTTTTCCTCATCGGCAATGGCCTCCAGCTTGCGGATCGACAAACCCTCGTGGATCAACAAGATAAGCCCCAGGACCAGGCAGGGGACGGACATCACAAGCCAAATCAGAATGCTTGCCCCTGTTGCGGGCTCCACCGCGACGTTGAAGATTTGGGTCAAGGAAAGAATCACGCCGACTTGGTAGCCGCCGCCGATTCCGGGAAATTGCACGATCAAGCCCAGGGCCGCGCAGAAAAGCGTCAGACCCGCGGCCAGCCAGGGCAGATGCCCAAGCCGGTGCCGCACACTCTTGAAGACCAGCCAGAAAACCGTGGTATTAATCGCCCACAGGACAGCGGTGGTCACCACGCTGCCGGCCAGCCCTTTCCAATCGCGAATCACGCTCAGGCCCTCTCCGAAGGAGTGCAGGAAGTGGGCGAAATGGCGCAGGGCGCGTTCGGGAAGAAAGCGAAAAAGCTTCAGCGCGGCGGCGGTCGTGCCCGCGGCATTGCGGCGGAAAAGCACCAACCCCAGAATCAGCAGGCCGGTAAGTCCGAAGAGCACGTGCCCCCACTTATGCATCTCGTGCAGGGCGAAGACTCCTTGGGCGGTGTCCGGGTTTACCGGTTCAAAGTAAAGCGCGGCGGCGAAGAGCACTACCATGGCGATGGTGTCGAGCACGCGCTCGAGCAACCACACCGCGATCATGGCGCTCATGGAAACATTTTCCTTCTTGGCGATGTAGGCGGGACGAACGAACTCGCCGGGACGGCCCACCAGGAAAATGGCGCTGAATCCCAGGATCTGCCCGACAAACAAAACCCACAAGGAAGCAGCTTTGATGGGGGCCATAAAGAACCGCCAGCGGATTGCCCTGACAAAGAAAGTGCTGTAGACGAGGACCACCGCCATCAGCAAGTAGTCGATGCGCGCCCCCACCATCGAGCGCCAAAGGCGGTCCCAGCGGAAATTGCTCCACTCGGGACTCCGGCTCAGGTTGTAAAAGATCAAGGCGATGACCACGGCCCCTGCCGCCAGCCAAACCCATCGCCCCCAGGCTTTTTTCATAGAATGGACCCGCCGAGGTTCTTCCGAGCAAAACTATCCGAAGGGTATCAGGAAGTCAAGCAAAGCAAGCTTAGGGCCCCGATGCATCGGGGCGGTTTTTCCGAGACCATTTGAGCAAATGTACCGTGGCGAGGAGCGATGGTAGCGCAGACCTCCGTCTTTGAGGTCTGCGGTTCTTCCCTCGACTCGCGCTGCCAATTCCCGGGTTACGCTCCGTCTTTGAGTTTGTGGTCTTCCGAATGAAGAACCGCGGACCGCCAAAACGGGGGGTCCGCGCTACGCGCTTTCACTTAATGCCATTTGATAGCAGTCGCGCGTGCGGCGGTCAAAGCAAACGAAGAGGACCTTTTCGATGACAGGGTTCTTTTCCAGAAAAGCACGCACTTCCCGCACCGCGATGCGCGTGGCGCGCTCCAAGGGAAATCCATAGATGCCGGTGCTGATGGCGGGAAAGGCCACGCTGCGCACCCCGTTCCGAACGGCAACCTCCAGCGATCGCCGGTAACAGTTCGCCAGCAGCTCATCTTCAAAATCATGGCCGCCGCGCCACACCGGCCCCACGGTGTGGATCACCCACCGCGCCGGAAGGCGATAACCGCGGGTCAACTTGGCCTCGCCGGTAGAGCAGCCGCGCAACCTGCGGCATTCCGCCAGGAGCTCCGGCCCCGCCGCCCGATGAATCGCGCCATCCACTCCCCCGCCACCCAGCAACGAGGTATTCGCCGCGTTCACGATGGCGTCTACGTCTTGATCCGTGATGTCGCCCTCGATAACTACGATAGCGCCGGTTTGCATCTCGTCCCCTACAGCTTAACCCCCAATTCACGGGCCAGCTTCTTGGCATCAAAAGGCGAGCAGGTAAAGACGTGCCCGCCGACATCGAACGTGGGAACTAAGCGCTTGCCACCATTTACGCGCTGGACAAACTCCGCCGCCTCGGGATGCGCTTCGATGTCGATCTCCTCGAAAGGCAACTGGTGTTCACGCAGGAATGCCTTGGCGCGACGGGAATCGGGGCACCACGAGGTGGTATACACGCGGATGGGGAGGTTCATGTCAAGTACTCTAGGAATTCTAACCTGGCACCGGGATGAACAGCGCCTTACGGGCAGGCGGTACGATTACCCTCGGAGCTTATGTGCGGTTTCCAGTCGAGCCATGGCGCGGGAGAGGGCTTTGCGTGCGCGCTCCATGTCCGCTTCCGGATCGTCGAATCGCTTCAAGCGTTCCTCGGCGCGGGTTTTGGCTTTCTCCGCGCGCTCCACATCGATCTCCTCGGCACGTTCAGCCGATTGCACCAGCACGATGACGCGATCGCCCAGGACTTCGGCGAAGCCCCAATTCACCGCCAAGGCGTGTTGAGTGCCGCCGGACGTGTACTCCAGCTCGCCGGGGGCAAGCTCCGTCAGCAGGGGGGCGTGTCCGGGCAGGATTCCCAAATAGCCGTTCTTTCCGGGAATCGTCACGGCGGTCACCGCATCATGCGCCACCAAGTGGTCTGGAGTCACGATGTCGAGGCGAATTTCTGTGGGAAGTGTAGTTTCTGCCATAGCTTTGTTTAATCGGCTCATCGGTTCATCGGCTCATCGGTTGATCGAAGAACAAGCCCAAGGAGGTTGCTCTAGATGGACCGATGAACCGATGAGCCGATGTGCCGATTCCTACGCTACCGCCTTCAGCTTCTCGGCTTTCTCCATGGCTTCCTCGATGGTGCCCACCATGTAGAACGCCTGTTCAGTCATGGCGTCGTGCTTGCCTTCCACGAGCTCCTTGAAGCCCTTGATGGTGTCTTCCAGCTTTACGAAGCGGCCTTCCATGCCCGTGAACTGCTTGGTCACAAAGAAGGGTTGCGAAAGGAAGCGCTGAATCTTGCGGGCTCGCGCTACCGTGACCTTATCTTCTTCCGAAAGCTCGTCCATCCCCAGGATGGCGATGATGTCCTGAAGGTCCTTGTACTTTTGCAGAATGGCCTTCACGCCCCGTGCGACATCGTAATGTTCATGTCCCACAATGCGCGGATCAAGAACCCGGGAACTGGAGGCCAGGGGATCGACGGCAGGGTAAATGCCGATTTCGACCAGCGCGCGGCTGAGCACGGTGGTGGCGTCCAGGTGCGAAAAGGCCGTGGCGGGCGCGGGGTCCGTCAGGTCATCGGCAGGTACGTAAATCGCCTGCACGGACGTGATCGACCCGGTCTTGGTGGAAGTAATGCGCTCCTGGAGTTCGCCCATTTCCGTCGAAAGGTTGGGCTGGTAGCCGACGGCGGAGGGCATGCGGCCGAGCAGCGCCGAGACTTCCGCACCTGCCTGGGTAAAGCGGAAAATGTTGTCGATGAACAGCAGCACGTCCTGGCCGCCGACGTCACGAAAATACTCGGCCACGGTGAGGCCCGTCAGGCCCACGCGCAGGCGCGCGCCGGGGGGCTCGGTCATCTGGCCATAAATCAGGGCGACTTTGGATTTGTCGGGGTCGCCCGCCACCATCACGCCGCCTTCCTGCATTTCCAGCCACAGGTCGTTGCCTTCGCGCGTGCGCTCGCCAACGCCCGAGAACACCGAAACCCCGCCGTGCTTCATGGCCACGTTGTGGATCATTTCCATAACGATGACCGTCTTGCCCACGCCCGCGCCGCCGAACAAGCCCGTCTTGCCGCCTTTCAGATAAGGCTCAAGCAAGTCGATCACCTTGACTCCGGTCTCAAAAGCCTCCAAGTTGGTGTTCTGATCCTCCAGAGAAGGCGGGTGCCGATGAATGGGCCAGCGGTCCGGGCAAGCGATGGGACCCAGCTTATCCACGGGCTGGCCGATGACATTCATCACCCGTCCGAGCGTGCCCTTGCCGACCGGCACGGTGATCGGCCCGCCCTGGTCCTCCACGCTCATGCCGCGCACCATCCCATCCGTGGGCTGCATCGACACGCACTTGACGCGGCCTTCGCCCAAGTGTTGCTCAACCTCGGCGATGACGTCGATAGGACTCGGCACCTCGAAACCTTGGGAAGTGATCCGCACGGCGTTGTAAATGGGGGGTAGATGGCCTTCAAACGCCGCCACCACCACTGGCCCGATGACTTCCACCACCTTGCCAACGTGCTGCTCTGACATCGTGAATCCTTTCTGGAGAACAGTTGTCAGTCTTCAGTCATCAGTTTTCAGTCGTCAGTCAAACAGCAGCATTTTCGCCGCAGGTCTTGCTCTTTGACTGATGACTGACAACTGATAACTGATGACTTCCCTACGTCGCCGCGGCTCCGCTCACCACTTCGATGATCTCGCGCGTGATGGCCGCCTGACGGACGCGGTTCATGTACAGCGTCAGGGAATCGATCATCTCCTTGGCATTGTTCGTGGCCGCGTCCATGGCCGTCATTTTCGCGGCCAGTTCTGCCGCCTGCGATTCCAGCAGCGCCCGGTAAACTTCAATCTCCACGTAGCGCGGCAGTAGGGCGTTGAAGATTTCCTGCGCCGGTTGCTCGTAAATGTAATCGATCAGCACCTCGCCCTGGACCGGCACAATCGGCTTGATGGGCAGATAGCGCTCCACCATCACGCGTTGGGTCATGATGGACTTGAACTCGTTGTAGATGAAATCCACCGTATCCACTTTCTCTTGCGTGTAGAGCTCGATGATGCGCTGGGCAATCGGCTGTGCCTGGCTGAATTCCAGACGGCCAAAAATATTGATGTACTCGGCAACCATCTTGACTGGCCGCCGGATGAAGTAGTCGCGGCCTTTGCGGCCCACCGTCATGACGGAAATGTCCCGGTCGCGGTGCTCATCCAGATAACTCTGCGCGGCGCGAACCAGGTTGGTGTTGAAAGCCCCGCACAAACCGCGGTCAGCGGTGACCAGCACCAGAAGTTGCCGCTCGATGGGCCGTTCCAGAAGCAGCGGATGGCAGCGTTCGGCGGTGCGCGCCGCAACGCTCGAGAGCAGCGCCATCATCTGGTTGGCGTAAGGCCGGGCATTGAAAATGCGGTCCTGGGCGCGCCGCAGACGCGCCGCCGCCACCATTTTCATTGCCCGAGTAATTTGCTGCGTGCTCTTTACCGAGCGAATGCGGCGTCGAATGTCGAGTAACGATGCCATTTTTTAAAGATCACCGCAAAGACACCAAGAAAACCCAAAAAAGCTGGTAGCAAAAACCGTAAATGGGTTGCTTTCTACCCTCGTGTTCTTAATTTCTGCTTTTCTTTGTGCCTTGGTGTCTTGGTGGTTCATCCTTTCGCCTTGTTCTCCGCCACGAATTTCGCTTTGAATTCGTCGAGCATCTTGCGCATCTCCGCGCGCAGGGGCTCTGTAATTTCCTTCTTCTCGGCAATCTGCTTTCCCACCGCCGGATACGCCGTATCCATGAAATCGTAAAGCCCCTGTTCGAAGGGCAGGCATTGCTCGATCGGCAAGTCATCAAGGTAGCCGCCCGTGCCGGCAAAGATGATGGCGATCTGCTTTTCCACGGGCAAAGGTTTGTACTGATCCTGCTTCAGGATTTCCCCCAGCCGCCGCCCACGGTTCAGTTGCGCCAGGGTGGCTTTGTCAAGGTCGCTGCCGAATTGGGCGAAAGCCGCTAATTCCCGGAACTGGGCCATTTCCAAGCGCAGCATTCCGGCAATCGATTTCATGGCTTTGATTTGGGCGTTGCCACCCACGCGCGACACGGAGATGCCGGCATTCACCGCCGGCCGGATGCCGCTGTTGAAGAGGTCGGTTTCCAAATAGATCTGGCCGTCAGTGATGGAGATGACGTTCGTGGGAATGTAAGCCGACACATCACTGGCCTGCGTCTCGATGATGGGTAACGCGGTGAGCGACCCACCGCCGCCCTCTTTGTTGAGCTTGGCGGCGCGCTCCAACAGTCGCGAGTGGAGATAGAAGACGTCACCGGGATAAGCTTCGCGCCCGGGCGGACGCCGCAGCAACAGGGAAATTTCGCGATAGGCCACGGCGTGCTTGGAAAGATCATCGTAGATGCACAAGGCGTGGCGGCCGTGGTCGCGGAAGTATTCGCCGATCGAGCATCCCGCGTACGGCGCGATGTACTGCATGGGGGCGGGGTCGGAAGAACCCGCCTCCACCACGATGCTGTACTTCATGGCATCATATTCTTCCAGCGTCTTGATGACCTGGGCGATGGTGGAACGCTTCTGCCCGATGGCCACGTAAATGCAAATCACATCGCCGCCACGCTGGTTCAGGATCGTATCCAGAGCTACCGCCGTCTTCCCCGTCTGGCGGTCGCCGATAATCAGCTCGCGCTGGCCGCGCCCGATGGGGATCATCGAGTCGATCGCCTTCAGGCCCGTCTGGAGCGGCTCGCGCACGGGTTGGCGATCCACCACGCCCGGGGCAATGCGTTCGATGGGGCTGTATTCATCGCTGATGACGGGACCCTTGCCGTCCGTGGGGCGGCCGAGCGCATTCACCACGCGGCCCACCAGGGCCTCGCCCACCGGCACGGACATAATGCGATTGGTGCGCTTGACGATGTCGCCTTCCTGGATCGTGGTGTAATCACCGAGCAGCACCGCGCTGACTTGGTCTTCCTCCAGATTCAGCGCCAACCCCGCCACGTCGTGAGGCAGCGAGAGCAGTTCGCCGGCCATGACGCGGTCAAGGCCGTGGATGCGGGCGACGCCGTCTCCCACGGAAATGACCGAGCCCACTTCCGCCACCGTCACGCTGCGGTCGAAGTTCTCAATCTGTTCGCGAATGATCTTGGTGATTTCGTCGGCTTTAATTTGTGGCATTGTTTGTTAGCGGTCAGCTCTCAGCGGCCAGCTCTCAGCTTTCAGTTATCAGCTCATGCTCGTGCTGACCACCGACTGATTCCTTTCTAAGCTTTCTGCGATCAGCGACCAGCTAATGCTCTAGCTGAAAGCTGAGAGCTGACCGCTGAGAGCTTTCTTACTACGCCAGCAACTTTTCCCGAATGCGGTCCAAGTGGCCGCGAATCGAGCCGTCATAAACGGTGCTCCCGATTTGCGCCACGAGGCCGCCAATCAAGTCACCGTCAAGATGGAACTCCAATTCCGACTGCTGCTCGGTGAGCTCGTTGAATCGCGCTTGCAGAAGTTCCCGCTCCCCAGGGGACAGACCGGAAGCGGAAGAGACCTTCACTCGCACGATCCCCAAGCGCGCGTAAGCAACGTTGCGGAAGGCCTGGAGGATTTCCCCCAGCAGCGGCATCCGGTAATGGCTCATCAGCACGCGCAGGAAATTCAACGTAACATGCGAACTGCCCAGCTTCCCCGCGAGGGCTTCCAGCACGGTTAACTTCTGCGCCATGGTAACCGCAGGGGTGTCGCAAACCGCGCGCAGTTCAATGCTCTCGCGATAAGCCGCATCGAAATCTTCCAATTCGCTTAGTACCTGCCGGTAATTTCCTGTGGACGCTATTACATCCGCAAGGGCGCGCGCGTAACGATTGGCAACGACCGTCGGCATAGCTAATTTTTCCGTTCCTTGGACCCGAGAGAGGCCACGAATTGGGTGACCAGCCGCCGGCGGTCGGTGTCATCCAAGCGGGCGCGAATCAACTCCTCCGCCCGAGCGACCGCTTTCCCCGCGGCAAAGTTTTTCAGTTCCAGCTTGGCTCCGCGCACGGCCGTGTCCGTTTGGGCGCGCGCGGATTCCACAATTCGGGCCGCTTCTTCCGCGATGATCTGTTGCAAGCGCTGCCGCTCCGCTTCCATTTCGCGCGCGGCGGAAGCCTTGAAGGCGGCAATTTCCGCTTCCAGCCCCCGCAGCTTCTCTTCCACCGCCTGGAGTTGGGCTTGCGAGGCTTCTAGCGCCTTCCGGCCCTCGTCCAAACTTTTCTGGATGGAGGAGGAGCGCGAGCTAAAGAACTCCGCCAAGGGCTTGCGCAGAACGTAACCGAGCCCGCCCACGAGAATTATGAAGTTGATGGTTTTGTAAAGCAGTTCATGGGGCGGCTCCGAATTCTTCTCCTTCGCCGCCGGCTCAGACCCCTGCGACCAAGCCACCCGGGGGGAGATAAACCCTGCCAGGCAAATTCCCAAGAGACCGCACAAAGCGCCTTGGCGAAGCGTGCGGATCAAAGTCGCAACCTCCCTTGCCCGCCGGGGGTCGTCTCAGGTCCCACCAGACTTTCGGAAATCTCTTCCGCCAGGGGCTGGCAGGCGGCGTCCAATTCCGCCTTGGCACGATCCACTTCTGTGGCGAGCGTAGCCTGTGCCTCGCGGATTAACACGTCGGCCTGTTCACGTGCTTTCCGCAAGGCTGCGTCGCGCTGCTCCAGGTTTGTGCGCCGGTCCGCCTCGCGCTGGCGGTAAATCTCTTGCCGGGCCGCTTGAAAGGCCTCCTCATACTCGCGCGTCTTCGTCCCTGCCGCCGTAGCCTGTTCGCGAGCCCGCGCCAGCGCGCCCACCGTCAACTCCTCGCGCTGTTTCAGGACCGCCATCACAGGCCGGAAGAAAATCCGGTCGAGAATGACAAAAAGGAGAAACACTAAGATTACAGTAGGGATGGCCTGAAGGAAGAGATGCCCGAGTTGGTCAAATATCACGCCCATTTGGATTGGTGAGGCCTCATAAGGTGTGAAATGACTATCATGTGCAGACCCGCAAATGTAGCACGCGGGTTTTACGGGTGTCAACTGTCACTCGTACCTCACAAATCCCGGATTGAGGATGCCTTGCGGATCGAACTTCCGCTTCGCCGCGATGACCGCGGGCCATTGTTCGCCGTAGTGAGCTTTCCATGCGGCATGATCGAAGTTGATCCAGCCGGAAAGGTAGCGTTTGCCCCCCATCATGCTGGAGGCTTGGCTTGCCATGTTCAGGCGCGGTAATACTTCGTTAACAAAGGCTTGCGGGACGGCAGGCAGAATTCCGAAACCCATTAAAAATTCGCTTTGGGGACTCATGAAAAGCGGCGCGCGCGACGCCGTCCCGAGCGCCGGCCAGAGCAAAATGTGTCCGCCTACCAACGCTTGCGGCGGCAGGTTGGCAAGTACTTGCGAGATGTACATCGCCGTGGTCTGCCAGGGCAGAACGCATTCCATCCAAGGGTGCGTGTAGTCCCAAAATCCCCCGCGCTTCCAAAGCGCAAACAGGTTGTCAAGCCGGGTGAAGAATTCCGCGATCTCGCCGTCCTCCGTGTGGATATGTTTATAAAACTTCAGTCCCGCCAGTTTTTCCGCGGCGGCTTCGGGCGCTTCACCCTCCTCCGTCTCGACCGTGGCATGCAACGGGAAGAACCACTGCGCGAACGGTTGGCGCAGCCCTGCCACTTTCTTGAAACCCTGTGGGCAGGGTACGCACCATGATTCCAAATAGTCGAAGCGGGCATCGTTCATCACGGTTTTCAGGTCGTCGAGCAGGGCCGCGAGATCATCGTAAAGCAGGTAGAAGCTGCGGAAGCGCGGCAGGTAGCGCCGCACCTTGAGCACAGCTTCGGTGATGATTCCGAATTGGCCCACGCCACAGCGTGCGACGTCAAACAGGTCGCGATTCTCCTCGGTGGAACAGCGCACGATTTCGCCCGAGCCGGTCACCACTTCGAGTTCCAGGCAGTTGTCGGCCTGCGTGCCATACCGCCACGAGGCCACGCCCAGACCGCCCATGGAAAGCGTTCCGCCCACCGTGACTTCCAGATTATTGGTTAGGACCGGAGGCGCGAGCCGCTGCGGCGCAAGGTGCTCCACCAACGCCCGCCACTTGATTCCCGCCTGCGCGGTGGCCGCATCTCCTCGGACGCCTGTAACCTGATTGAGCGAGGTCATGTCCAGGACGATTTGATCGGAAAGCGACTGCCCGGTTTGCGAGTGCCCGCCGCCACGCGTCGCCACATGGAGCGAATTGCGGGCAGCGAACCTCACCACTCGCGCCACGTCTTCCGCCGAGGCGGGGCACACCACCACCTGCGGCCTGCGCACGATGATGCGGCCAAAGTCCGTCGTCACCGCCTCGCGCGCGGCGTCATCGGTCAAAACCCTGCCGGAAATTTCCCGGGCCAGCTCATCCGTCCAACTCATACCATCTCCTGGTTATGCCGCGAGTCGCTTGAGGGCTGTTCGTATCCGAGTATTGGCCGTGCGCAGCGCAATGGCTCTGACCTACTGCCATATCCAGGTATTCCGACAGCCGAATTTCAGGGAGTTTCAGAAAGCGTGTAGTCAAGCTCGTAGAAATGCTTTCCGTCGGCGGTCTTAATTGTCATCTTACCTGCAAGTCCCACCAGTTGACCGGCGCCCGAGTCCGGCACCACAGTGATGCTCAGTTCCGGTGCATTGCGCGTCATCGTGCCGCTATGTTGGAGTACGAAGGTGCCGCTGCGACCATGCAGTGTTCCACTCACGCGCTCGAGGGCAACGTAGCCAGCCGACCCTTTGACCTCAGTCATCGCGCTCAGCATCTCGCCCTTGCTGGTTGCTTCAAGGTCGCCGCAAAACTTTTTATCGATCGACATTCTGCCCAGTTTTGCGCTTTCCGCTTCCTTGTTGTCCGGCTGCTGAGGAGTTAACTCCACATCAAACGTTCCACTGGCATGGATCATCACCACCACCTCCTTTTGGATTGTACCTGGAATTTGCGAAGAGGTCTCGCATTGAGCGGGGCCTCGGACGGTATTGTGGCATGGCCATGTTGGCTGTGATTTGACACGGGCAGGATGCCGATGCCGATTCTTCAGGATGTCTCGGACCCCGACCCGATGATCATGACTTCGGTGGCCTTGATCAGAGCTGCCGCAGGCTGCCCTTTCTTCAGACCCAGGTCGCGACACGCGTCGCTGGTGATGATCGCAGTGATGGTCTGACCGCCGACATCCAGCGCTACCTTGGCCAGCAATCCGACAATTTCAACCTTGGTGACGCGGCCGATGAGCTGGTTCCGGCCGCTGATGAAGTGTTCCAGTCCCTTCGGCAATTTCATGGAGGGCGACGGCCTTTTCTTTGCGCCCTTGCCGGCCTCTCCGAAAAAGGCGAGGCGATCGATTTCGGTGCGCGGAATCCGATGGTGTCCGCCGGCGGTGCGTACGGATTTAATCTTGCGATGATAAATCCACTGCTTGATCGTCGGATAGCTCACCCCAAGCTCGCGGGCGGCATCGTGCAATTTGAGTAGGTCCACGGTTCTCCCGGGCATTTCAACACGATTTGTGGCTCTCAATCTACCTGAATCTGTGCGCCAGGATCAACGACAAACCGGCGAAGCATCCCAAGGCCGGCAAATCTTCATGACCCGTTGCATGGGGCTTGCGTCGGGAACGCATTCGGAACAGAATAGTGGCCCCAAGTGGAGAAAACGATCAAGAGGAGTCTTCCATGATCAGACATCGATGGTGTGGGCTGTTGCTCGGCGGGTTGCTGATGGCGACGCAACTTGTGCGGGCAGATCAGCCGAAGCTGCCTCGTGTGGAATTCAGCGATCAGAAACTGGATAACGGCCTGCGCGTAATTATTGCGGTGGATCGCACGGCGCCGGTCTATGGCATTTCGGTCACGTACAACGTGGGTTCGCGGAACGAGCGGCCGGGCCGCACCGGTTTCGCGCACCTGTTCGAGCACATGATGTTTGAAGGCTCGGAAAATGTGGGTAAGGGCGAGCATTTCATCCTCGTCTTCAACAACGGTGGCAGCATGAACGGCACCACCAACGAGGATCGCACAAATTACTTCGAGACGCTGCCCAAGAATCAGTTGGATCTGGGCTTGTTTCTGGAGAGTGATCGCATGCGTTCCTTGGCCGTCAACCAATCCAATCTCGATAACCAGCGCAACGCGGTTCAGGAAGAGCGCCGGCTCGGCGTCGACAACCAGCCCTATGGCAAGGCCTTCCTGGACATCGACAACCTCGCTTACGACAACTTCGCCTACAAGCATTCCACGATTGGCGAGATGTCAGACCTGAACGCGGCTTCAATAAACGACGTGAAGGATTTTTTCCGCATCTATTACGCGCCTAACAATGCGGTGCTGACCCTGGTGGGCGACCTCGACCCCGCCGCGACTCTGGAAAAAGTAAAGAAGTACTTTGGCAACATTCCTGCGCAACCCGCGCCTCCGCCGGTCGACATGACGGAGCCTGCCCACTATGGCGGGAGGAGAGAAACTATCCATGATCCGCTGGCGCGCACTCCGCTGGTGCTCATGGCGTATCACATTCCGCCCGGCAACACGCCGGACAACGAAGCATTCCAGGTGCTGGCGAATGTGCTTGGCCAGGGGCAAAGCTCCCGCCTCTATCAGCGCCTGGTTAAGGAAAAGCAATTCGCCACCCAGATCATTGTCCAAGCCGATGAGCGCCGAGGTCCCAGCCTGCTCTACCTATTGGCCTACCTGCGGCCGGGGGTGAAGCCGGAGGATTGCGAGAAAGCCATAGGGGATGAGATTGCCGCGGTTCAGAAGGACGGTATCACGACGGAAGAGGTAGACAAGGCGCGCGTGCAGTTTTTGCGCGGGCAGATTCAAACCCGGCAATCGGACCTCTATACCGCCATGCGGATCGGCCAGTACACGGTCTATTTTGAGGATCCCAATTTGATCAACACTGTCGTGGACAAGTTTGATGCCGTAACCGTGGATCAGGTGAAGGAAGCCGCCCAAAAGTACCTGGTCCCGGAGCAACTCGCGGTGGTCACGGATCTGCCGGCGGCGTCACAGCACAAAGCGCCGCAGGCTCAAAAGGAGGGGAAATAACCATGAGGGCAAAATGCAGAACTTCGATCTCCTTTCTGGCGGCGCTGGCCGCCGCCATGGCGGTGGCCATGCCCGCCTTCCCGCAGGAGCAGCATGCAGCGGAACTCTCCAAGGTGGTTCGCCTCAACCGTGCTCCGGTGAGCAATGAAACCCTCCAGGTAACCCTGCCGAGGCCGGTGGTGACCAAGCTCCCCAATGGGCTTACCGTATTGGTGCTCGAGCGGCACAAGTTACCCACCGTGAACATCGTTCTCCAGATCGGGACCGGCGACATGTCAGACCCCAAGGATATGCCGGGTCTGGCCAGCTTCACTGCCGAGATGCTTCGGGAGGGCACCCAGCACCGGACGAGCGCGCAATTGGCGGCGGAGATCGATTCCCTAGGCGCTTCGCTCAACGCCTCCTCCGACTTTGGCTCCACCAGTTCCTCCGTGTCGGCTTCGGGTCTGGCGCCAAGCACCGACCGGATATTGGAATTGATGAGCGACGCCGTCCTGAACGCCACCTTCCCCGCTGACGAACTCGAAAAGTACAAGCAGCGGCAGCTTTCGGAACTCGAACAGGCGCGGTCGCAACCGGGCGAGCTGGCCGAGGAGAGATTCCGTCAGGCGCTCTACCAGGACTTCCCGGCCGCGGTCACTCTGCCCACGCCGGAATCGATCAAAGCCACCACGCCGGAACGCTTGAAGGAATTTCATGACCATTGTTACGTTCCTGCGAATGCCATTCTGGGCGTGGTCGGGGACGTCAAGCCGGACGAGGTCTTGGGGCTCGTCCGTAAGAGCTTCGGCAGTTGGCAGGGCCAGCCTGTAGCCAAAGAGGATTGGAGTCACCTGCCGCCAGCGGCGCCCGCCAAAATCTATCTGGTGGACCGGCCTGACTCCGTGCAGACCAACATCGTGGCCGGGGACTACGGGGCGCGCCGTACGGACAAGGATTACATCGCGCTCTCTGTAATGAACCGGGTACTGGGCGATGGCCCGCAGGCGCGCCTTTTTCTGAACCTCCGCGAAGTCCACGGTTATACCTATGGAGCTTATAGCCGGGTGGGTGATGACAAATACCGGGAAGCGTGGGTGGCCAATACCGAAGTTCGCAATGCCGTGACCGACGGCTCAATGGAACAGTTGATGGCGGAGTTCAAACGCATCCGGGACGAAAAGGTTCCGGAGCCCGAATTGAATGAAGCTCGGCACTCCATCGTAGCAAACTTTGCCCTGTCCCTGGAGCAGTCGCAGCGGCTCTTGTCCCGGTGGATCCTGGTCCAGGACTACGGATTGCCCGTGGATTATTGGGACCGTTACCCGGTGGAAGTCTCCCACACCACCGCGGAGGCTGTCCAGGCGGCCGCCCGGAAGTACGTGGACCTTGACCACCTGCAAATCGTGTGCGTCGGCGACCCCAAACAGCCCGGCAACGATCAGAAGCAGGCCATCGGGGATGTGCTGAAGAAGTATGGGACGCTGGAGGTTTACGATACGAATGGAAAGAAGGTGGAGTAAGGAGAGATCTTCGTCCGGAGGGACACCTATCTCATGCGATTACGAAACTTCAGCTTGCGGGCCGTGGCCACGGCCCTGTTGATGATCTCTTTTTTCGCCGCGAATCTTCATGCCGGCAAGAAACCGAAAGAAGCACCTGCCCCTGCGAGCATTGCCCCTGCCGTAACCTGGCCGCAAATTCCCGACCTCGAGTTCATCACTCGCTTGCGGCAAGAGGAATTCGGCCACAGCCAGGTGATGGACCTGATGAGCCATCTCACCGACGATATTGGCCCGCGCCTGACGGGTTCCCCCAATATGAAAAAGGCGAACGAATGGACGCGCGACGAGTTCATCCAGTGGGGTTTGGCGAATGCCCATCTGGAGCCCTGGGGCCCTTTTGGGCGCGGTTGGGCTTACCAACTGTGCGAAGTCCGCATGATCTCACCCGACTACATGCAGTTCCTGGCGCTCCCCGAGGCCTGGACGCCGGGAACCAACGGATCGGTGCGCGGCGAAGTGGTGCAGGTGATTGCCTCGACATCCGCCGACCTGGAAAAGTATCGCGGCAAACTGGCGGGCAAGATCGTGTTGTTTGGCGAAGCCCGCCTGCCGGAGCCCAGCGAAAAACCTCTATTCCACCGTGATGACGACGCCGACCTGGCCAGGATCGCTACTTATCAAATCCCCGGCGCGCCCCCCCAGCGCCGGCCCGAGGCCGCGCAGCGCTTCCAGTTTCAAACCGAACTGACCAAGTTTTTCACCGATGAACACGTGGCGGCCGTGCTGGATATCACGCGGCTGCCCGGCGAGGACGGCACCATTTTTGTGCAATCCGGCGGAAGCTACGAAAAAGGCAAGACGGTGGGGTATCCCCGCATCACTCTGGCGGTGGATCACTTCGGCCGCGTGAGCCGCCTGCTGGCCAAAAAGGTGCCGGTGGAAGTGGAAGTGAATGTGGAAACCAAGTTCTACGACGATGACGCCATGGCTTACAACACCCTCGCCGAGATTCCCGGCGTCGACCCCAAGCTGAAGGACCAAGTGGTGATGCTGGGCGGGCACATGGATTCCTGGCACGCTGCGGAAGGCGCCACGGACAATGGCGCCGGCGTGGCGGTGGCGATGGAAGTCGTCCGGCTGCTCAAGAAGCTCGGCGTCCAGCCGCGGCGCACCATCCGCGTCGCACTCTGGTCCGGAGAAGAGCAAGGATTGTTCGGCTCACGCGGCTACGTGAAGGAGCATTTCGGCTCGCGCCCGGAATCCACCGAGCCGCGCGACCAGGCCCTGCCGGCGTTTATGCGCCCGCCCCGAGGTCCACTGGTGTTGAAGCCGGAGCAGAAGCTGATTTCCGCCTACTTCAACCTCGACAACGGACCTGGCGAGATTCGCGGCGTGTATCTGCAAGAAAACGCCCAGGTGCAGCCCATCTTCGAGAAGTGGATGGAACCGTTCCGCGATCTGGGGATGACCACGCTGACCATGCGCAATACGGGTTCCACCGACCATGTTTCTTTCGACGCGGTGGGCATTCCCGCCTTTCAGTTCATCCAGGACTCCATGGATTACGGCAGCATCACCCACCACTCGAACAACGACTCCTATGAGCATGTTCGACCGGAGGATATGAAGCAGGCGGCGACGATTATGGCGGACTTTGTTTATAATGCCGCGATGTGCGACGAGATGATCCCGCGCAAACCCATCCGCCCCGACGAGCCTCCCGCGAAAGCGGATTCGGCCGGCGGCGCGGAGAAATCCGGGCCACCGAGCAATTAACCTTCGCTGGACAGGACCCCAGCCTAGGAATCGTTCTCCCCTCTCCCCCTTGGGGGAAGGGGCTGAAGTTTCTATATTTATTGCGACGTAGCCGGTAGATTCCGCTAGGTCCTGAGCCGCATTGTCACTCACGGCTGGTCTCAGGAAAATAGCTGTGCGAAGCACCTTGGAGTGCGGCGGCTCGACGCCGCCTTGGCACAACGCCGAGGAGGAGGACGAAGGCGGCGTCGAGCCGCCGCACTCCAAGGTGCTTCGCACAGATGCATCCACGATGGCGAGTCGGAAGCTAGCGCGGATTTCTTACCAGGGGTAGGGTTGTGGAGATTACCCCGGGATCTTGAACAGGCTCCCCGGATTGTCCTTGAGCACCACGCCCTCGCCGTGACCACCCTGGTCTAAAATAAGCTGCCGCAGGGCGCCTTCGTGCAGCACGTTGTTAGTGATGACGCAGTTCTGGAGATTCTTGCACACGATCCCGTAAGCAGGGCTCCACGCTCCCTCGCCGTCGTCGTCGCGCCCCACTTGCAGATTGTTGCCCACACAGGTGACGCCCTCTGCTCCCTCGATCAGAATATGAGCTGAATCGTGGCTTGCGGCGTCCGCCAGCTTGCCGCTCCGCTTGAGGAAATTCCCGGTCAGGGTCATTTGAAAGCAACTCCGGCGGCCGTTGCGCAGGGCAATTCCGCAGGTCCCCGCGCGGTCAAAGAAATTCCCGGTAATCTGGTAGCCGTCACCACCGGTAATCAAAAGGTTTTCCTGCCCATTCCATTCCACGCGATTGGAGGTGAAGGTTACGGAAGCATTTTCGTCGCGCGCCGCGAAGCCCGCGCGCTGGTTTCCGGAAAACCAATTGTCGCTCAAAAACCCGTCCCAACCCCGCAAGCTCAGGCCGTCCCCCTGGTTATAGGCCAGCATCGAGTGGCGGACGGAGAAGCACCAGGCGCGCGTAAGGTTCACTCCATCGCCCGTGAAACGCGCCACCTGGCAGCGCTCAATGCGGAAGGCGTCCTCATGCTTCCCGTAGTCCGGCTTGTCGAGAAAGATTCCGTGAACGCCCTTGCCCAAGCCGGCGCCATCGAAACCGAGCCCATCAATCGTGGCGCCCCAGGCCCCCGCAATGTTGAGGAGACACTTGGCAGCGCCGTCTGCGAGCCGCAGGACCGTGCCGCCGGGTCCGCGATAATCCCAGGTCGGGACGCCCACCAGGGCGGTGTTCGGGCGCATCTGGAGTTCCGCGCAAAGGTACACTCCGGGAGCCACGAAGACCGCTCCCCGCACTTTCCCAGCGGCGTCCAGAGCGCGCTGAATGGCCTTCGTGTCGTCGGTCTTGCCGTCGCCGGTCGCGCCAAACTCGCGCACGTTGATGTATTCCTGGCTGGCGGCCGGCCCTTCCGCCCGCGCTGGATTCTGCGCGCCCAATAGGAATGAAGCGCCACCGAGCAAAGCGCTCTTGGCCATCTTGCGACGCCCGAGAAAATGGGAATTGGTATATGTCATCTTCATGCTCCTTGAGCTATGTCAGGTGGAGGATAACACATGGCCGAGGCGCGGAAGTCGAGAAAGCAGCAATCCCTGCCCGCCGATATGACTGCCGGGTCGGAGGCCTTCATCTCAGCATAATAGTTTCGGCGGGCGTAGCCGCAGCCTCCTAGCCCGGGTTTCTCACCCGAATGCGAGGGACCTAAGAAGCGGCCGGACGGCCCCTTGAAGGGCGCTGCATTTTCTTCTTGACACGATCGATTTTCTTAGGCTATAATCTAGCTCATGATGAAGGCTAGTGGGGCCGTCGGTGGAACGGGCGGAACGCGCGGATGGGAGGCAAGTGCGATGGTCGATGGCAAGGCAGGCCGACAAATTGTAGCAATGGCAGTGGGACATTATTGCCCTGGGGGGACAATGTTCCCAATCCTTGTAAGTTATTGAAAACAAATGGTTTAAATAGCGATTTTTCTCCTCCGAACCTGGCAACATCCTGAAAAGAAATCCACTTACAATAAAATCCCAAAAATGGAAAATGGGGGTGCAAATTGTCCATGTGGCAGGATGCCAAATTGTCGCTGACAGACGGCAGAGAAGGCCCGGCATGGTGAGAAATCAGGCTAGACGTTCCGCGCCGGTTGAAATAGTATTCGGAAGAAGCAATGAGCGGGCGGGACGATAAAGACACCCTGACTCTGCGAACCTGGACCCGTGAATGAACCCTCACAAGCCGGCCGGCCTTCGCGCGCCAAGATTGTGCTGGCGTTCGGTGTGATCTACATCATTTGGGGCTCGACCTATCTGGCGATAAAGGTCGCAATCCAAACGATCCCACCCTTCTGGATGGCAGGCGCGCGTTTCCTGATCGCGGGATCGATTTTGTACGCATTGATGCGCTTGCGGGGCACTCCACCTCCGCTTCGAAAACACTGGCTGGCCGCGGCAGGGGTAGGCGCCCTTTTGTTGGTGGGCGGAAACGGCTCGCTGGTTTGGGCAGAGCAGCGCGTGCCCTCCGGATTGGCCGCAACAGTTCTCGCCATGATTCCGCTTTGGATGGTCTTGCTCGACAGTTTCCGCAAGCGTGGCCCCAAGCTGACGGTGCGTGTGGCGGCGGGACTGGTGATTGGGTTGACCGGCGTAGGAATTCTAGTTGGTCCGGCAAGGCTTTGGGGAAGTTCGCGGGTGGACATCCTGGGAACCACGGTGTTGATGTTCAGCGCTTTTTGCTGGGCAGTGGGCTCGCTTCATTCCCGCGGCGCCCAGCTTCCGCCCTCCCCTTTCCTGGCTGCGGCGATGGAAATGCTGACCGGTGGCGCGATGCTGATGGTTCTGGGCTTGCTGGTGGAAAGCAGCCAACTACACTGGCGCGCGATTTCCTGGCGCTCGACCGCCGGGCTCTTTTATCTGGTTGCAGCAGGTTCGCTGTTGGGTTTTACGGCCTACATTTGGCTCCTGCGTGTGGTTTCCACATCGCGCGTCGCGACCTACGGATACGTCAACCCCATTGTGGCGGTGTTCCTGGGCTGGGCCTTGGGAGGGGAGTCCGTCTCCGCGCGCGAGTCGCTGGCCACGACCATCATCATCGCAGCCGTGGTGCTGATTCTCTCCCATCGTCCCCAGCCTGTAGCCGTGGCTCCTGATAGCGACGGGCTTCCGACAATCGACGAAGAGCGGGCAATGGGGATCAGCGAATGAGGGGTCCGGGACGGGATTCGGGACACGGGACACGGAGCTGGGATCGACTCTTCAAGATACTGCGATTTCAGTCAGTCGATGATCAGAAATAATTGCGCTCGCAGTTTGGATTCGCGGCCCGAATCCCGAGTCCCGTATCCCGTGTCCCGTGCCCCGTATTACGAAATGAGCAAGATTCGGGTTGCTGAACTTTCGTGATGGCTTCAAGATGAATCAGATTTAGACGGAGGAGCCCAAAGCTATGCAAACGAGCGAGTCCCGAATCTCGTATCCCGCGTCCCGTGTCCCGTACCCCGCGAAGTTGGAAGATTACTCCCGAATTGAAAGAGCCATTCTTTTCCTGGAAGAGAACTACCATCGCCAGCCGGAATTGCGCGAGGTGGCCCAGAGCGTGCACCTGAGCGAGTTCCATTTCCAGCGCTTGTTCCGGCGCTGGGCGGGAATCAGTCCCAAGCGCTTCATTCAATTCTTGACCTTGGAACATGCCAAGAAGTTGCTCGAAGGGTCCCACAGTGTGCTCGACGCAACTTACGACGCCGGCCTTTCGAGCCCCGGGCGCCTGCACGACCTATTCGTCAACATTGAGGCCATGACGCCCGGTGAGTTCAAAGCCCAAGGAGCCGGGCTCCGCATCAGCTATGGCTTTCACCCGAGCCCTTTCGGGGAGTGCCTGCTGGCGGTGACCGAGAGGGGCATTTGCGGTCTGGGATTCGTGTGCGCCGGCGGGCGCGCCCGGATCCTCCGTGATTTCCGGTCACGCTGGCCGGAGGCTCACTGGGAAGAGAACGCGCGACTTACCCAACCCTATATCAACCGCATTTTTGGCGGCGAACAGCGAAACGGAAACCGGCCGATCACCTTGTTGCTCCACGGAACCAACTTCCAAATCAAAGTGTGGGAAGCTCTGCTCAGGATTCCCATGGGCTCGGTGGTTCCCTATGAAGATCTCGCTATCACCGTGTGCAGCGCGCGCGCCGCGCGGACGGTGGGGGGAGCTGTGGGGAAGAATCCCATCGCCTTTCTCATTCCCTGCCATCGCGTCATTCGCAAGGCGGGGGGGATCGGCGGTTATCACTGGGGCGCCGCTCGGAAAAAAGCCATGCTGGCTTGGGAAGCAGCCCAAACGCAGACCATTCAGGACTGATTCTGCCAGCGTCACGCTGCCCGTGAGTACGCGAGCGCTGGCAAGCGAAAAACGGCGTCCATGTGGAGTTTATTCCATCGAATTCCAGGGCTCCGTCAACGTCCAATGGGGTTAAAAAGAACCCCCTCACCTGCCCTCCTCCGCTTCGCTTGACAGCCCGTGCGGGGGTGCCGATAATCCCAAAGTTGTGGCACACGTTTCCGCCGCTTCCCGTCTGCAGCTCCCCGGCAGTGATCTGCTCCTGGAGCCCGGACCCTGGAACCTGGAGGATGTTGCCGCAACCATCGACCAGCACGATCATCATTCTTGGTGCGCGAGGCTTCAACCCATGATTTGCTTTCAAAAGGCCAGTTGCCTGCTTGTATTGGCCATTCTCCTGGCCTGCGACTCCCTGGTAGGCGCTGATGAAACGGTGAAGTTCCAAAAACAGGCGGATTCCGTCGAGGTGCTCGTCGGCGGGAAGGCCTTCACCACTTATTACTTTGGCCCGAATTCGCCCAAGCCCTATTTGCACCCCTTGCGCTCGGCGCAAGGCACCGTAGTGACGCGCGGGTTCCCCATGCGCACGGATATCCCCGGTGAGGTCCGTGACCACCCGCACCATCGCGCCATGTTCTTTGCTCACGGCGATATTAATGGAATCGATTTCTGGGGCGAGGGTCCACCCAACAAGGGAGCGCAGACCGCTAAAGGCGTGTACTACCCAACCAGCGGGGAATTGCCCACCGGGCGCACCGTCTTCCGCAAGCTCGATGAGGCGAAGAGCAACGGCCAGAGCGGAACCTTGAAGGCAGAGTTTGAACTGGTGGGCCCCAACGGCAAAGCCATGGGTGGTGAAACTCAGGAATACACTTTCTCGGGCGACGCCTCCACGCGCGTCATCGACTGCACCTTCACCCTGACCGCCGATAAAGGCATACCGCTAAAAATGGGGGACACCAAAGAGGGAACGTTTGCCATCCGCGTCGTCAATGGGCTCTCGAAGCCTGGCGTCAAGATGCTGAACTCGGAAGGCAAGGTGGGAGAAGACCAAATCTGGGGCAAGCGCGCCGACTGGGTCGATTACTCCGGCGAGGTGGATGGAGAATCCCTGGGCATCGCGATCTTCGATAATCCCACCAACATCAAGCACCCTACGTATTGGCACGCGCGCGATTACGGGCTGTTCGCAGTCAATCCCTTTGGCGAACACGACTTCTACCACGACCCCAAGCGTGACGGCAGCGTCACGATCGCCCAAGGCGAATCGCTCACCTTCCGCTATCGTGTGGAGATCCACCACGGCGACGCGACCGAGGCACAGATTGCCGAAGCTTATCACCATTATTCGGAAGGCAAGTAGGGGCGAGTTTACCTCGCCAATTGGCGGCGTCCCGATAAGGCCGGGATAGGTTCCGCCGCCTCCACATCAAACTGTATCACTACCAGATTTTTGAAGCGCTTCGAGGTCATCATGGATCGTTTTATTAAAGCCCGCAAAAATGGAAAGTTCCGGCAGATCGTGGCGCCCGGCACGATGCGGTTCCTTGACTTCGCCACCTTGCAACTGGAAAAGGGTGAACGCCACTCTCTCCCCACGGGCGCCCGCGAGTACGTGCTCGATATCTTCTCCGGCGCCGTGACCCTGACCATCAGCACTGTCGGCCGCAGCAAGGAGATATTCGGGCGGATCGGAAAACGCGCGGACGTATTCTCCGGCCCGCCGGTGATGAGCTACATCCCGCCCCATTCGCAACTTGAAATCAAAGCGGACTCGGCGGCGGAGGTGGGAGTTTTCTCCGCTCCCTCCAACGCCCATTCCCCGGCCGCGCTGCTGGAAGGGTCGACGGTAATCACCAAGCAGGTGGGCCGCGACAACTGGCAGCGGACGGTCTATTCGGCATTGGGTGAAAACGTACCGGCGGACCGCCTCCTGGCTGGCGAGACCCTGAACCCTCCCGGCAACTGGTCGAGTTTTCCGCCGCACAAGCATGACCGCTCCAACCCGCCGCAAGAAGCCGTGATGGAAGAAATTTACTACTTCCGCGTCAAGCCCGCGCAAGGCTTCGGGTTTATTTGGACCCACACCGCCCCCGACGACCCCGCGGGATTCTCCGATGTTTTTGTGGTCGAAGATGGCGACACGGTTCTGTTGCCGAAGGGCTATCACCCCGTCGTGGGCGCCCCAGGCTACGAACTGCAATACACCTGGGTGCTCGCAGGTGAAGAGCGGCGCTATGGCGCCTGGGCTGAAGACCCGCAACACGCTTGGGTGAAGAACCTATAACGGTGTCCGCCGCCACGTCCGCCGAAACGAACGTCGTGTAACCCCGGCGCCGGCGCATTACCGACTACTCCAAAGGAGACTCGTGCCGATCACCTCTCCGGACTCCGACCCTGCGGCAGGCACTTCTCCCCGCCCGGCTTCGGCAGGTGCGGTTCAAATTCCGAATCTTCGCTGGGCGATCTGCGGACTATTGTTCTTCGGCACCCTCGTCAACTACATCGACCGCGGCACCATCGCCATCCTCGCCCATTATCTCCAGGGACTCTTTCTGTGGAAGGAAAGTGACTATGGATGGATTGTCTTTTCCTTCCAATTTGCCTACGCCATCATGATGTTGGGATTCGGCAGCATCATCGACCGGCTGGGGACGCGCACAGGCTACGCGCTGTCCATGGCCTGGTGGTCGCTGGCCGCGATGGCGCACGCTCTCGCCCGGGGAGTCTGGTCATTTGCCGCGGCGCGCTTCCTGCTGGGGGCGGGAGAGGCCGGTAACTTTCCTGCTTCGATCAAGGCGATCGCGGAATGGTTTCCCAAGCGTGAGCGCGCCTTGGCCACAGGAATCTTCAACTCCGCGGCGGCGGTGGGGACGGTGGTCGCCTATCCCCTCGTGGGTTGGCTCTTTCTCCAATGGGGCTGGCAGGCCGCCTTTATCGGCACGGGGGCGCTGGGTTTGGTGTGCCTTGCTGCCTGGCTGGCGCTCTACCGCTCGCCCCAGCGTCACTCCTGGCTGACGCCGAAAGAACGGGCCCACATTGAGACTCAGGACGCCGGAGAAGAGGATGGGCCGGGAGAAACCCTGTCGTGGCATAAGATTCTCTCGAGCCGGAAAGCCTGGGGCTTCACACTCGCCAAGTTCATGACCGACCCCATCTGGTGGTTTTATATTTTCTGGCTGCCCAAGTACTTTATCGAGGTGCGCCACTTCTCGATCGCCGCGCTTTCGCTTTTCGGTGTCGTTCCGTGGATCGCGGCCGTGCCGGGCTCGATTGCGGGTGGGTGGCTCTCCGGATTTCTGCTTTCCCGGGGGAGCTCCGTGACCTTCGCGCGCAAGACCGCGCTTTTGGTTTGCGCCCTGTTGATGCCCGCCGGCATCCTGGCGGTATTCGCCCCTAGTCCCTGGTGGGCGCTCGCATTCATCTCCGTCGCCACCGCCGCGCACCAAGGCTGGTCAGCCAATGTCTACACGCTTGCTTCGGACATGTTTCGGAAGAAGGACGTGGGGTCAGTGGTAGGATTGGGCGGCGCCGCCGGTGCCGTGGGAGGTATGATCATCGCGCCCGTAGCGGGTTACACCTTGCAGTGGTTCCACACTTATGTTCCGCTCTTCATCATCGCCGGGGTTATGCACCCCCTGGCCATGGTGGTGGTGCACTGTCTCCTCCCGCGCATCGAGATGGCCACCTTCCCCGCTACGGCCCGCTCGTAAGATAGCCGGTCCCGTATTTCAAACTGCGGTTTCACGAAATTTGCATTCTGCGCTCGCCACGTGCGCTCGTACAAACCGCAATAAATCCGCGGGGGGAACCGGCTTCTCCAGGTAGTCGATGGCGCCCATCTGCATGGCTTCGAGATAACAGGGCATTTCGATACAGCGCGTCAGTACCAAAACGGGCAGGTGGCGGTTCAACTGCATGGCGCGATCCAGCACCCTGCGCCCCTCGAAGGCCTGGGTGCCTTGACTCACCACCACAAAGTCAAATGTCTCCGTCTCCAGGCATTGAATGCCCGCTTCAAAGGTCGTGCAGGTGAAAACTTCAAACCCCTGGCCTTCCAGGATTAGACGCAGGATCCTTAAGTCGCCTGCTTCCTCATCGACGAGAAGGACCTTGGTAACTCGAGTTGTAAACTCGGTCTCTCTTCGTGTAAATACGTCGCTAGACATGGGAGTTCTCCATGACGGAATGAATCGACCCCGTATCCCAATCGAGTTGATCGATCGCCCGGTCCGACGGGGAGAAGGGTCTCCCTCCCCGCTTATAATCCGAGGAGCCTGATCAACCTGAGTTACTTCATAAATTTCACTAAGCTTGAGGGAACCATGATCGCCACCTGGGTATGGAATGGAAGAGCCTGCCATTACGAGGGAATAAGAAGCGGCGTGGCACGTCAAATGAGAGCAGCGAACCCACCCAGGAGTAGCCTCCGATCTTTGCCAGCCTTCAACGACGTGGCCGACTGAAAGCCGCGGGGCATGCGCGACCGGTTGATGAACTCGACAAGCAGTCTCCGGATCTTTAGAATACGCTCCGGATGATTCTACGTCGAACGACCTGGGAGCCCGCGGGGTAGGGCCGTTTTGGCTGTAATCCCATGTACGGGGCAGGCCCACCCTGCTAATTTCAGACTAACTATTCTAAACGCAGAGCATAAAACACTCCCGGAGTGTAACCGTTCGACACTTAATTGTCAAGATATTTTTTTGGTTGTTAATCAGAAAGTCCTAAGTGAGACCCAATAGAAATGTAAGAAACAGATTCTAAAGGTCTTATTTATCAAGATTCAATGAGGGTTATTGAACAATTAAATAGCGGAGCAAGATAATTTATATTTTTCTTGCCGTGCAAGAGCTCTCCACCCCATCCAGGAGTTGCTTTGTGAATTCCGATCTCCCGTCGCCCTCCTTACCCACGTGTTTATCATTTAGTCAATGCTCCAAGGCAAGGGAGGGATGGATTTAACAGCGCCTGCGGCGCCGAGTGTGTGGAACCGGGACGAGCGCCACAGGCGGGTCAACCTCCCAGTGTCAAGCGCATGCGCCGGAGCCGCATTCACTACGCTAGCGGCCGGGCCGATGGCCACCTCCGGCGCTCCGGCGGATGAGTCCTTCCGCCTTGGCGCCCTTTTCTTCGCTTGACCTTCCTGTAGATTGCGATATGCTGCCGCAACCTTGCACATCGAGAGGGGGAGATGAATAGACCAGGCAATTCGGTCCCGGTCAACAGCGCTTGCGACGCCGGTCTTTTGGCGGTTTCCAATCTCCGCCGTTGGATGCTGGTTGGGTTGCTCTTTGTCGCGTCCTTCATCAACTATCTCGACCGCGCCACGATTTCCGTCGCCTTGCCACTCATTTCCATCGATTTGCATCTCGGCCCCGAAACCAAGGGGCTGCTGCTCTCCTCATTCTTCTGGTCCTACGCCCTGATGCAAATCCCGATTGGCTGGTGTGCGGACCGGTGGAATCTCCGCTGGCTTTATGCCGGGCTCTTTGCCGTTTGGTCGCTCGCCTGTGGACTGACGGGCTTCGCCGGTAGCCTGCTGGTCCTGATTTTGCTGCGAACCCTGCTGGGCATTGGAGAGTCGATCTATCTTCCCGGCGGAACCAAAATCGTGAGTATGCTCTTTCCTTCCGCGGAGCGCGGCTTTCCTTCCGGGCTCTTCGATAGTGGCACACGGCTGGGATTGGCGGTGGGGGCTCCGCTGATCGCGGCGCTGATCATGTTTTGCGGCTGGCGTAACATGTTCGCCCTGGTGGGGTTCACGGCCATCATCTGGGTGGCGCCTTGGCTTTTGGTTGCTCCCAAAAATCTGCAAGGCGTACGCAGTGTCGCCGTGGCTCGCGGCTCGCCGCCGGCGCGGCGGATTCACTTCAACCGCAATCTGCTGGGCATTTGCCTGGGATTCTTCTGCTTCGATTACTACTGGTACCTGCTCGTCACCTGGCTTCCTGACTATCTCGTCACCGTCCGCCACTTGACCCTGGTGCGCGCGGGCTTTTACGCGGCGCTGCCCTATTTCGTTTTCGGCGCCTGCCAGCCGTTGGGGGGATGGGTTAGCGACTGGTTCATTCGCTGGGGTTGGGATGAGACCCGCACGCGCAAAACCATGCTCACGGTCGCATTTCTCTCCGGACTTATGCTGATTCCCGCTGCCCGCGCGGATAGCGCCCTTGGCGCCCTTGCCTTCCTCGTGGGAGGTTCGCTCGCAGGACTGGCCACGGGCAACATGTTCGCCATTCTTCAGTGCTGCGCGCCGCCCGATGAAGTGGGCATCTGGACAGGTTTTGAAAACTTTGCCGGGAACATCGGTGGGGTCCTGGCGCCCATCGTCACCGGGTTCCTGATTGCCCGGACCGGCACCTACCTTCCGGGCTTCGCCCTCGCCGCCGGCGTCATGGTGGCCGGCCTTCTTGCCTATTGGTTCATCGTCGGCGAACTCCATCCTATCGCAGTGGCAAGTCCATCCGATTAGATCCTGATAAATTCCTTCTTTCGATACATCCAGTAAAGTATTAACCAGACGACGGCAAATGCCGCGCTGGCCTCGACGAATTGCGCCCAACGGCCAATAAGCGGCAGCAGGTTCCCCACGAAGATGTTGCCCACGTGGCGGAAATCAAAGATTTCGGTGGCAACGTAAACCGCAATGGAGTTCATGCCGATAACGATAAACCCGAAGGCCCACTGCTTATAGCCGAGCACGTCGATGATCCAGTAGAAGAGCGCCAAGGCCATAAAGCTCACGCCGCCGGAGATCAGCACGTAAGAACTTGTCCACATCAGCTTGATCACGGGAAACGACAGACTCCAGACGAGTCCTCCCACCAGACTCACCGCGCCCGCGGCGAGCAGGCGATAGACCTTGCTCATGGGCGTGCGGTCAGACATCAGCATCTGCCCGGCCAGCACGCCCAGCAACACGGAGGCGCCGAAGCCCAGATAGCTCAGGAACCAGGTATTCTTACCATAATGCAGGTGGCCGAGAACAAACTGGTCCACGTAAGTCGGCAGGTTGCCTTGCGGAGTCAGCACTCCCGCGCCGACTCCGGGCACGGGGATCAACATCACCATGGCCCAATAGACAAGAAGCAGAGCGGCGATGGTGGCCGCATGCCATTTCGGCTTTACCTTCAAAGCCACGATGGTCGCCACCAGATAACCCGCGGCGAGTCCGTGCAGCACGCTGTAACAGGGACGGAATCTCGACCAATCAAACAGGAGGAGATTTCCCTGCGTGATCGTTCCCAGGCAGAACATGACGATGGCTCGCCAGACGGCGTGGAGCAGCAGGGCGCTGTCACTCTCGCCCCGGGCACGTCGTTTCGCTACCCCCAGCGGGATGGCCGCCCCCATGATGAACATAAACAGTGGCCAAATGAGGTCGTAGAAATGCAGGCCCTGCCAGGGCACGTGGTCGAACTGTTCGAGGAACCTGTCGAAAAACGGGCGCTGGATAACTTTACCCAGGCCGAATAGGATCGCGGTGCCCCCGGTGATCCAAAGCATATCGAAGCCGCGCAGCGCATCGAGCGAGACCAATCTTTCCATGCGCAACGGCGACTTGGGGAGTGCGTCGCTTGCAGGCTGCCGACGTTCTGTTTCAACTTCCGTAGCTCTCATGGATTCCATATGACAACCCCGGCAAACGCATTAAGGTGGCACGCAGGGCACAGGCTGACTCCTTGATCCAAACCGGCCGGGGGGCATGAAGAATACTTTGCTCCATGGGTGCCGGCAAGGATGCACAGTTCCCGGCTTTTACGGCGCAGAGAAAATGATCTTCTCATTGGGGTCCAGGAAGGCCAACACGGGACCGGACGGATTCGCCGTCAGTCCGGCTCGAATCTTCCCATCCGCATCGTAGAGACCCAGAACCGGCCCATCCGTGGTCACGGCGAGGCCCGCGCGCCTCTTCTCATTCACATCGTAAAGAGCAATAACCGGTCCCAGATCCTCGACTCCCAAGGCCAGCCGTGCTTTGCCATTCCCGTCACGGACGCAAAGGGTTGGCTCTCCCCCTTGAAGGCTGAGTCGGATTCTCCCTTCCCCTTTTTCGTCAAACAAGCTGAGGTTCGTGCCCTTTGCCGAGGCGCCGAGTTCAACGCGTTGTTCGTCCCCGCCCCCATGCACGACAAGTCCGCTCAAATCTTTCGTCGCGTACAGCCAGGACTGTGACCTTCCGTTCCCATCGAAGAGGACGACAGCCGGCCCATTCGCGGCCAGACCGATCGTCAATCTTTTTTTTCCCTCCGCGTCAAAGAAGTTCAAACTCGGCCCACTTGGGGTCATGCCGAGAACGGCGCCGGTTCTTCCGCTTTCGTCCTTGAGGACAAACTTCTCCGCCTCCACAACCCGAGGCGATTCTCCAACGGCCATCAAGAGAAAACCGCCGACAAGCACCGAAAAGACCCGAACGACCTCCCGGGCCAGAATCCCTTTCATCGCCCAAGACGGGTCGGCGATCAGCATGACAGCCACACAGATCGCGGACATGAGGAGGATTCTTTTTCCTACCGCATTCGCGGGCAGGGCTTTCAACATCTCGTAACCTGCTTTCGGTTGTGTCATATGGGCTCCTAGGATTCGGGATGGAACGAGAACATTCACCTGGTCTGACGTCCATCTTCGTGAGGTCGGCCGGGCCTGGAGGGTTCTGCGAACTCGCTGCAGGGGCCTTAATGTGTCATTCCAGCAGACCGCCGTACGAAACTTTTTCAGCAAAGGACGATCTTTTGCCGGTTCCTGGAAACGCTGCGCGTGGCATTTCGCGTATCCACGACGAGCGGCGCATGGTCCACGATCATCTGATAATCATACGCAGAATGGTCGGTGGCAATGACCACACAATCATGCTGCGAAAGACCCTCCGCGGTCAGGGGAAGTGACCGCATGTGGGAAAAGTCGTAATGACGCATCCGGTGGAGGGCTGGAGTGTAGGGATCGTTGTAATCCACGCGCGCTCCCCTCTTCATGAGCAAATCGATGATCTTAAGAGCCGGGGACTCCCGCACGTCATCGATGTCTTTTTTGTAGGCTACTCCAAGTACAAGAATTTTGGACCCCTTCAGGCTTTTTTCATGACGGTTCAGAGCCCCCGCCACCGCTTCCACCACCGTATAGGGCATGTTGGTATTGATTTCGCCCGCCAATTCAATGAATCGCGTCGCGAAATCGAACTCCCGAGCCTTCCATGAAAGGTAATAGGGATCCAGCGGAATACAGTGCCCTCCCAGGCCCGGGCCGGGGTAAAAAGGCATGAAACCGAAAGGCTTCGTCGAGGCCGCATCGATGACCTCCCAAATGTCCAGGCCCATCCGCAGGCAGAGCAACTTCAGTTCGTTCACCAAGGCAATATTGACGCACCGAAAGATGTTCTCGAGCAGCTTGGTCATTTCCGCGGCACGGGTCGAGCTGACGGAAACGATCTTGGGCACGATCTGGGAGTAAAGTTCCTCGGCGGCTCGAAGGCTGGGAGGGTTTAGTCCCCCGATGACCTTCGGAATGCTCCCCAGATTGTAGTTCTTGTTGCCGGGATCCTCCCGCTCGGGCGAAAACGCCAGATAGAAGTCTCCGGCGATGTTTTTGTTTTCCTCCCCGCTCGCAATCGGACAACGCAACCCGCTCCGCTCCAAGATAGGCAGAACCAGTTCCTCCGTGGTACCGGGGTAGGTCGTGCTCTCCAGAATCACCAACTGCCCGCGCTGAAGATTCTCCCCGATGGCGTGAGCAGTCTGTTCAACATACGTCAGGTCGGGCTCTCGCCGGTCATCAAGGGGCGTAGGCACGCAGATTAGAATCGCCTCTGCCTCTCGTAGCTTGGAGAAGTCGCTCGTGGCAGCGAAATGTTGGCTGTTAACTTGCCGCCTGATTTCTTCTGACGGAATATGCCGAACATAGCTTTGGCCCGCATTCAGTTTCTCCACCTTGGTGGGATCAGTATCAAAACCCCAGACCACGTGGCCGCGTCCTGCAAACCTTAGGATTAGCGGCAATCCCACGTATCCGCATCCGATAACGCCGATTTTGAGATTTGACCCCTTGAAGTACTCCGGTGAACGCACTTCATTTGCCATGTATCCTCCTGTGCTTCCTCAAATCTTCAATAATTATGGAAAAACTGAGTTGCTGCAACTGAAATTTGGGTACGTGACGCAATTTGGCTGTGCCGGAGTTGGGTTAAAACATTAACCCAATGGTCAAAGACTGAAGATTAGGACAAAACGTCACACTTCTTTACTCCCGATGCGAAAAAGGTCGTTCCTGTGCGCCATCTGAGGACAACAGATGAGTCAGCACGATCCCAGCTTGAAAAGCTGGTGACCGGCCTTGGGCTCTATGCCCAGTTAGTGACCTTGGGCACACATTACCCCTTATCCTGCAATTCCATGATCGCAAACCACTTACAACAATTCTTCCAGTCCTCACAACGATAGGTGCAGCATCTTGCAGGTAATGTGCATGATGCCCGTCCATAGGTCAAGAATGGATTTTACTCACACTAGCGGAATCAATAAGTTACGGGCGCTTCGATATGGAACGTGAATTGCTCTGCTCAAAGTAGAGCATCTGTGCGTGACATGCCAGGACGCCGAGCGGAAGGGAATGGTGTTCCTGCTGGGGGTTTGGTTTCTTTGCCACTTTCGCGCGCTACAGATGAGGGGCCACTATTTTGAGGAGTGGTTCCCCGTGCTCAATACTCTTGTTGATGAAGAGGGCCAAATGATAAATAACATGTTCGGACGCTGCCAGAGCAAAACCAACCCCAGAACTGCTTTCTGGTGCATGTCTATACTTGCGTTGATCGTCTCGTTCCCAGTCGCAGGATTTTGCCAAGACCCGGCTGACAATGGACCGTCTAACATCGCCTATTGGAACGGTGGAACCGGATCTTGGTTTGGTACCGGAGGCAGCACGAACTGGGTTTGCGAGGTCAAGGGTAGTGAGTACAATTGCAGAGCGCCAAACAGCGCCGCGTGGACCGCAATCATCGGTGCCGCAGGCCCAAACCTTGCAGGCAGCGCCTCCTTATATCTGAAACAGCCAGCCACGGTCGGCGAACTGCTGATCGGCGATGGAACGAATGGTAACTTGTACATAACGGGCAGCAGGAATGGCAAACCCTCGCTAACCGCAAATACCATCGTCGTGGGAGTAACGCACTCAGGTTCCACTCCGAATCCCGATACCATGAACATCAGCGCTGATGCACAGGGCCACCCGGGCATTGTGAACGACGTGAATGGATACATCGGGGATCACGGGAACTCCACCCTTAGTAAGTACTCCTATGGTGCGGTCAACGTCACCGGGGCGGGGTCTCAGTGGAATAACTCGGGACTGCTGGAAGTGGGAGTCAATGGAAATGGCACGCTCAACATAAGCGCAGGAGCGTCCGTTAGCGATATGATCGGCATTGTGGGAGCCAATGGGCCTTCTGCTGGGATGGTTACACTGACCGGCACTGGCTCCACTTTTACCAGTTCCCAATTGCTCGATGTTGGCCTCGGTGGCACAGGAATACTTAACGTGAACACTGGCACAACAGCGGGTGCAGGGACCACTACCAACCCAGGTCAGTTCCTGATTGGCACGACCGGGACTGTGCACGTGAACAGCTTGGGCGGCTCACTTGTGGGCAATGTAACCAACAGTGGCACCCTCGACCCCCTCTCTGTAACGAACATTTATGGAAGCTATACGCAGAACTCCAGTGGCAACACCATTCTCGATGTGTCCGGCAAGAATTCCTATGGCCAGCTTGACGTTACAGGCAACGTTGCTATTGGCGGCACGCTCACTCTCGACTTTACAAATGGGCATGGCTGGATAACAACCGGAGATACTTTCACCTTCTTCACCACCCCCGGGACTTTCAACGATTCAGGCGTGGTCGTGGATCTCATTGGGTGCAAGAACTGCCAGTTCTCAGAAACCTTCATGAACGGAAAATTCACCTACACGAGTCTGAACTCTCCAGCGGAGCCCGAAACCTTGGTCTTGCTGGCTATTTCTTTGATCGCTGTGGCTGTGTTCGTCGGGCGCATGCGGCACTCCATACTGCCTGACTTGAGAATATGAAAAGGGCCCTTTTTTCGGCTGGCCTCGGCTTTGTTGCCGCGCTTATGCTTGCGGGGGTGGTTTGGAAGGTGACGTCCGGAAGGGCAGTCAGCTTCGACACCCCTTACCAAGCGGTAATGCTGGATAACGGCCAGGTTTACTTCGGCAGAATGAAGGGATTATCAAGCGCATTTCCCGTCCTCACGGAAGTTTATTACGTCCAAGAGCAACTTGATCCGGAAACTAAGAAAGTCAAGAATGTCCTCGTGCGGCGCGGCAGCGAGTGGCATGCGCCAAACCGAATGGTGATGAACTCCCGACACATCGTTCTGGTTGAGCCGGTTACTCCTGGGTCGACACTTGCTAAACTCATCGAAGAGCTGAACCGCAAGAAGTGAAGCAAGCCTCCGGACAACCTCAAACCCAAATTTGTCTTGCTGGGCGACACCTTCGGGGTCGCCCTCTGTCGCCTCTCCGACAACGTTCCAGGACTCGAAGCACAGACTGTACTCACCTGCCGAGATAACTCCTTAGGACTCGCCAAAGGTTCAATCGATACAACTCCGCCCCGAACCAAGTGCCCAAGGTATTTGTGATGAGATCTGTGGTGCCGGAATACCGGGTCGGCAGGAATGCCTGAAGACATTCGATCGTAAGGCTGACTGTGAACCCTAAAAGGACTGTGACCAGTGCCGGCCTTTTGGTGCGTCCGGCCAGCGAAAAGTAGGCATAGAAAAGAAACCCGAAAGGAACAAAACCTGCAATGTTGACCAACACGTCCTTCCAATAGCCCCAATTTGGATGGAATTCCACCCAGAAGGGGCTTAGGAAGGCCTGATCCAAAACCAGATAACGATCCGGAATATACAAGCCGGTTCCCGGGGGCACCTGGTTATGAATGACACGACCCGCGCGTTCATCAAACAGATAAAGCGCCTCGGCACGCTCATTTTCGGAAACGTCTGGTCGTCCCTTTTCTATCCATGTTACATAGTGGTGAAAGACCTGCGCCGAAGAGAGCGCTTGGTCATAAAAGGCAAGCCCCCGCAAAAGACCTGACCAGTCATTTTGTACTTTAGGCAAGTTGGCGATTACGAGCTCGCCGTCAAAATCCTGGCTGAAGAGCGGAAACTTGGGGGCTGCTCGGGCCAGAGCACCATCAACATAGATTGAAACGTGTCCCCCCTTCGACGTAACCGTTATGAACAACGGCTTTCCCCTACGGAAAATGTCATCAACATAGAGTCTCGTGGCTCGGGTTCGATAGCGCCCGTCGCGAATGTCACTTTGCAGGACAAGGTCAGCCTCAGATTGGTGCACCGAGAATTGCCGTGGGCTCCCCGGAGCGTAGAACGCGAAGAGAGTGCCCGAGGCCATCGTAAGATCGGGCTCAAGCCATATCTCAAAGCTGCACGGGCCGTACGCTGGCAGATTCGCCGCCTGAAATTTGCTGGAACTCAGTATCGTCCCATGACTACCAAAGCGCAGGCCATTGTTGCCACCACCGAACCATGTCACCTGATTCCTGGGAGAGTGAAAGGGCCAGAGCCCTGCCACCAAAATACCCCCTAGAACCAATCCGCAAGCCGCGGCGAGGAGCTTCACGCTGATCACTTCGCAGTTAGTCTGGCCGACCTTCTTTTGAATTTCGGGGGTAATACGCGACCGGCCAAATGTGGCAAGGGAAAAGATATGGCCCTGGGTGTAAGGGACCAGCATCGCCATCGCGGCCCCGAGCGTGTCCAATCCGCAATCGCGGAGAGAAGCCGTTCTTCCAGGAGCAAACCGTTGGTGAAACTCATCTGTTAGGGAATACGCTGCGGCTCCCAAAATGCAAAGTACCGCCCGCCGTGGCCGCCAGAGCACTCGGCCCTTTTCGCCGGGAGGACCGTAAAGAAAAAGGGCGAAGATGGCATATTCGACTAAGTGGGCGAGTTTGCGCTGAAGCACATCAAGAAGGGTGAGGGTGCTCCACGAGACGTGAACGTTAAGGATACTGAATGTCCAGACCAAGAGGCCGCGCGTGAGATCGGGACCAAATGTTGGGGTCGACAGGTGAAAAATCAGGACGGCCCATGCAAGGGTCATGGCCCACCAGAGCACCGCGATGGGCTTGGTGAAATTACTTTTCATGTGTCATCAGCTCCAGGCCTTTCATAAGCTCAGGTCTTGTCTGACTTGCGCAAGCTGCCGCCGGCTCTTCGCTAGCAGGAGACTTCACCCCGAGACTCCTTTCCCCTTTTTCCCCATTGCAGGAGGCGAAGAACGGCGAACAAGAGGAGGAGGGCTAACAGGAAGAATCCCATGCCTCCCTGCCGATGCAGACTACCGTGCATGAATCCCGGATCGACGTACACCGTGAGCAACGTCAGCCCGGCAATTCGCAAGCCGTTGGTGATGGACACGATGGGAACGACGAATAGAACTAGAAGGACTTTCTTCCAGAGGGAGGGAAGGAAAAGGTGTCCCGCGACGAGGCTGGCGATCAAGAGGGCCAGGGTTGCATGAATCCCACCGCACTCCTCTGCCACTTCAATGGCGATGGTAGGCAAAACGAATCCAAACCCATTATGCAGAAACGGCACGCCGGCCAGGTTGAATATCAGCGAGCACACCTCGGTTGATTCGTACCGCACAGCCCATAGCGGGGCGTCGAGCAAAAGGTTAGGGATAGGTACTCCCAACAGGAGGAACAAGAGTGGGAATGCACCGGCCCCATAAGCTCGTGTTCCGTAGCAAAGGATGAATCCCGCAGTCCAAAAAATAACCAACCCCAATATGCTCATTGAAAGTGCGTTTTCCTCTCCGAGCTGATTTACGGCCCGCTCCGCATACGCCTTTAAAGTTAGGCCCAAGAGAAGCAGAATGACTCCAATTCGAAAACGGTACTGGACACTCGCGAAGATTCTCCTCCTTTCGAGAAACACCATGGCCATCGTTATGAAGGGGATCAACAGAGTGTGAGAATACTTGTCATACTGATGCTGTGGCCGCTGGGAGTAGCCCAGCAGCGCCGTCAGGGGCGTCCAGAAAACGAAGAGCGACACGATTGCCAGGAATAAGAAAAGCACATTTCTTGGTGAACCAAGCTCCGCTGCATACCGGGCGATCGAGTAAGCTTCAGGCCGCGGGGGCGGTTCTGGTTCCGGCGGCGAGGGCGAAGCACCAAATGATGGATTCGACATTGGCAAAAAACCTCGGGAGGCGATCCGTAACTTGAAAGGAGGCGTTATGGCAAGGCGTCGCTCGATGATGGGGTCACGAGGTGACGGCGGCGGGCGCCAGGGGTTTTTCCGCCGAAGACTGGTCGAAGGTGTACGAGATCCGGTCGCCGGCGAGGCACGCGTAAGCCAGCTTTGCCCGCTCCTGGCCCGGGCCCTCGATCCGCCATCGCCCCGCTTCGCCCACAATGATCATCCCAGCCCGCTCTCTCCACCAGCGGTCGACTTCCTTGGGCAGAGCCATCCAGACTTCCCCCTGACTGCGCAATCGCGCCAGATGCGCCAGCAGTCCCGCATAGGTATCGCGTGCCCTTCTCTCGCGGACAAAGTCGGGATGGGTGATGAAACTGAGGAGGCCATGGTTCTCAGTGACAAGGCTGATCTGTCGTTGCCAGAGGTCAAGCGAATAGTCAGACAAGATATTGAAAAGGGTATAGTCCTGCGTCGTGGTCAGAGGAAGCTCCAGCACTTTCCCGACGAAAAAGGGCATCACGGTGCAGCACCCGCCGCGTTGAGCGTCCAGGTGCGCCACATTGGGAACCGACATGTCGTAGGAAAAGTCATACGCATCGTACCAATCGAGTCGGCGATAAAGCACCCCTGCCCGGAACCCCAGGGCGTTGTACTCCTTGACGTATTCGTTGATCTTCAGAGCGCGGCGCAGGAATTCTTCGCGATTTTCGTAGAGATGGCCATCGTGATTGAGATCGTGAACGTTGACCTCGAACCCTCTCTCCCGGGTGCGCTCCAAAAGGGCTCGAGAAACGGCATAGCGTTTCTCCGGGATGAACCCGAACGATGATTTGATTCCGAAGGAATCATCAATGTCCATGAGCGAAGGACAAAAATCAACCCCGCGCGATTCTTCCACATCATGCGTCAGGATCGCGCAGCTCTTCTGACCGTCGGGCCAAAACCAGATGAAGGGAATTCTCTCGACTCCGTGTGCCTTCATGGAGAGGGCCAGAAGCTTCTCCAGCAATCGGTCGACGCTTCGATCAACGGGCCAGCTCGGAAAGTGTATCTTTTCCCAACCCCTCAACCACAATCGCTGCAGTTGCTTGCGAATGGGGACTTTAAGGTGCGGGCGAACACGGTAATACGCTTTGCGCACCCAGCTTGTCTGTTTCCCCTTCCCGCCATCTTGCAGGCTGCGGCCAACGTAGCGTTCGCACCGCAAGTTGTCGACCACCGCCGAAGGGTCGAAGGGGATGTAGCAGGTAGTCCCTTCCGTCCGGATATGGTATGCGAGATCACAAGTTGCCTTCTCGGATGTTTCGCCATAATAGCCCAACGACGACTGCCCATAGCAGATGACATCCGGCCCGAAGCGAAAATATCCTTCACCCGGGCACAATTCTCCGCGGAGGGCGAAATCCGCAAAAACTTCAGGGCATCGGAAGTAATCCACCAGCGCTTTGTTCAAGCTCGTTATCTCCCCCTCCTGAACCATATTACCCCACATGCCGATACAATAGCCTGCCCGCCGTAATGAGGGCCGCATCGGGCAGCCAGCCAAAGGTATTCTTGACGATCTTCATTTTCCATCGGGAAGCACGGCTTGACGGCAGCCGCGGCGGATAGCTGAAATAAGTGAGCTTGGAACAGGTGGCGCCCAAATGGCCCTTGAAAGCCGCCAGGCCGGGATTATCAGTTTCCGAGCGGCCAAGATCGAACTCTCTGGCCCCCAGCCGCCTACCCTCCTGAATGGCCTTCCAGAAGAGGAGTGGCATCCCTCCCAGCCTATGGAACCTGCTATCCGAGCAGCCGTACTTATAGACAAGAGTTTGCTTATGGAACAATGTGAGGATGCTGGCGATAGGTCGGCCATCTTTTGATGCCACATGGATTCTGGCTCCATCACCCGCGCAGTCGAGAAGATTCCGGAACCATCCCCGCGGCTGCGGCGGAAGCCGATGGCGACGCCGAGTCAGGAGAAGGAGATGATAGAACTTTGCAAGGATGGCTTCTGAGCGCCCTTCCTCATATTCAAGATTTTCGCGCGCGGCGCGTCGGATTTTCCTCTGTACACAGCTTTTGTGAAGGCCGCGATATAGAGAGTCCAGATCGGGCCGCAGATCGAGCCTGTGAAAATGAAACTGCGCGCTCTCCCCGAAGGACATCCCGTCTTCCAGGTGGCCATTTGCGGTGAGCGGTCTTAGCTCGATGTATTTCCATTTCGCGCGTGTCTGCTCTTCCCTTAGCGCAGCGATCAACGCTGCAAGGCTTTCCGGACTCTCCACGAGCGGTTGGCAATGATCGGCGAAGGGGAGGGAGACGGCACGATTGCCCGTCAACCAGCTCTTGACACGGCAAAATACGATTCCGTCCCTCATCTCCTCGCCGGGAGCCGCGGTGGTCACGACGAAAGGCTCATAACCGTAAGTTCGTCTCAGCGCCTCCAGCCACCCCGGCGTGTGGAATACCGAGGCCTGCGGATGCCTCCCGAGAAACTTCTCCCAACGGGGATCTTGGAGCGGATCAAGACCGTATATTGGCACCAGAGCAGCTTTCAGGGTCGGGCCGGCCCCGTCGAATGAATCTAACCAACGCGATGGTAAGTTTCGGAGTTTTGCTCGATATAAAACTGTCGACGGCTCCTGTTTAGCACGAGGAAGAAGCTTCCTCACCGAAGCTGCGAAAGGTTTCTTCCTTCCACAGAATGCGCGGGTTGTCCGTTGCGTAAGCGACCACTCAAAAGGTCGGAGATTTCCTCCCGCAAACATGCTCCGCCGGCAATAAGGCCGGAGAGAAGCGAAGACCTACGATTGAAGGTCAGGGGAGAATCCTCCAGATTTTGCACAAACCCTCCTGCCGATTCGATGAGCGCGACGCCCGCGGCAATGTCCCATTCATTCTTGGGAGAGAGGGTCCACGTCGCGTCGGCTAACCCTGCCGCCACCAACGCCAGCTTGTAGGCGACCGACCCGGTCGCCCGAACCACGAAGGGTGCATTTTGAAAATCGTCCCACTCACCGCGTTTGACCTCGCTTCGACTGGCAAGCACCAAGGCGCCGGAAAGGCTGTCCTTTTTGCTGGCTGCGACCGGGCTCCCATTGTAAGTGACGCCTGTTTCCAGGGAACCCAGAAACCGTTCCCGGGTCACGGGGTTGTAAATACCCCCTGCCACGGCGCGCCCACTCTCAATCCATCCGATGGAAACGCACCATTCGGGAACCCCGGCGACGAATTCCAAGGTTCCGTCCAAGGGATCCACGATCCAAACGCGGGATTTCTCCAGGCGGTCGAAGTCATCCACACTCTCTTCGGAGAGCCAACCCTCCCCGTCGCGCAAGAGTACATCGCGCAGAATGCGATTCACCGCGCGGTCAGCCTCAGTGATGGGACCTCGGCCGGAAGATTTCTGTGATGACGGGACTGCGCCGGGAACAAAAGCTGCGAGGGTCGTACCCGCGGCTTCCAGCGCTTCGTCAATCCGCGCCAGGATAGATTTGGTGTCGGTTTTGTTCATAGGTTGGCAAGCTTCCTTTCATACCCACAGCATTCGTGCTCCGGAGGCCATCAGGATCACACAAAGAACATAGCGGAGCCACTCGCCCGGCAACACCGTGCTCAGCTTCACCCCGAGGACTGACCCGGGAATGGAACCGATCAGCAGGGGAAGCACCAGCGAGAAGTCCACCGTCCCCAAGTGCCAATCCAGCAGGCCCGTGACCCCCGTAAGCGCCACAGCATGGGTGATGTCCGTGCCGACGAGTACCACTGGGGGACACTGCACAAACATCAGCAGAAGAGCCATGATGACGGTGCCAGACCCGACGGAACTCATCCCCACCAGAAACCCCGCCCCGAACCCGATGGCGACGATGGCCGGGTAGATCTCGTGGGGGGACCTTTTCCGGATCGTCATGAACCTCCCGATCTGCCCTTGGATCAGCAAAAACGCGGGGACCGCGACGAGCAACACTCCGATGAAATTCCGGAGGATGTTATTGACCCCGACTCCGTAGACGGTCCGTAAATGGGCCAAAAACAGCACGCCCAGAAAGGTTCCGGGAAGGCTCCCGGCGGAAAGCGCCAGGACCAATGGCCAGTTTACCGTCTTGTTGCGCCAGTGAATCCAGCCGGCCCACACTTTCGTCAAGGCATTGAAGGCGGCCGCCGTCCCGACAGCGATGATAGCCGGAACCCTGAGCCCGAAGATCAGAATGGGCAGCAAGGCCACGCCACCGCCGAGTCCGCTCAGGCCGATCAGCGTCCCGACCACGAGTCCAGCCAGAATTTTCCCGAACAAGAGAGGCATCGAACCTATTTCCAGCGATTTCGCCCAACCCCGAGGGGGGGCCCGGTCTCAACCCTTCTATCGCAGGGTCAGCCCGCGTTTCTCCCCACGAGTCTGGAAGGGCAAGGCTTTAGAGCCTGCGGGAGAACCCTTCCATGCTGTCATTCTGAGGAGCCAGAGAGGGTCCTGAGCATCGCGAAGGAAGAATCTCGCATGGCCCAGAAAATGCGCAGAGTGAGATCCTTCGCTGCGCTCAGGATGACAGGAGCGGAGCGTTTTTCTGTAACCCGTGAAGTCCAGCACACGTTCGCGAGACCAGTCGCTCTGCGGTTAGTCTCCGGCAGCGCGTTCTGGAGCCATCGTCCCGTGACCGTTTACTCCGATGAAGCCCTCTTTTTCCAGGTGCAGGAAAACTTCCTGGGCTGCTTCATCAGGAGTGAGATCGGTGGTGTCAATCACCACTTCTGCGTCCGCGGGAGACTCGTAGGGATCCGAAATTCCTGTAAACTGCTTGACCAGCCCGGCGCGGGCTTTGGCATAAAGTCCCTTGCGGTCGCGCGACTCGCAGATATCGAGAGAGGTGGAAAGGTGAACCAGAATGAATCCTCCGAGCGGCTGGATCATCGCCCGAACTTCTTTTCGTATGGCATCATAAGGGGCGATAGGGGCACAGATCGCGATGCCGCCATTCTTCGTGATTTCCGAGGCCACGTAACCGATCCGGCGGATGTTGATGTCGCGATGCTCTCTCGAAAACCCCAGTTCTGAGGAGAGGTTCTTGCGCACGATGTCTCCATCCAGCAGGGTTACGGGTCTACCTCCCATTTCCAGAAATTTCACTCGCAGCACGTTCGCAATCGTGGACTTCCCCGAACCCGACAGGCCGGTGAAGAACACCGTAAACCCTTGGCGATGACGGGGTGGATAACTGCGCTGGAGCTCGCGCGCCACCTCCGGGAAAGTAAACCAGGAGGGAATATCCCGGCCCTCCGAAAGGCGACGCCGTAAGTCGGTTCCGGAAATATTCAGGATTTTCGCACCTTCGGGGACTTCGTTATCGGGGACGTAGGTATCCTGGTCCGCCAGGTAGACCATCATGCTGAACGGAACCATGGTAACACCGATCTCCGCCTGGTGTTCCCGCAGAAGGTCCTGGGCTGCGTAGGGTCCATAAAAGGGCTTTCCCTTCTCGTCGTTTCCAGGACCCGCGTGGTCGCGTCCCACGATGAAGTGGCTGCAACCATGGTTTTTGCGAATGATCGCGTGCAACACCGCTTCGCGCGGCCCCCCCATGCGCATGGCCAGGGGCAACAAGGAGAGCCTGACCGTGTCTTTGGGATATTTCGAAAGCAACTCCTGGTAGCAGCGGACTCGAACGTAATACTCCACGTCGCCAGGTCTTGTCATGCCCACGGAAGGGTGAATGAGCAGGTTCGCCTCGACTTTCTTGGCCGCCCGCAAGGTCAATTCCTGGTGAGCGCGATGCATGGGATTGCGGGTCTGAAACGCCACGATGCGGCGCCATCCCAGCCGCACAAATTCGGCGCGCAACTCTGCCGGGCCCAAGCGGAGAGAACGAAAGTCGTAATGCACGGGGGACTGAATGCCCTCCAGCCGCCCTCCTACGTACCAGGGATTAGTCCGCTGGAGCACGTGCTCCACGCCGGGGTGGAGGGTGCTGGTGGTTCCGTACACCGCCTCCACCTCCGCCATTCGATCCGGCTGCCAAACCTCATCCACATGCAGGGCGGCCGGCATGACGCCTTCGGCATCACGCAGGGCGACCGTCTTGCCTGGGCCGATGGACTTGGCGAACTCCTCGCTGACATCCAGAACAATAGGAATAGGCCATAAGATGCCGTTTTTGAGGCGCAAGCTACAGCACACACCCTCATAGTCGGCACGCGACATGAATCCGCGGAGAGGAGAGAAGCCCCCGTTCAAAAGTAGTTCCAGGTCACAAAGCTGCCTGGGAGATAAATCCCAAGACGGCCACTCGCGGGATGCGGCCTGCAATTCGGCGCTCCGTCCGGGTGCCGCTAATAGATTGACGAGTTCCCCGCCAAAAGGCGGGTTGAGATGATCTGACATATAAGTTTAGCCCCTTTTCTTGGTTCGCAGTTTACCCTTATTCCGGCGTTACAATCATGATTTCCTTTTTGACGCCCGCTCAGTAGTTTTGTGCTTGGAGCCTTTCCGCAACGCCATGAGCGAAAGCATTCAACTCTGGACTCGAGCGGTAGGCGTAAGCGCGCTGCTTTCTCACAAGTGCCGTGGCCTTGGCCAAAAGGGCCGCACTGGGTGGAATGCCACAGAACTCAACCAGGTCGCCCAGCCTTCGGACCGGCTCAGCAAGCAAATCTTCGTACCTCACTTCAATGGCCTGCTCACCTAGCTCTCGAACATGGGCGCGCGCCTCGGCAACATACTCCTCCCACAGGGACAAGCCTCCCTCCAAAGTCGCACACCGCATGCCTTGGATGAACCCACCGGCTTTGGGCTTCATCCAGTGAAGAAACCTCAGCTTATAGTATAGGTCCTGCGCCGGGGTTTGCTCCAGGGTCCCAAGCGTCCTTTTCCGCAGGCTATTGGCCACATCCACTCCATGCCTATAGATGTGGAGCACCTTGGCGTTAGGAAAGAGGTCCCGCCACAAAGGAAGCGTGAAGGTTGTCCAAGGACATTTCCATCCCCAGGGCGCGGGCATCTTGAACAGTGACCTGTGTTGCAAATAATTCTTCCAACCCAGAAAAGAAATGACTCGGGGAGAATCGATCAGATACCGCCGCATGTAATCGACGGTCATGGCGCGGATTTGCCGGTTCTCCAAAAGATAGCGAATCGGAGCGGGATTTTCCCAAGATGCGCCCGATTGGGATATCAACCATCTATCAATTTCCAGGAAGAATAAGGATTCGTTATTTCCCTCTTTCTTGTGACCAAGAAAGAGACCCGTTGCTTCCAGCATGCGACTCACCATGCTGGTACCGGATCGGTGCATGCCGATCACAATGATGGGGGATGAGAGTTCATTCATGCGTGTCTCTCATGCTTCACATTGATCATTAAGAACGTTTCTCCATAACCTGACGCTCGACGGGCACGCCCAACTTCTTTTGTATCAAGTCTGCCACTTCTCCAATGTTTTTGAGCGATGTGACTTCGCGGGTAGTGAGTTTCACCCTGAATGTGCGCTCGATCGTGACGATCAGGTCAATATGACTGAGCGAGTCCCATTTTTCCACGTCCGCCGCCGTCATATCGTCGCGGGCCACAAGCGAATCATCCTCGAAGACTTGGCGAATAATGTCCGTAAGTGTCACCATTATTTCTGCTCTGTTGGTGTTCGCCATTGTAGTGATTACACTCCTTATTTGCTGTCTTGGGTCTGCCCAGAATCGTGCACGGGCAACGCTGAGGCTCGCACGCACGATGGCTCAGCTTCGATGATAGGGAGTCCAGCAAGGTGAGTGGGCTCGTCGATTTCTACCAATACTCACCCGCGCGCTTCTGCAGTACCAGCGCCAAAGTGCGCGGGAGAAAGAGCACATCCGCCGGGGTTTTCCTAACAGGACCTAGGGTTCCCCTTCCGGACCGCTTTCGACCAACTCTGTCAGCACTCGATCTGGCCCCATCAACCAGGCGATGCGGCGCCCATGGAACGCCACAGCGCTTACCGGCGATGAAATGAGAAAAAATCCTTCGGCACAGAGCCGTTCGCAGGCCGTTTCGATATCTTCGGTTGCAAAGCAGAGGTGGTTCAGACCCCCGCCTCTCTTCAGCGCACCGCTGAGTTTGCTGTCCTGCCGGTCTGGCGCGATGAGCTCGAGGTAAGCTCGATCCCCAGGCAGCCGCAGGAATTGTACATAGGCAGTCTCTTCGGGATCATGGATGATCCCCGTCCTGGGCTCATACCCGAGCCTCAGATAGAGAGCCGCTGCTTCCGGAATTTCTTTCACCGTCACACCGACGTGATGCAAGTTAAGATTCATTGGCCAAATCCTCACGAGGCAAGCCGCCGGTCCCGCAGACTATGGAGACCGCTCGTGCCAGCGGCTCAAATCTCTCCGGCATCCGGATGAACACTTCATGAAATTGGTCCAGCCCTGCCCACCGAAATCGGCGCAACCTCAGCGACTTTCACCATGGGCTGTCACGTGTGGCGTCTGGTCCCGGGGTTGCTCGTCAATCGCCACTGCCGCACTCTCAGCCTCGACCGCTTTAATCAGGGTCTTCACGGGTTGGTACGCGTCAGTTTGGAGAACCCAACGAGCATGCCCGGCAGCGATCTCTGGCAGCGTGAGGAAGCCAAACTGTGCAAAAAAATCCTTGACCATGCCATTCTTGGCGGTGGGGATATACTCACCGACCACCCGTTCCAACTGCAATCGTCGAGCGTGCTCGAAGACCGAATTCATCAAATACTGCTCGACACCTCGTCCCACTACGCGGCAGCTCATCAGCCAATCGCGAATGGCCAATTCGTTCTCGCACACTTCCAGAATCACAACTGAAATCAGGCCGTGATCGCCCAATCGATCCGCCAGCTTCGCGTAGAGGGGAATCCAACGCGGGTCATCTTTCAACCCCGCACATTCCCCCTCCGAAAGCCGGCGCGTGGTGAGATTGAATTGATTGCTGCGTTGGATCAGTTGCGCGACACGCGGGAGGTGGAACGAGTCGACACGCGCCACGGCGATGCGCATCTCGAGAGATTGCAGGAATTCTTCCGCCGTGGCAAAACTCGCTCGGACTTCCCGGCGCTCCGCCTCCTGGCGGTACATTTCCGCGCGCTTCAAGTCCTCAGTCGAAAACGAAACCGTCTCGAAGAGATTCAACTCGGAAATCGCCCGGACAAAGTCGGCCGGGTCTTCCGGTAATTCGGGCACAATGACATCCGGCAACAACTCACGCACAAGATTTCTTTCGAAGGGATTGTCGTCCAGAAAAACCATAGAGTCGAAGCCAATATTGAGCTCCTCGCGGATCTTTCGGATGTTTTCCGCCTTATCGTTCCAGTTTGCTACGAAGGCGGCAAAGTGATCGCGCTTCAAAGCCATCCCGGGATGCTTCTCAAACGGCAGCAGAGCGTTCGACGCTTCATTCTTTGTGCAGACTGCCAGTAGAATCCCCCGCCGTAGCAACTCCCGGAGATAGCACTGCAGGCGATAATACGATTCGCCATCGCCGTGGGCGTCTAAGAGAATCCCCTCAAGGCCATCGTCGCCGATCACACCGCCCCAGAGCGTGTTGTCCAGGTCTACAACCACGCACTTCACGACCCGCCCCAGCAAGGCCATCACGATCTCCACGATGTTTCGGGCCAATGCCGGCAAATGATCAACCGCACAGGGATACTTCGCCATGTCCCACAAACGGTCATCGAACCAGTGCTTCCGTCCAATCCACGACGCGACAGCTTCAACGTCGTTGATCAGCACACCTCTACGCTCACGCGCAGTTTCCCCTAAACGCTCATTCAGTGCCAGGACTACCGAGTAAAACGACTCCGGCACTTTATGGTCAAAATTGCCAAAAAATCGTTCGTAGGGAAGCGCAAAATTGCTTTGGATGATCGTGGCGGCTGAGTGTAAGCGGATGGTATCCCAAACTCTTACCATGCGGTCGGCCGTTTCTCTTACAAACGCCGAGGCATCACCCTGGCGGTGGGCATAGTTCGACCGCAAAGCTTGAACGGCGTTCAAAATCACCATGGCGTCAGGCTGAAATTGGTACAGGCCCAGTCTGGGATTGGACACGTCTATCTCGATGGCGTCGAACCGCCCCTCGTAGATCTCCGCATCCACACCCTGGGAATGAAACAATGCACGCAGCAGCGGGACAAGACGCTGTGTGGCCGCATCCGCAAGTAGCGCCACCTTGACCTTACGGCTCGTCTTGGCAGGATCAAGTTGCCTGCTGGACTCCAGCAGAGCCGCATAGTCCAGCTTAGGAAGACCCCTAAACATCATATATCATCACTCGTTCACTCAGTGGTGCGCCGCGGCTCAACTGAAACGACCTCAGACAGCTATACTCTGTTCCCGCTTTAATCAGGCGCCGCTATTTTGATTTGTCAAGTATACTCTTACCCAGCGGGCGGCGAAAATCCTCCAGATTCCGCGCGATTTCGCTGAGTGGCTTATCCCACCAACGTGAGGCGACCAGATCCGTGATAGTTTCCTCCTCGAACCGGTAGCGCACCACTCGGCCTGGATGCCCCAGCACAATCGCGTACGGTGGGACATTCTGGTGCACCATCGTTCCAGCCCCGATCCACGCCCCATCTCCGATGGTCCGCACGGAAGACAGGATGATGGCGTTGTGTCCGATATAAACGTCATTGCCGATTGTTAAGGGAGGATGAGTGCGGGGGTCGTGGCCGACCAATCCCAACCTCGGGTTGAAGAAGAAAGCGTGTGTTGACTTGAGGTTCATGGGATGGTCTACATTGAATGCGCGAGCCGTCCAGGACATAGAACAGAATCGGCCGATCTTCGCTCCCGACGGAAAGGCCGAGGGCTCAAATGGCGCGCCCATGGTATAGAGACCAATGTCCACGCCGTGGTACTTCCGCATGATATCGCGCAAGGTCAGCGAATAAAGCTCGCCACCTTCTATCCTTGCCACTATCGAGCGTACCATCGAACGAATCGTACGAAGGCCTAGTCCATACAGCCAACAAAGCAAAGGTCCAAGCAAGGATTTTTTGCCTTCCTGGCCTTGTAATCCTGATCGCATGGTCAAATGAATTCTCGTCCTCCAGAGCCCTTAGTCTGAGATACCCATTTCAAATCCAGCGCGCTTTCTCCGGCTTGGTGGCCAGGATCATGGCGTTTTTTCGACAGCTTTCCGCCGAATCTGCCTGGATTTACGTTGCCACTTTTCCCGCCGCGAGAGAGGAGCGCACTCTTAAGACCAGGGTCCCGAGTTCCTCACGGACTCCGGGAAACAGACAGATCATACTAACCGCCTGCAGCATGATGAGGCAGGCCGTACTTAAGAAAATAGGAGCCAAGCCCAACCTCGCGATCCCTCCCACCACGACCAAGGCTGACACACCTATGCCGACGAAGAACGCTGCGAAGGGTTTGAAACACATGGTGGCGGGTACCCCATGACGGAGCTGCAGACGCCAAACACACACTACCAGGGCCAATAGTTCGCCCAGGAATCCGCAGACGGCAATCCAGACCGGGCTGCGACCGGTCGCCGCCACAAAGAGCATACCTACAAGGGCGGATGACCGGGCCAAGTTTGAGACCATAGCATTCCGCGTATCAGCGTAAGCCATGGCTGCCAGGGTAGGCGCATACCGAAGGATGCGCACGGCGCACATGGCCGAGAGCCAACCGATGAAAACCCCGGCCGCAGCGTACTTCTGCCCGTAGACGAGCGTAACGACTCTTCCCCCAGCCACGATGAAACCCATTGCCACGACGACCGCGATGAGCGAAACGACCTGCGCACAGGCCAGGTAACGCCGTTCAAACTGAACTCGCAAACCCTGCGCGAGAGAGAGGAGAGGAAGGAATAACGATGTACACATATTCGCCGCGATCGTTCCGGGAGCCTGTGTCAGCGCGAACGCAACAGAATACACACCGAGATCGGTTAAAGTGTAGTTGCTCCTCGAAAACAGGCGATGGGCCGACCCGATAAAGAAGCGGTCCCCCTCAAAGATGCCGAACATCAGCAGCCCGTTGATGGTCAGCGGCCAGCCAAAATGGAACATCCGCTTGGCAAAGAACCGATCCCATGCCCACCTATAGGGGCGCTCCGCCAGCCAGTGCGAGCCAATCAGGATGCACGCGGATTGGGCGACCAGCAACCACAACATGGCCCAATAGCTTCTCAGCCAAAAGGCCAGAGGCAGCGCAATCAGGGTGACCAGTAAATTCGATCCCGAGTCCACAAACACAAACGGCGCAAAGCGCATGTGGCGCTGGAATCGATTGATGTCAAGGTGGTAGAAGCCTCTGATCAGCGGGACCAGGGCTAAACACTCGAATGCCAACTTTGCCTTGGGAGCACCAAACAAAGTTGAGACGGGTCCCGCCAGCAAAAAAGTGAGGGTGGCATTCAACATGCCACGGCTTGCATGCACAAAATGGATCGTTCTCTCAAAACGCGGATTATCTCCGTCCTCGGCCTGCACGATGAGCAACTGCGCCGACAGGTTGCTGATCATCTCCAAGAGAGAAAAAGTCATCGCGAAGATCGCAGCGATACCGTAATCGGCAGGGCTGATGAGCCGTGCGACTATAAGACTTTTTAGAAACACGCTGGACTGAGAAATAACCTGCCCGGCACTTAAATGCACCCCCCCCTTAAGGAATGACAAGCGCGTGGTCATGGGTGCCCCCCGCCCTTCATCGTGTGGCGTCGGATTTGCCAAGCAAGCTTTCGCAATGGACATGCCATATGGAGTTCTGCACTTACGGTCAGATCTATCGCCGAGCTGTCCATCTCCCACTTCAGGGGAAGCACTAAGAACTGGCTGGATAGTGTCCTCAGAAGAGTGTAGATGGCTCCTTCCGACGTTAGGCCACCTTTCTGATCCATAAACTTCCACCTGTATTATTCAAGAAAGCAGGGAACCGGTCTCGGAAAACATCCGGGAAAAGATAGCCCACGTATGGATTGAAGGCAACCAATTGGAACTCCGGGTTTCCCACGAGAAAGGCTCTTAGGAACAATGACTCATTCCAAGCTCGGCCTTGGCGAATCCAATGGACCGGGTATGAGAACGGGTAGAAGATGTCATGGAATTGCACGAGGACACCCCGCTTCAGTCGAGGGAGAATCCTTAAGAGAATGAAAGTAACGTCACTGCCAATTTTGGAAACGTGTGACGAGTCAATGAAAACCAGATCTTGTGCCTCAAGTTGGTCGAACACCGACAAGGAGACCTCCTGAACCCGCCGGACGATGACCGTAGCGATGGACCTGTCGTGGGGTGAAAGTAGCGAATAGAGTCGATCTGGATACGGCTCAATGAAGGTCAGCGCAACGGACTCATGAGTCTGGTCCAGTGTATCGAGCATCACTGCGGAGGAAAACCCGGAGCCTACCTCGACGATCCTGCGGGGTTTCTCCCTCCGAATAATGCCTGAAAGGGTGAAAGCATCGGACAGTGGAAACATAGCGTTTTCAATGAAGTATCGGTAGCTTTCAGTCTTTTGGCGCGGAAAGGGGAGGACCGGGAATCTGTCCAGAAGGTCTTCGTAGTAGGACCGCTGCTCGCCTGGTCGCAGATTAACATGCTCCCACCACTCCGCGCCATCAAACGGCAGGTTCGAGTCATTCGGCCCGAGTTGCTGAATATCCAGCAGGGGAGAATAGAAATGCCCTGGGGGGTAGTAGACCGCACCTCGCAAGTTCGGCTGGAGACGGAGCCTGCCTTCCTGAAGTCGCGTCTGAACGAACCGAAAATATGAATTCGGATTAAATATCGTCTTCAAGCGTAGCATGTAAACAACGCCTCCTCTCACGAAAGGTTCAAAAGTAATGCGATCCTCATCAAGGGCCGCTATCAGAAATCAACACACATTCAGGACACTACGAAATGGCTTGCGTACTTGTAATGTATCGACACAGGAGTTAATATCATTCCGTTCGTTAGATTGCTGCGCCAGGAGGCCAATATGGACCGTCGAATGGGAGTTGTTTATGGTATGTTAACGATCGGGACCCTTTTCTTGGGTCTAAGGCTGTTCATTGCCAGATCTGCTTCCGGTGGTCCCTGTGAAAGCAAGGCTGCTTGCTACGTGACGCCAGGGGGCTCTGGGGCAACGAATGGATTAAATTGGAATAACGCGTATGCCGGACTGCCTGCAAGCCTTATGTGTGGAGTAACCTATTATCTTGCGGGCGGGAGCTATGACTACACCTCCACCTCTTCGACGATCTCGAATGCCTGCGGTGCCGGGTCTCCGTTGGTCATTTACAAGGCGCTCTCGGGCGGGCCGGGAAATCCCCAAAACGTCGCGGGATGGGAGTCGAGCTATGGAACCAGCCAGGCGTTTTTCAGCCAGGCAACCGACCCGGACCCGGAGAATAAGCACAAACCATTCTTCACCCTCTCCGGAACCTACATCACCATTGATGGCGTGGTTCCAGCTTCTGGAACTCCAACCAAGACAGCGACCTTCGGTATTCATCTGCGAAGCTCGAACCGTGTAATGGATGGCTTCCTGAGCGTCACGGGGGCAAACAATACGGTCAAGCACGTCGAATCCGATGGAATCGCAAATCCTTATGGCTTTCAAGTTACCGCGTGCCGCCGCACCGGCGGCACTGTCACGGTGACAACCAACGGCAACCCGCCCTGGGTGGTAGGCGACAAGATCGACCTCTACATGAATGGCGGGGAGCCGAAGGATTTTACAACCGTCCCACCCAGCACGGGTTGGTCGATTACTTCGATCAGCGGCAACCGAATTCAGTACATGCAGGCTGGCGCCGATGAAACCTGCACGATGCCCGCAGCACCGAATCCCGCGACGGTAGTTCTTAATTTCCCTCATGTCGGTGCGGTCGTTGTCAACATCAGCGCGAATCCCTCGAATTTTTCCTACACGGACAACTACATCCATGACATTTCCGATCCCATTCACCACGGAGGTCTTGACGGCTGCAACCATTGCACCTATCTTAGAAATTACATCGCCCGGACCCAAGGCACGCCGACTGAACATGTTAACGGCATCGATGGGGCCGTTTTGAACAACTCCATCATCGGACAGAGCGTGTTTGAGGACATCTCTGGGACGTCCATCGCCAATCCGACCTGTGGCGGCACGTGCAACTGGCAAAACGACGTGATCTATAGCAATTTGGTTTTCTGCACCATCGCTTCCCAGTCAGCTTACGTTGGTCTGCCCGCGGGCGCAACGTGGCAGAACCCGCAATGTAACACCAGTAGCATCTTCTCGGATGATAATGGCGGAAATCGTCTCACCAATCTGCTCATTTACGCCAACACAATAGTTCGACCACTCAATTGCAAGATACAGATCTTGAACGCGTCATCAACCGCAACCGTGACCAACAACTTCCTCTTCTGCCCCGGCCAATCAATGCAAATCAAGGGCACCGGCGTAAGCCACTCTTACAATACTGGTTGGGGCGGGGCTATCAACCAAGCTCTTACGCCTGGGACAGGAGATTATTGGACAAAGATTTTTCCCGGAGCGACCAGTGTATTCGTCAATCCCTCGGATACAGGTGAAAATTTCCACCTACTGAGTGGAACCGTGGACGCGCCGCCCGTCACGGGCTGCACGCCGGGAACGAACTGTCTAAAGGACGGCGCGACGCTTTCAGCACCCTACAATGTTGATATACTTGGGTCACCGAGGGGAGTGGGTGGAACGTGGGCGCGAGGGGCATTCGATGTCGTCCCAAGCCCACCCACGTCCTTGGGCGTAAAGGGCGTCCATTAGCTAGGGCTCTTGCACGCATCCAGTTCGCGCCACATTTCTTTAAAAGCGGGTTACGCATCCGTGCCAACCGCGAGTTCACGAGAATCCTCATGCTTACCTTAATGCCGCCCGTCAGGTTGCTCCGCCAGGAGGCCAATATGGACCGTCGAATGGGAGTTGTTTATGGTGCGTTTACGGTCGGGGCCCTTTTCTTGGGTCTAGGGCTGTTCATTGCCAGATCTGCTTCCGGTGGTCCCTGCGAAAGCAAGGCTGCTTGCTACGTGACGCCGGGGGGCTCTGGGGCGACGAATGGCGCAGACTGGAATAACGCGTATGCCGGACTGCCTGCAAGCCTCACATGTGGAGTAACCTATTATCTTGCGGGTGGGACCTACGACTATACGTCCGCGTCCACGACGATTTCGAATGCCTGCGGTGCCGGGTCTCCGTTGGTCATTTACAAGGCGGTCTCGGGCGGGCCGGGAAATCCCCAAAACGTCGCGGGATGGCAGTCGAGCTATGGAACCAGCCAGGCGCTTCTCAGCCAGATGACCGACGCTGATCCGGAGAAGAACCACGACCCATTCTTCACGCTCTCGGGAACCTATATCACCATTGATGGCGTCGTTCCAACCTTTGGAACTCCGACCAAAAAGGCGACTTTCGGCATTCATCTGCGAAGCTCGAACAAGGTGGCTCATGGCCTGCTATACGTTACAGGGGCGAACAATACGGTCAAACATGTCGATGTCGACGGAGTCGCAAATGCTTATGGCTTTCAAGTTACCGCGTGCAACCGCAACGCAAGCGGCGTGGTGACCGTCACAACCAATGGCAACCCACCTTGGGTTAACGGCGACAATGTTGACCTCTATCTGATGGGAGGAACTCCCGACGACTTTAGTTGTGAACCCGGCAGAAATCCCAGCGCCTGCCGCAATGCGATAACCATCTCTGGAAACACAATCCAGTATGCGCAGCCCGGCAATAACAAAGTCGAAACTTGCAATATGCCCGCAGCCCCGAATCCCGCGACAGTAGTTCTTAATGGCGCAGGTTCCGCTGGGGTCATGGTTAATGTCAGCGCGAATCCCTCGAACCTTTCCTTTACGGACAACTACGTCCACGACGTTATCATCGGCATGAAACATGCCGGTCTTGGCGGCTGCAACCATTGCACCTATCTTAGAAATTACATCGCCCGGAACCACGGCACGCGGACTACTCATGTTAGCGCCATCGATGGCGGAATTTTGAACAACTCCGTTATCGGACAGAGCGTGTTTGAGGACATCGAAGGAACAGGGATTGCGACTCCGGTCTGCGGGTATACCACCAGCGTTGTCAGCACTTCAGGGGTGAATGTAACGTGGGTTAGCGGCCCTGAATTTAGCACAAGCTGGGCGCCCGGCATTCGTATGAAGATAAACTCGAGTGCGTATACGGTCTCGGCAATCAATAGCGGCACAAGCATAACTTTGACGACGTCCGCGGGCACACAAACCAACGTCCGGGCTCAGGTGGGATGCGATTGGGCGCAGGATGTGATTTACAGCAATCTGGCGTTCTGCACCATCGCGTCTCAAGGCCACCCGCTCTCGAGCTGGGAAGCTCCTCAGTGCGAAACTAGCGCCATCTTTGGAGATGATAACGGCGGGAATCAAGTCGACAACCTGCTCATCTACGGCAACACGATAGTGCGACCGCTCGGGTGCAACATATGGGTCTTGAACCCATCTTCAACCGCAACCGCGACCAACAACTTCGTCTTCTGCCCCAGTGCATCGGTGAAAATCAAAGGATACGGAATACGCAGCTCGCACAATACTGGTTGGGGCGCCGATATCAGTAGAACGTCGATGGGGGGGGATCAGGATTTTTGGACGACTCATTTTCCTGACCCCTTCGTCGGCAGCTCAGATGCGGCTGAGGACTTCAGACTTGCGAGCGAAAACGTAGACGCCGGGCGCGCCACGGGCTGCAAACCGGGGAAGACCTGCCTTAAGGACGGCACAACCCTTCCTTCGCCCTACAATATTGATTTGCTTGGGACACCCAGGGGAACCGATGGTGCCTGGGCGCGGGGGGCCTACGAGCTCAAGGGAAGCGAGGAACATAAATAGTTTATACCATGATTCTGAAAACCGAAATCGTCAAGCGCCCTTCGGTTTCACCTTTGACGCGCTCAAGGTTACTGCTGACTGTCCAGCCTGCGAGGGTTCGCGTTTAGGTTGTCGGACACGGTCTCTCCAAGCCTTCTTTATTCTTGCGACCAATCGGGTCCTTGCCAGGACCGCCGTTGTCAGCCGATCAACCAGGAGGACAGGAGTTCGCCGGGCATTGAGTCCAATGCCCCTCAGATTGGGCGCAAATATGAAGAGGGATCCTTCTTGCCAGGTGCAGTTTCCCAATATTTCCTTATACTCGGCATCGCCCAGCCCAAAGTCGATCTCCGCCACATCATGGCTTCCCCCCCCCTCGCAAAAACCCTCGATAACTCTCATCATGAGGAACATCCCCAGCGCATACCGCCCATACTCGGGATCATACCCCACATAACCGCCGTGGAATGTCCGCTGGTAAACCGTCCCGACCCAGAATGCGCACGGCCGGTCGGCAAGGTACAGAATGAACGCCCGTAACCTTCCTTTTTCGGCATCCAGGCCGAGCAGTTCACGCGTTTCCGCACTGTCTTTGAATCCCACTCCAAGCCCTCGCTGATAGGTCTTTCTGGCGATCTCCTCGACATCCCGAATCATTCGTTCCAGCCCGTCCCTTTCATGAATGCAGTCAATTCTGATGCCGCCGGGGAAATCCCGGAGTAATCTCTTCCATTTCGAATTCTTGCGGACTTTATGGGACAGGCGCCGGTGAAAATCCTCAACCGTGGCGGGGATGCTCGTACTACGGTGGAGCTGAAAATGTGGGAAAAAATCTCGGGACAGGAAGCCGGGAACCTTCGTAGCGGCCTGATAGAACGGTGAATCGACCCTTACGTGGTTGAGAAGGGCAAGGTCGGATTCACCTCGGCGGAGCGTGCTCAAAATCTCGTTCACAAGGACTTCGCTGTTCGCCGGAGATAGATTCCCCAAGAATCCGCTAAGCGGGATCTTGAGGATGCGGGCCTGGGGCTCAAGAATTGTCTTGTAGCCAATATTAAATGCGATTCGCTCATCTACTATTCGACCGATCAGCATGGCGTCAGGACGTTTATCTCGATAGAGCACCATGACGTGTGGTCGAAGAATCTGCGGCCGCAACCGGTTTACGGTTAAATAGAAATCGATATCGGAATTGGGATGGTACTGCCAGGATTTCCATGTCTCACGAAGATCCTCGATTTCCGCGGCGCTCCGCAGGATCCTGACGGATTCTTGGTCGGCCACACTCCCATTAGAGATTCTCTCGTCGGTCAGGGGCGGCTCATTCTCGCCGGTCGATCGGAGAAGCGGCATGGTTCTTGGTGCTTCCATAACTGGATCCTAAACTTCGCCCGACTGAGTATTCAGCGCACCATTCTTCCCAAAAGCCGCCCGCCATCCCATGTTGTTTGACTTTGTCCAGGCCAGCCCTTAGACTTCCTTCCTTATGATGCTCCTTCTTGCCAACCCTCCGGCATCTCCGGGACTGAAACGACTGCTCCAGCTTATCCGAGGCTTTGGTGTCACGAAAACCCTCATTGTTGTCATGTCGAAGATCGACGATCATTACCTGAGGACCTTTGATCGCCGTTACGGAGTCAGGACAAGTGGCCAAATCTCTCTTTCGAATACGTCTTTTGACCCTTCTAAGTTGCGAAACGCGACTTCCTATGGCCCCGTGAATGCCTGGGCTTTCCGCGATCTCCTCAAAAAGCTGAACCTACCCAAGACCTGGCACTTCACCGACCTGGGTTGTGGTCTTGGCCGCGCCTGCCTTCTCGCCGCGGAGTATGGATTTGAAAAAGTAACCGGGGTCGAACTGGCTCCCGAATTCTGCGTGGTCGCACAAGAGAACATCTCGAGCTACCGGGTACCGGCATCGAGCCGGCCACCCATCAACATCGTTCAAGGGGATGTCCTGGATTACTGCGGGCATACGGACGATGACGTGTTTTTCATCTATCGCGCCTTCTCCCTGGGGTTTTTCCGCGAGGTTCGTGAGAAGTTGGCGGAAAGAGCCGCCCGTCAGAAGAAGCCTCTCACCGTCATTTATTCTCAGCGGCTGAGCTGGGTCCCGACTCGTGAAGTGGAGGAGTTTTCAGCGGACCCGGCATTCCGCAAGGTGTACCAAGGCACCAGCTTTGGGCAAGAGTTTTACGTATTTCAATGCGGATTCCAGTTCCAGAAGAATCCTGGCGCGGCCTCATAACCCGAATCGCCTGCTGCCTTAACTTCGCTCCCCTCGCAAGCAAACTGCCGGCTAAATCGCCGGCGCGTCCCTTTCAATCTCGATAACGTTTTGCGCCAATCGCTCGGCGGATTTTGGAGAAAGGGCAGGGTAAAGGGGGAGCAACACCATGTTCTGTGCCGCCCAGACGGCGTTAGGAAACCGCGCATATTCGGAAGGTTCCGGCAAGATTCGTTTCCAGATCACCTTCAAGTATATTCCCCGCTTTCGAGCCAGCCGCACCACCTCGGCTCGATCCTTCCCGGGAAAGACGATGGGAAAACGCATCAATCCGCCATAGTCGCATCCCGGGGGCGCGAAGGTCGCAATTGCGGTGTTGCGGAAAGTCTCCGCATAAATGGCGGCCAGATGCGCAATCTGCCGGCGCATCTCATCCATCCTTCTCAGCAAGCGCAGGACGAGTTCGGCCTGGTAAGGATGGACTTCCCGCGCATAGGAAGGGTCGCGGGCCGCCGCTGATCCGGCAGCTTGCTTCTTTGCCTGCGGGGGAACGGGCTTACGGCGCCCTTTCCTCAGCAGTTCCGGCCCCAGATCTCGGAGCGGCAGGAGTGGCAGCGTAAACCATCGATAAATCCAAGGAGTGGTAATAAGGTTGTGAAGCAACGCTTCGATCAGTTCCCGGGCCGGCATCGCCTGTTTGGTTTCAACCACCCGGCTGGCGGCGAGCTTGCCGGGATCTACAAGACTGTCATTGTTAACGACAATGACGCCGCCACGAAATGCCGGAAGGCGCTTCGACTTCTCAAAACTGAAGACGCCAAAGTCCGCGAAGGTGCCCAGAAGGCGCCCGTTTCGCCGTCCCCCCACAGCAGGGACCGCGTCCTCAATGGTTACGCAATCCCGGCTCCGTGCCAGCTCGCAGATGGCCTCAATGTCGGTCGGTACTCCATAGAGATGGGGCACCAAGAGGATTCGCCCGGGTTGGGCAGCTTCTGCAAACTCGGCCGACGTGGCATTGATGTTGTTCTTTGCCAGATCCACATAGATGATGCGTTTCCCCACCAGCTCGGCGGCCTTCTTCACCTCGATACACAACCAGGCTGGCATCACGACTTCCCGCTGAGGGAGCACGGAGAGGATTTGGGCGATGGCGCAATGTCCGGAGGGGGAAAAAATGATGTGTTGCCGTCCGGTCAGCTCTTGAAACGCCTGTCGCAATTGGGTCAAGGGATCAGGGTGACGAACCCAAGCCAATGCCGCGCAGAGCTCCCAATTCCGGGTTTCGAGCCGGTTGAAAGGGACAACTGCCCCATCCCGGCTCCTGGGTATGGGGAGCGGGAGGGACTTCGAGGATTCTTCGGCAATCACCATCTTGTCCATTACCTGTAAATTCCTGCATAGCTCGGAACGAGTTGTTGCTTAGGGACACTTTCGCCGCGTGTTAATCGAGGATAGACGACGGACATGGCAAGTACCATCCAGAGCATGAAGGTCTGCTGCCCCCACCCAAAATTCTCGACGCTGACCATCATGAAGGCGTAAGCACAGATATTGATCAGAAATAGCAGGCTGAGGAAGTTTGCAGGTTGCGGTATGGTTCGAAATGTCTTCCACGACAAGAATGCTGCCGTCATCAACAGAGCTGCAACCAGGAGAAGCCCCACATACCCCGTCTCGACCATGATTTCTACCCATGCGTTGTCGCAGCTTTCGAGCACCTCGATCTTGCCGGTTAAAGAAGCTTCCTCCTCCAAACCCAGAAAATAGAAGGATTCCGGCCCGTATCCCCAAAGTGCCCGACCGACGTCGCGTGCCAGGGCGTGAACACCCCCACGCATCAGCTCGTATCGGTAATCGTAGGAAGCTCCGCGCGGGGTGTCGGGATTGCGGGTCTCGAGATAGGTGTTTCTCAGCATATCCATGACCCCGGGTCGTAGAATCAATGTCGCGGCCGAAATAACGGTAATAATAACCAGGTACTTGCGGATGCTCCCTTTGGAAAAGACAAATAACACGGCAAGTGACATGACCAGCGCCAGCCACGGCCCACGGCTCGAGGTTTTGTATATATTCCAAGACATCATGATGACGGCCACCCACAGGACGACTTTCAGAAATGCGTTTTTGGCCGAGCTCAGAAGGTAGAGCGCCCAAGGAATCCCTAAGGCCAGAGCATTCCCAAAAAGTATCGGATGCGGAAAGGTTGAGGCGATCCGGTTACCGGGCCCCAGGTGCCCTTGTGAGGGTATGTCCAATCGGCCTATCACCGCTGGAAATATATCGATCACCTTCCAGTGAGTGAGACGTTCTATCACCCCGAAGCAACAACAAACCACCAGTGAGGCAATGGAGGCAGCGAGGATTTTGTGGATGGTCTGAACACTCGATATGGATTTGGCGAAAATGTAATAGACCAGGCAGAATTCCAGTACGGTGTCAATGACGGCTTTCACGCTGGTGACCATGACCACGGAATTCAGGGTCGAGACGATGGACCACCCAATGTAAAGTAACAGCAAATATTTCAGCGGCAGGATGTTGCCGGGATCGCCCTTAAGACGCTGGGGTCCATGCACGATGTAAAGGCCAACCAGAGTGACAACGACCGCTCGGGTCGTGGTCAATACGAACAGATCCACGAAGTAGATCCTCGATTGCAGTGGCAACAGAATCACCAGAAAAGCGAAGAACGGCAGCGCTCCTTCAAATCCCCTGGTCATGGTGATGGCGATAAGAGCGCCGACTGCAATCACGGTAATGACAATAAAGGGTGCCATGCTTTGTCTGCCCTTTCCTTTGCGAGTCTATCGTGCCGGTGGGTTTCCACGCCGGTTCAGGGGCTGAGGTGAACCCTCGCCGCTCGGAGCCCCTGCCCCGCGTGGTGGCCGGTCATGCTCTACCACGGGTCCGTCCCCGGCCCAGCATACAATGGTCTGGCGAACGACCGTGAACTTTCTTGCCCATCCCAGGTGACGAAAGGGAGTTTTCTTGAGCGATGCCAACTGGGCCTGGTTCCACTCCGCTGCTTCAATAAATGCACGCCCCCCGCCGCCTTCCGCCAAGCTGCGGAGCATGTGGTTAACCAGCAGCGGATTCATTCCCCGGCCGCGGTATGGGGGAAAAACGTGGAAGTCGAAAAAATGGACATCATGCGGCCCGAGTGGGAAATAATGCGGTTCGATGGTCCTTCCCTGCAAGGTCCAGCCAAAACCTGCCAGCCTGTCCTCGGACTTGATCAGCCACAACAACGCCCCCTGACCGAATCGTTCCTGGATGTTTTGAAGAGCCAAGCGGGGATTCCAGTAGCTCGTCATGTCCTGTAAGTCCTGGGGAGAGAGCTCGGCCAGGCTTTCTTTCCGCTCGACTTTGGGAGCGCCCGGCGAATCCTCCGGAGGCATGGTTTGCTCGGACAGGTCACAATAAAAGAGGCGCATGCGGCTTGAAAACAGTCCCCGTTTCAAGGCCAGGACCGCACGCCGGGTTGTCGCCAAGAAACCGTTGCGTGCGTAATAAGCAGCCAAACGCGAGATGGAAGTGGAAGTACCCATGGGCGCGGAAACAGGCTTGCACCTCAAGCCCGGTGGGGAACACCCTTGGAAAATAGCGCGCGCAAGCATGCGCCACTGATCTGTTTGCGCCTATCGTTTCGGCTATCTCTGTGGAAAGGAGCGAGGCGCGCCAGAAGAGCAAACAGGTAGCGGAGGGCAAGGTGGAAAAAAAGCAAGCTTTGCATTCCCCACCGCCCCAGAACCCCATGATGTTTGGACCAGTAATAAAGAACCGACCGTTGTTGCACAACCGCACTGTTAACGGGATCGGTGGCCGAGGCGCCCCCCCGGGCATGAATTGCCTCTCCCCCAGGGAAGAAAACTACTTGCCACCCTGCCTTCCGGCAACGCCGGCACCAATCAATATCCTCTCCATATACGAAGAAACCCTCATCAAGCAAGCCCACAGCCTCGAAGGCTTCACGGCGCACCATCCAGAAACAGCCTACCAGGACATCCACGGGCGCCGTCCGGTCGTGAGGAAAATAGAACATGTGCTCGCCGGCGAAAACGCGGGATTTCTTGAATGCCGTGGCGAGCCCGGCGGCGGAACAAAAATTGTTCCAGAGAGTCGGATATCGCCGGCAGGAACTTTGCAGGCTTCCGTCAGGGTTCAGAATGCGGGGACCAACATTACCCGCGGTGGGATGCTGGTCGAGGAAGTCTGCCAGAGCATCCAGGCAGCCCGGCAGCACCTTCACATCAGGATTCACCAAGCTGATATAGCGTCCCCGGCATTGCCGGATCGCCAGGTTGTTGGCCTTGGCAAAGCCGAGATTCTCACCGCTTCTAATGAGCTTGACGCCGGGAAACCGCGCTTCGATCATTTCCGGAGTCCCGTCGGTTGAGGCATTGTCGACCACGATGATTTCCATGCTGCGGCGGGGCGGCGCTGCTGCCAGACTATCCAGGCATTGTTCCAGGTAGAGCTTGGTATTCCAACCGACGATCACTACCGAGATATCCATGAATGCAATCGAATCGGGCTGAATTTAGTTTTTGCTCGCGGACGGTCTGAGGATGTGGGCGAAGTCTAAAGTGCCCAGTCCCTTGCGCCACACGCGGCGCATGGCCAGGCTCGTCCTGACGATTGCGGAAGAGGCAAGACTGTTGCAAGCCGCCAGAGGGTTCATGTGAGAAACGTCCACCCCGGACAATCCTTTCTTGAAGTGATAAACCCCCGGGTTCCCTTCCGGATCGATGCCCCCCAGGTCATACCACCTAAAACCTCTGTCCTTGAGCCATTTGATCAGGGTCCATTGCAGCAGATAGGCCCCCTTGGAATTCAACCCCTTGTCACTGGTGGCGCCGAGCAAGTAAATCGCCGTATCACCCATCGCCGAAGCCACAAGTCCCACCACGGGCTCCCCCCGGTCTTCGCAGATCAAGACGCGCATACGATGGAACTCCGCCAAGTCTTCCTGGATTCGGCCAAACTCCTGAATGTCCACCCCACTTTCAAAGGTCTTGCGCTTCCGCATTTCGCCGTAAATCAAACAGAAAGTTCGGTATTCGTCGATGCCGCTGGCTTCAATAACCTTAAGACCGCTCTGCTCGGAGCGCGAGAGTTGGTTTCGCCATTTCTTGTCGAGCCTGCGGCGCAATTCTTCCAGCGCCGGGGCGAGGTCCAAAATCAAAGTCCTGTAGGTATTGGCTGGAACGGGAGCTTCCCGTGTGAAGCTCGAGAAGGCGGACTGCATGACCGCCGCGCGCGGCGAATCGTCAAAAGCGTTCGGCAGGACGCTGAGGAAAAGCCTTCTCTTGCCGACATACTCCTCCTCGAGGGCGCGGGCCATGGATGTTGCGACCTCGGGGTCAAGCGGCCTCCCGCGCCGCTCGCAGAGAGGGCCCCAACGCAAGTACGCCATACCGAATTTCAATCTCGTCGGGCGAACGATCCTGAGTTGGGCCATTCCCAGCACTTCACCACCGTGTTTCAGAACCAAGTGGCTGAGGTTCTTTTCTCCCCAAAGAATGCGGCCATACGACCAGGTCTGATAAATGTTGGCATCGTTGAACAGTTCGAGCATCTCGGACCATTCCGGGGGCGCCGCTCGATCCACTTCGACTTGCCAAATAGAGTCCGGCATGAGGGTTCGTCGACGGTCTCGCGCCGCGGGCTCACACTCCCCGCAGCCGCACTAAACAGGGGCCTGGCCACGCTGGGGATCGGGAGGCGCGGCGCGGAAAAGCCTGTTCCTGACCGCGCGCAGCCGCGGCAGAACCTCGATCTCGAAGAAAAGAGAGTTGTCGCTGTTGCCGTGGATGCTGACCCGGTCGAGATGAAAAGGGTCGGCGCCGCCGGGGTTCGAGACGCTCTCGCTCAGGAAGGCCGCCCGGTGCCCGGAAAACTGAAGATGTCCGATCAAATCGGGGGCGGAATTCGCCCAGGATCCATAGGGCAGGCTGAAGGACTGCACCTTACTTCCGGAAATGGCTTCTAACTCTGCCTTATTCCTGTCAATCTCCTGGCCGAAGACCTCTGGCGTCAAGGACCTACAATGCACGTGGGTGTAAGTGTGATTCCCGATCTCAAAATCGCCAGAGGCCAGATCGCTAACCTGCTGGCGCGTCAGGTACAGCGCCGCTTCCCCTGCCAGTTGGCGCTCGCTGATCCCTGCCAAGTGAATGAGCGCGTCAAAAAAGACTTCCCTTTCTCGCAGCGAGATGGCGGGGAAGAAACGGTCGAAGACCTCTGGCAAGGAGGTCAGTCTAGGCACATCGGCGCCTTTGGCGGCACGGGCGGCAGCGTTTATGGGCTCCATTCCCAGCATGTTGGTCACGTAGCAAACGAGGTTATCCGGCGCGAGTCGATGGTTATCGAGAAACGCAGCATTGATGAAGAAGATGGCAGGTACCTTAAACTTGCGGCAGAGTGGCGCCGCCCACTCCGTCATCGAAGCGTAGTCATCGTCAAAGGTCACCAAAATCGCTCGCGCTGGAAGGCCTCGGCCATCAGAGTCAGCCAGGACATCCTGCAAGCGCACGGGACTGTAGTAGCGAGTAAGGAACTTCAGCGCCGCCTCAAAATGCCTGGGGGTGATGCTCACGCCCAGGTTTTTGGTAAATGGCGAGTCGGTAGCCGAGATGTTATGAAAGACGACGCTCCGCAACCTATAAGACGGACCCAGAATGCGCGCCATGCCGAAACATCCGGGCAGCCAGAGGGTTCGCTCTGCACGGTTAAGAACAGCATGCTGAGACGCCCGCGGAGATCGTTCACTCATTTCCAGGTGCTTTCCATGAAGAGGAGGCGGCGCAACTGCTGACGGCGAACGTAGCGAATCAATGCCGCATCGTCGACTTGCGGCTGCCGGTCAACGTAGCCTTTGATGAAACTGTAAAGATGGCCGGCTCCGTCGACCAGAAATGGTTTTTTGAAGGTTCGGCGGAGGCACTTCACAAGCTCAAACACCGGGTGGTAACCGAGGAAATAGTCGCAGCGGCCGTTCTTGACGGCGTCGCGCCACGCGTTGCTTGAGCCGCCCGTAGGTCGCTGGTGGAGAGCCCTCACGTTGGGAAAGCTCCGAACACGCCAGCCGGCCATGTGGGCCTTCACTTCATCATACGTATCCCAGCCGGGAACCGCCGCCAAACCACCGATGGCATCCCAGCAGGCGCGCCGGTAGATTTTGGTTGCGCCTCGTACGTGAAATCGCGGGCGGACCTCAATTTCCACGAGGCCAGAGTCGTTCAAGTGGTAAAGCGTTCCCCCTCCAATGCCCAGGCTCGAATCCTTTCTGAACTCCTCGAAGCACTTTTCGAAATAAGCGGGATCCAGGGTAAGGTCTCCGTCGAGGTTGATAAGGAATTCCCAGTCCGCCGATTTGAGGGACCGATAACCCGCAAGAAAGGCGCCGACTGCACCCACGTCGGCATCGCGAAAACCTCGGTCAGGGCGACGGAAGAGTTTTATCCAGGGCCATCGATGGGATAGGCGATCGACAATTACCGGGGTGCCGTCGGTGGAACCGTCGTCCACGATCACCCATTCGGCTGGCCTGACGGTTTGCTGAGCGACGCTCCTGATGGTGTCTTCGATATGCTGCGCTTCATCGCGCACCGGCGTGATGATGACGTAACGGGTCTGGTTGCCAGGGCTTTCGGAGTTCATCTGTTTCTGGTCCAATGCTGACGGGAATTCGGCAAGGGCTTAGGACAGGAGACCTTTGACGGCTTTGGCAAAATACTGGGGGACGTGCAGCCAGTCATAGGCGCCCTCGAGTTTGGCACGGAAAAAACGAAGATCATCCCAGGAGTTGACCGGCAATCGCGGCAAAAGCCACCGATTAGAGCCGGGATGGGCAGTCCCCAGAATGGTGGTTACACAGTTCTCGTAACCACACTTGTTGAGAAGGTCCGCCAGCCTGGTCACAAACCCGCGGTCGGTCTCAGGAAACCCGTGCGGATAGGCGAAGGATTTGACGGGAGCCCCCAGCGCGTCCTCCAGGGTCTTCTTTGATCCCGATAGTTCGTTTTCCAATTCGTCCGGCGGCAGGAGCTTGAGTTGGGGAGGATGGTGGATAGTGTGCGAATCGATGCCAATGCCCAAAGAATGTAGCTCGCGGATTTCCGACAAATTCAGACATTCCGTCCCTTTGAAACACATCCTCTGGAGCTTCAGAAGCCCCGTTATCACAAACACGGTGGCGGTAAAGTTGTGCTCGGTCAAAATAGGAAATGCGATGCGATAGAAATCCGCATATCCATCGTCAAAAGTGATGACCACCGATTTGGGGGGAAGACTTCCAGCGGACTCCAGCAGCACCTCAGCCAACTTCAATGTCCTATAACCGTTTTCGTGGAGGAACTTCATGTGCTGGGCAAAAATCCGGGGAGACGTAATCGTTTCATAGTAAGGATGACGCCCCTCCGTCCCTTCCCTGATGCTGTGGTACATCAGAATCGGGATGCGAGGCCGGCGCCATCCGTTGAGTCGCCGCGCCAGAGGGTGGCACATGTAAACACTCACCGTGCGGTCGATGTGGAAGTTCAGCATGGGATACCACGATGGGTTCCCCGAGCCGTCAGCGAATCCACCAGTTCGAGGTATAGATGCTTCTTGACCATCCAGTTGTTTTCCTTCACGTATTCGGAAGCATTGGCAACCAGGCGCTCCCGAAGTTGCCGGTCTCGGATGAGCAATAACATGCACCGTGCAAGGTCATCCACGTTTTCCGGCTCGAAGAACATTACTCTGGAGTCCGTATCGTAGTACGTTCCAATTTTGGTCCGCGACTGCAACACGGGGATTCCAAGCGCCATAAACTGTAAGACTTTGGTGCTCACCGCTTCGTTCGAGAAGGGGTCGGCGCTCTTCGGAACCACGGCCAAATCGGCCTGGCCCATAACCGGGGCAATGTCAGGTAATGGCTTAGGATCGTAGAATTGGATTCTGCCGTTTAATCCCAACGTCTGAGCGAGATCCAACAACATGGACTTGGTTGGACCTTCGCCATAGATGTGAAATTCCGCGTTGGGGGCCTGATCAGCGATCTTGGCGAATGCCTTGAATGCCAAATCCAGTCCCTGATGCCGGTTCAACGTTCCGGGGTACATCATGATGAATTTCCCGTCCGTCCTGGTCCTGGGGTACGGGAAAAAATAGCGCAAGTCAGGGTAGTTGCAAATGGGCGTGCACTTTTCACGCGATAGCGATCGCGAGATGAGGCATTCATACCACAGGTGATTGGCAATAATCACGTGATGCGCAAAGGCAACCGACCATCTCTCGACGAGTCTCAGTAGCCGGAATACCAAGGAGGATTGGCTCACCTTGAACTTACTCGCATAGAATTCCGGAAGAATGTCGTGGATATCCAGAATGACTCGTGCTCCCGACAACTTGGGAATTACTGCCGCAAAAACCAGGAAATCCGGGACCGAATGAACGTGAATGAGGTCATAGGGCCGGGCGCTGTGCTGCTTGCCCAGGATGACCGAGGAACGAATCAGGAAGCGAACGATCCTGAAAAGGTGAGCGAGTGGCCCGCGCTCGTCAAGCCTCCTGGACTGGATCCCAACAACCTTCACCCCATCTATAATCTCTTCCGTCGGGTACCCGTCCCGTCTCAGGGCGAGGACCTTCACTTCGTCCCCACGTTCCGCGAGCGCTCGGGCATATTGCTGCACGCGTTCGTCGATTTTGTAAAACGAGTAGGACAGCATGCAGACCCGCACCTTTAGATCTCCTTCCCCGCGGCGAGAATCTCAGGGCAGGATTTAGAAATCTTTTTGCTCCGCAGAACATGTCTTCGGGTCCGGAAGGATATATCTTAATACACGGGCGGGATTCCCGACGACGATCGCCCCAGGAGGAACATCCTTCGTCACGACGCTGCCCGCCCCCACAAGGGCGTTCTCGCCGATCACCACCCGGGAGAGAATTGTGGATCCTGAACCTATGGAAGCTCCTTTCTTGACGATGGTCGTTTCGACTTTCCAGTCCGCTTCGCTTTGCAGTTCGCCCTGCGGGGTTGTGGCGCGTGGATAAGTGTCGTTGATGAACACAACTCCGTGTCCGACAAATACATTGTCCTCAATCGTAACACCTTCACAGACAAACGCGTGGCTTGAAATCTTGCAGTTACGGCCGATCCGGGCGTTTTTCTGGATTTCGACGAAGGCGCCAATCTTGCTACCCTCGCCGATCTCGCAACCATAGAGGTTAATGAACTTGGAGAGCTTGACGCCCTTTCCCAGCCTAACGTCTGGAGCTATGCACTGATATTCGTTCATAGCTCAACCACCCCCCCGCGCTGCGCGACCGATTGATCGGTCGCCTCGAGCATTCTCACGACCCTTAAACCTGCGGCTCCATCGCTGATGGGAGCCTTGTCGTTCAAGATGCAGTCCACAAAGTGGGCCGATCCAAGCTTTAGCGCCTCAGTTTGCTCGAGCTTAGGCGCCCACATGTCGCCCGATCGGTAGCTCACGAGCAATTCGTAGACTCCGCGGCCGCTGCTCACTTGCACGCCTCGGTCGTACACCTTGATTTTTTCGTCGACTTCGAGGTCGTTCCAAACCAACATCTGCTTTTCGCCGCCCAGCATCATTGTCCGAATCTTCACGGGGGAGAGCCAGTTCACGTTGATATGGGCTATGAAGTCGTTGGGAAAGTAGACGGTGATATAGGCCATGTCCTCATGAGCATTCAAGTGCTTGGCCCCCGTCGCAGATATGGCTTGGGGTCTGTCTTTGATGAGGAAATCCATTATCGACAGGTCGTGGGGAGCGAGATCCCAGATGGCGTTGATATTGTGCTGGAACAAGCCCAGATTCACCCGGGTGGAGTCGTAGTAGTACAGCCGGCCCAGGACATCGTCATCGACAAGCTCTCGGATTTTCGTCACGGCGCCCGTAAAAAGGAAGGTGTGATCGACCATGATTCTAAGATGCTTCTTCTCTGCCAGTTCGATCAGCTCTTCTGCTTGGGCCGAGGTGGAGGTGAAGGGTTTTTCAATAAATAGGTGCTTGCCGTTCGCAAGCGCCTTCTTGGCAAGCTCAAAATGCGTCCACACGGGTGTGATCACCGCCACCGCGTCAACCTCAGGCGAATCGAGGAGTTGTGAGGGATCATTCGTGTGCTTCAAACTGGGGTAAGCAAGCTTGGCACGCTGGAGGGCGTGGGGATCCAAATCGCAGATAGCCACCACCCGACAATCATGCTGCCGCTGGAAATTCCGGACGATATTCGGACCCCAGTAGCCAAAGCCAAGAACACCAATCCGGATCATGGATTACCTTGAGGAAAAGCTGAACTGGGACAAAGAAAAGCAGACCTTACTCGAGGCTTACGCAGAGGCTCTGAGGGGTTAGCTCGCGCCGCGCCCCACCAGAACGATAGGAATCGTTTTAAGCAGAATTTTCCAATCGAACGTCATGGACCAGTGGTCAATGTATTCCAGATCCAGCTCCATCCAGCGCCGGAAGCTGAGTTTGTTGCGCCCTTCCAAGGCCCACAAACAGGTCAGTCCGGGTTGCATGCGTAAGCGGCGCCGC